>Ga0209573_1001578_pt1 | contig 34108 bp, 23 predicted proteins | sample TNRBio252014_DNA_FD_185870 | JGI IMG/M metagenome (GOLD analysis project Ga0209573, IMG submission 185870) | Wastewater treatment Type I Accumulibacter community from EBPR Bioreactor in Madison, WI, USA - TNR Reactor_6/25/2014_ DNA (SPAdes)... | ecosystem: Engineered > Bioreactor > EBPR >...
ACTCGCAGATCGAGCTGCGCATCATGGCCCACATCAGCGGGGATCCGGGCCTGCTGAAGGCCTTCGCCGAAGGCCAGGACGTGCATCGCGCGACCGCCTCCGAGGTGTTCGGCGTGCCGCTGGCCGAGGTCTCGCCCGAGCAGCGGCGCTATGCCAAGGTGATCAACTTCGGCCTCATCTACGGCATGGGGGCGTTCGGGCTGGCCAGCAGCCTGGGCATAGACCAGAAGTCGGCGCGCGACTACATCGAGCGCTACTTCGACCGCTTCGCCGGCGTGCGCCGCTACATGGACGCCACGCGCGCCTCGGCGGCCGAGCGCGGCTGGGTCGAGACCTACTTCGGCCGCCGCATCCACCTGCCCGAGATCCGCGGCGGCAACGGCCCGCGCCGCAGCGCCGCCGAGCGCCAGGCGATCAACGCGCCCATGCAGGGCACGGCGGCCGACCTGATCAAGCTGGCGATGATCGCGGTGCAGTCGGCGATCGACCACGAGCAGCGGGCCTCGCGCATGGTGATGCAGGTGCACGACGAACTCGTGCTCGAGGTGCCGCAGTCCGAGCTCGACTGGGCGCGCGAGGCCATCCCGCGCCTGATGGCCGGCGTTGCCGAGCTCGCGGTGCCATTGCGGGCCGAGGTCGGCGTCGGCGCCAACTGGGACCAGGCGCACTGAGGCGGCCCGCCGGCGCCGCCGGGCCGGCATCGACCGTATCACCACGTAAGCGCCGACCGCCCGGTCTGCGGCCTTGCATCAGGAGGTAACCGGACGGTCGTCGGGCGCGTGGCCGGTTACACGGGACCGTGAGCTCCTGCACGACAGTGCGCCTGCGACGCATGTCAACAAGGAGGAGCCATGACCCGCAGCACAGGGACAGACCGCCGCTTGCCGCCCGCGGCGAGGCGGCCGATGGGGGGCGCCGCCGCGGCGCTGGCGCTGGCCGTCGTGCTGGCGGGCTGCAGCGGCGATGGCGAGGACCGCCAGGCGGCACAGTCGGCGGGGCGCAAGCAGGCGCTGACGGCCAGCCCGGCGCAGACCGCGGCGATCGGCGCGCCCGGCGCCAGCCTGCTGGCCATGCCGGCGGCCGTGCGGCGGGACGCCACGCGGCTGGCCCAGCAGGCCAGCTTCGGGCCCAGCGAGGCGCTGGTCAACGAGATCCGCAGCCAGACCTCGGCCACCTGGGTGGCCGGGCAGATGGCGCTGGACCTGTCGCGCTACAGCAGCGGCGGCGGCGATGCGATCCACAGGAACACCTCCGAGACCGACTTCTGCAGCCAGCCGCAGTTCGCCAGCCCGAACTGCTGGCGCGACTGGTACTCCACCGAGCCGCTGTCCTGGGACTTCTACCGCAACGCGGTCAGCCAGCCCGACCAGCTGCGCCAGCGCGTGGCGTTCGCGCTGCAGCAGATCCTGGTGATCAGCGGCCACGAGGTCTCGGGCACCTACGGCTTCCGCCACTACTACAACAACCTGCTCGCGCTGGCCTTCGGCAACTACCGCGACGTGCTGCGCAAGGTGGTGCTGTCGCCGGTGATGGGCGAGTACCTCGACCATGTCAACAACGACAAGTTCTACCCCAACGAGAACTTCGGCCGTGAGCTGTTGCAGCTGTTCTCGCTCGGCACCTGCCTGCTGACGCCCGACGGCCGCCTGCAGGGAGGCAGCTGCCAGCCCACCTACGACAACGCGACGGTGCGCAACTACGCCTTCGCGCTGACCGGCTGGACCTATCCCCCGGGGGGTGCCACGCCCTGGGGCTGCTGGCCCGAGGGCGCCAACTGCCCGCTGTTCGGCGCCGACATGGTGGCCGCACCCGCGCTGCGCGATGCCAACGCCCGCACGCTGCTGTCGGGCGTCACGGTGGCGGCCAACCGCACGGCGCCGCAGGCGCTGGAGTCGGTGCTCGACAGCCTGATGCGCCACCCCAACATCGCGCCCTTCGTCGGCCGGCTGCTGATCCAGAACCTGGTCAGCAGCAACCCCAGCCCCGAGTATGTGGGCCGGGTCGCGGCGGCGTTCGAGAGCGGGCGCTATCGCAGCGGCATCAAACGTTTCGGCACGGGCACCAAGGGTGACCTGGCGGCCACCGTGGCGGCGGTGCTGCTCGACGCCGAGGCCCGCGCCGACCTGCCCCATGGCGGCTTCCTGCGCGAGCCGGTGCTGCTGTTCACGGGCGCCCTGCGGGCGCTGGGTGGCGCGACCGACGGCGCGCCGCTGGGCTGGTGGTGGGGCGAGACGCTGCGCCAGCATGTCTTCAACCCGCCGTCGGTGTTCAACTTCTACCCACCCGACTACCCGCTTGCCGGCACGGCGCTGGTCGGCCCGCAGTTCGCGATCCACAACGCGAACACGGCGCTCGAGCGGTTCAACTTCCTGACCTACCTGTTCGACTGGAACGGCTCGGACCCCGACCCCAACATCCCCAACGCCGTCGGCACACGGGTCAACCTCGACGCCTTCGCCGGCATCGCCGGCACGCCGTCGACGCTGGTCGACCACGTCAGTGTGCTGGCGCTGGGCAAGACGCTGCCCGCGACCCCCAGGCAGCGCGTCATCGACGCGGTCGCCTACTGGAACAGCAGCAATGCCAGCAGCGACTGGAAGCGGCGGCGCACCGCGACCGCCGCCTACCTGGTGCTGGCTTCCCCCGACTACATGGTCCAGCGCTGAAGGAGGGCGACGATGAACCGCACAACCCGACACGATGCCGGCCGCCGCGCCTTCCTGCGCCGGGGCGCCGGGCTCGCCGCCGGTGCCCTGGCCGGTGCCGCCGGCCTGCCGGTGATGCTGGGCAGCCGGCACGCCCATGCGGCCGACTACAAGGCGCTGGTCTGCGTCTTCCAGTACGGTGGCAGCGACGGCATGAACATGATCGTCCCCACCGACACCACCCGGCACGGACAGTACGCGGCGGTGCGCGGCGGCCTGGCCTTGCCGCGGGCCAGCCTCGTGGGCCTGGCGGGCAGCCAGTTCGGGCTGCATCCGGCGATGGCGGCTCTGCAGCCGTTCTGGACCGCGGGCCAGCTGGCGCCGGTGTTCAACCTGGGGCCGCTGAACCGACCGCTGACCAAGGCGCAGTACCTGGCGGCCGACGCCGGGTCGGCGATCGTCCCGCAGGCCCTGTTCTCGCACTCCGACCAGCAGAAGCAGTGGGAGAGCGCGGCCTCGGACTCGCTGTCCCGCACCGGCTGGGGCGGACGGGCCTGCGAGGTGCTGGCGACCACCAACCCCACGATCTCGGTCGGCGGCAACGGCTTGTTCGGCGTCGAGGCGCTGCGCTCGCCCCTGGTGCTGCCGGGCCCCGGTTCCGGCTTCGGCGCCTACGGGTTAATGCCCGACGACCTGGGCTGGGAGCCCAACCGCCTGCGCAAGGCGGCCGTCGACGCGCTCTACGCCGAGACCCCCGGCGGCATCCTGGGCGGCGCGTTCGCCTCGCAGCAGCGGGTCGCCTTCGAGATGAGCGACCGCCTGTCCGGCATCGTCGGCTCGACGCCGGGCGACGCCATGTCGGTGCCCGAGATCGACGCCGCCTTTGCGCCGCTCATCCAGGACGGCTACATCTACAGCTGGTTCGGCCAGCAGATGTACCAGGTCGCCAAGCTGATCGCCTACAACGCCACCGTGCAGGGCAGCCGGCAGGTGTTCTTCGCCAACCAGGGGGGCTACGACACGCACAGTGGCCAGGCCTGGGGCGACGCCACCACCGGCCCGCACGCCGACCTGCTGGGCGAGCTGGCCGACGGCCTGGCCGCCTTCCAGCAGGCCATGAACAACCTGGGCCTGGGCGCCTCGGTGACCACCTTCACCGAAGCCGACTTCGGGCGCACCTTCGCGCCCAACGAGACCTCGGGCACCGACCATGCCTGGGGCAACAACCACCTGGTGCTGGGCGGCGCGGTGCACGGCGGCGCCACCTACGGCACCTACCCGACGCTGGTGCTGGGCGGGCCGGACGACGTGGGCGTCGAGTCCTGGGAGTTGCAGGGGCGCTGGATCCCGACCTCCAGCGTCGACCAGTACGCGGCCACGATGCTGGCCTGGTTCGGTGCCAGCCCGGCCCAGCTCGACGCCATCCTGCCCAACCTGGCGAACTTCGGCAGCGCGCGCTCGCTGGGCTTCCTCTAGCGTCTATTCGAGCGCCTGACGCACGGCGGCCAGCATCTCGTCAGGCTGCTCGGCCATCAGGTGGTGGCCGCTGGGCAGCTGGCGCACGCGCGCCTTCAGCGCGGCCGCGAGGTCGCGGGTCGAGCGCGCTGGCGTCATCTGGTCGGCTTCGCCCAGCACCATCGTGACCGGGCAGGCGACGCGGGCGGCGGCGTCCAGCCCGCCGCGGTAGCGGTCGCAGACGGCGAAGTCGACCTCGAACAGGTTGCGGCCCTCGGTGGTGCCGCCCGCAGCCAGCGTGCGGCGCATCAGCGCGCGGTTGCTGCCGTGCAGCCACATGCCCGGCCCCGGGTAGGAGGGCTTGGCGGCGTGGGTCGAGATCGAGAACGCATTGACCATGTCGATGGCCGCCCAGGGGCGCTCGCGCGCGGTCGTGAGCAGCGCCTCGCTGACCTTCATCGGAAAGGTGCAGCCGATCATCACCAGCCTGGTGGCCCGCTCGGGCGCGCGCGCCGCCGCTTCGAGCGCGATCAGCGAACCCAGGCTGTGCCCGGCCAGTGCCGCCCGCCGCACACCGGCGGCGTCGAGCAGTGCCAGCAGCCAGTCGGCGCCGGACTCGACGTCGGTGCATGGAGGCCCCTCGCTGCCGCCGTGTGCCGGCAGGTCGACGGCCAGCACGCCATGGCCATGGTGAGCGAACCAGCGCGCCAGCAGCGTCCAGACGCTGTGGTCGTGCAGCGCGCCATGCACGAACACCAGGCAGGGCAGGGCGGCATCGAAGGCCTTGCCGCCGGTATAGACCTGGGCCGTGCGCCCGTGGACCTGCAGCTTCATGCGCGCCTGCCTCCCGCCTTCTCGGCCGCGCGCAGCGCGCGGTCAAGGTCGGCGATCAGGTCATCGGGGTCCTCGAGGCCGATCGACAGCCGGATCGTGCCGGGGCCGATGCCGGCGGCGGCCAGCGCCGCGTCGTCCATGCGGAAGTGCGTGGTGCTGGCCGGGTGGATGACCAGCGAGCGGCAGTCGCCGACGTTGGCCAGGTGGCTGAAGATCTTCAGCGCCTCGATGAAGGCCTGGCCCTGCCGGCGGTCACCCGCCAGGTCGAAGCTGAACACCGCGCCACAACCGCGGGGCAGCAGCCGGCTGGCCAGCACATGGCTGGCATGGCTGGCGAGCTCGGGGTAGCCCACCTGGCGCACCATCGCATGCGCGTCCAGGTACGCGACCACCTTGCGCGTGTTCTCGACATGACGTGCCATGCGCAGGGGCAGCGTCTCGATGCCCTGCAGGATCAGCCAGGCGGTGTGCGGACTCATGCAGGCGCCGAAGTCGCGCAGGCCCTCGCGGCGCGCCCGCAGCAGGAAGCCGCCGACGGTGCTTTCGTCGCTGAACACCATGCCATGGAAGCCGCTGTACGGCGCCGCCAGTTCCGGGAAGCGCCCGCTGCGAACCCAGTCGAACTGGCCGCTGTCGACCAGCAGCCCGCCGACCACCGTGCCATGGCCGCACAGGAACTTGGTGGCCGAGTGGTAGACCAGGTCCGCGCCATGGTCGAAGGGCTTCATCAGCCAGGGCGTGGTGAAGGTCGAGTCGACCAGCAGCGGCAGGCCATGCTCGTGCGCGATCGCGCTCACGGTCGGGATGTCCAGCACGTCCAGCCCGGGGTTGCCCAGCGTCTCGCCGAACAGCAGCCGCGTCTCGGGCCGGATGGCGGCGCGCCAGCCGTCGATGTCCGCGGGCTTGACGAAGCTGACCTGCACGCCGAAGCGCGGCAGCGTATAGGCCAGCAGGTTGTGGCTGCCGCCGTACAGCGCCGACGAGGCGACCACATGGTGCCCGGCGCCGGCCAGCGTGGCCACCGCCAGGTGCAGCGCGGCCTGCCCGCTGGCAACCGCGATCGCGCCGCTGCCGCCCTCGAGCGCCGCGATGCGCTCCTCCAGCACGGCGTTGGTCGGGTTGCTGATGCGGCTGTAGACATGCCCCGAGGCTTCCATGTTGAACAGGCTGGCGGCATGTTCGCTGCTGCGGAACACGAAGCTGGTGCTCAGGTGCAGGGGCACCGCGCGGGCGCCGGTGGCGGGGTCGGGGGCGGCGCCGGCGTGCAGCGCCAGGGTGTCGAAACCGGGGTCCGAAGGGCCTGCCATGGGGGGTCCTGATCGAGGAGGCGCCGGCATTGTGGGCTATATTGACCGCCCGGCGCCTGCCGGCGTAGAGGAGACGTGGACCATGAAAGTCAGCGACATCCTGCGCGTCAAGGGCAACGCGCTGTTCACCGTCACGCCCGACACCCTGCTGATCGATGCGGTGCGCACGATGGCGGCCGAGGACATCGGCTCGCTGGTCGTCATGGACCAGGGGGCGCTGGTGGGCATGCTGACCTTCCGCGAGGTCATCGGCGCCATCGTCGGCCAGGACGGCAGCCTGGGCGGGCAGCGGGTCAAGCCGGTGATGGACGCCACGCCCCTGACCTGCACGCCCGAGACCGACATCGACGAGGTGCGCCGCATGATGCTGGCGCGCCACGCGCGCTACATGCCGGTGCTCGACCGGTCGGCGCTGATGGGCGTGGTCTCGTTCTACGACGTCGCGCGCAGCGTGGTCGAGTCGCAGGACTTCGAGAACCGCATGCTCAAGGCCTACATCCGCGACTGGCCCGGGCCCGACGACGCCAAGGCCGGCTGATCGTCCAGCCTGAAGGCCGACACCGCATCGGCCAGCCGGCGCGCCTGCTCGCGCAGGTCCTGCGCCACGCCGCCGTTGTCGCGCACCAGGGCGGCGTTCTGGCGTGTCATCTGGTCCAGCTGGCCGACCGCGTCGCCGATCTCGACGATGCCGCCGGCCTGCTCGCGGGCCTTGCCGGTCACGGCCTCGATGACCTCGGAGACGCGCTGCACGCTGCCGACGATGTCGCCCATGGTGCTGCCCGCCTCCGACACCAGGCGGCTGCCGGCCTCGGCGCGCTCGACGCTGGACTCGATCAGGGTCTTGATCTCGCGTGACGCCGTGGCCGTGCGCTGGGCGAGCGAGCGCACCTCGCCGGCGACCACGGCAAAGCTGCGCCCCTGGTCGCCGGCGCGGGCGGCTTCGACGGCGGCGTTCAAGGCCAGGATGTTGGTCTGGAAGGCGATGCCGTCGATGGTGGCGCTGATGTCGGCGATGCGGCGTGCACTGGACTGGATGTCGTGCATGGTGCTGACCACGCGCTCGACCACTTCGCCGCCCCGGCGCGCCACCGCGGCGGCCTCGCCGGCCAGGCGACCGGCCGTGTCCGCCGCCTGGGAGTTCTGCTGCACGGTCTGCGACAGCGCGTCCATCGAGCCGGTCGTGCGCTCGATGAAGTGCGCCGCCTCGGAGGTCCGTGCATCCAGGTCCTGGTTGCTGCCGGCAATCAGGTCCGAGGCCTGCAGGATGGAGCGGGTCGACCCGTGTATGCCTTCGATCACGCGCGCCAGTTGCGACTGCATCGCGCCGAGGCCGCGCAGCAGGTCACCCAGTTCGTCGTCGCGCGCGCGGCCGGCGTGCGGCCTGAGGTCGCCGTCGGCGATGCGCCGAGCCAGGTCCGCCGCTTCCCGCAGCGGCCTGGTCAGGGCCCTCGTCATGTGCCAGGCCAGCAGGGCGCCCAGCAGCACGGCGGCGGCCGCGCCGCCGGCCAGCAGGACCATGGCGAGCTCGACCCTGCTGTCGACGCGGGCCGCCGCGGCGGTGCTGCGCTGCGCCAGTGCCGAGGCCAGCCCGGCGAGCTCGCTCACCATCGCCTCGGCGGCCGGCTGCAGCTGGGCGTCGATGCGTTTCGGGTCCTCGCCCATCTGCAGGTCGTCGCGCAGCCTTGCGCGCAGCGAGACGAACTCGCGGCGCCTGTGCTCGATCGCCGCCACCCGCTGCCGCACGTCGTCCGGGACATCGCCCGAGAGCATGCGCTGCTGCATCTCGGCCGAGGCCTGCGCCGTCGTGGCCATTTCCTCGACCAGCCGCCCGGCCAGGGGCGCCAGCCGCTGGCGAAGGCCTTCGTCGTCAGCGGCCGCCGCGTCCAGCCGCGTGGCCTGCAGCGCACGTTCGAGGTTGACGCGCACCTGTTCGGTCCACTGCCGCACCTGCACCAGCCTTGTGGTCTCGGTGGCGCTGTCGGCGTTGAGCTGACGCACCATCGCCAGCAGGGCCATGGCCGCCATGGCCACCAGCAAGGTCACGGTCAGCACGGCGCCGAAGGCCGCGCCCAGGCGGGAGCCCAGGCGGCGGAACAGCTGCCGGAACAGGCGGACGGGCAGCGGCAGCGGGGGTCGACCGGGTGTCGTCATGGCGTCTCCGGAGTGCGTGCAACACGCGGGCGGTGCGAACGAAGCGGCGCCGGCCTGGGCGTCGGCCGACGCCGCCGGCTCCTCGGTTGTCGGCCGCCCGGCGGCTTGCCTTGAGCGGCCCGGACCCCCCCTGTCACAATCGACCGGCCCTTGCTGCGCATTCCTTCCCATGTCCGGTTCCACGTTCGGCGAGCTGTTCCGCGTCACCAATTTCGGCGAGAGCCATGGCCCGGCCATCGGCTGCGTGATCGACGGCTGTCCGCCCGGGCTGGCGCTCGAAGCGTCCGACATCCAGCACGAGCTGGACCGGCGGCGCCCCGGCACCTCGCGCCATGTCACGCAGCGCCAGGAGGCCGATGCGGTCGAGATCCTGTCGGGCGTGTTCGAGGGCTGCACCACGGGCACGCCGATCGCGCTGCTCATCCGCAACACCGACCCGCGCAGCAAGGACTACGGCAACCTGCTCGACACCTTCCGCCCGGGCCATGCCGACTACGCCTACTGGCGCAAGTACGGCCACCGTGACCCGCGCGGTGGCGGGCGCTCGTCGGCCCGCCTGACCGCGCCGACGGTGGCTGCCGGGGCGGTGGCCCGCAAATGGCTGCGCGAACGCCTGGGCGTGGGCTTCGTCGGCTGGATGAGCGCACTCGGCGAGATCGAGATCCCCTTCGAGGGCCTGGAGCACATCGAGTGCAACCCGTTCTTCGCGGCCAATGCCAGCCTGCTGCCCCGGCTGGAGGCGCACATGGACGCCCTGCGGCGCGCCGGCGACTCCTGCGGCGCACGCATCGAGGTGCGCGCCACCGGCATGCCGGCAGGGCTGGGTGAACCCCTGTACGACCGGCTGGATGCCGACATCGCCTGGGCCATGATGGGCCTCAATGCCGTCAAGGGGGTGGAGGTCGGCGCCGGCTTCGCGTGCGTGCGTCAGCGCGGCAGCGAACATGGCGACGAGCTCACGCCAGAGGGCTTCGCCAGCAACCATGCAGGCGGCGTGCTGGGCGGGGTGTCGACCGGGCAGGACCTGGTCGTGCGGCTGGCGATCAAGCCGACGAGCTCGATCCGCGTGCCGCGGCGGTCTATAGACCGCCAGGGCCGGGCGACGGTCGTCGAGACGCATGGGCGGCATGACCCCTGTGTGGGCATACGTGCCACGCCGATCGCCGAGGCGCTGCTGGCCCTGGTGGTCATGGACCATGTGCTGCGCCATCGGGCCCAGTGCGGCGACGTCGAACTCGAGCTGCCGGCGATTGCCGGACAGCGCCCGGATTGACCGCCGCACCGGCCCCCTACCGCGCCATGGCCGCGGTGTGGTTCTGCTACTTCGCGGCCATCGGCGCGTTCAACCCCTACGCGCCGCTGTGGTTCAAGGAGCTGGGCTTTTCCACGCTGGCCATCGGCAGCATCGCTTCGCTGCAGTCCTGGACGCGTGTCGTCGCCCCCTACGGCTGGGGCTGGCTGGGTGACCACCGCGGCCATCGCGTCCCGTTGATCCGGCTGGCGGCAGCCAGCGCGGCGGTGGCCGCGGTCGGCCTGCTGTGGGCGCGTGAGTACACGACCGTGGCGCTGGTGACGGTGGCGGTGTTCCTCGCCAACGGCGGCGTGGTGCCGCTGTCGGAAGCCATGCTGGCGCGCTTCCTGCGCACCGAGGACGGCATCGACACCGCGCGCTACGGCCGCATCCGCGTCTGGGGCTCGGTTGGTTTCATCGTCGCCGTGGTGCTGTTCGGCGCCGTGCTCGAGCGCGTCGGCATCGGCTGGTTTCCGGGGCTGGTGCTGGCGATGTACCTGCTGCTGCTGGCGGCGGCAATGCGCCTGCCTTCCACACCGGACCAGACCACCGTGCAGGCCCGCAGCTCCGGCGTCTGGCGGGTGCTGGCCCGGCCCGCCGTGGCCTGGTTCTTCGCGTCGGTGTTCTTCACGGTGCTGGCGCACACGGCGCTCTACGCCTTCTTCTCGCTCTACCTGGTCGAGCTGGGCCATGGCAAGGCCGCGGTCGGCCTGTTCTGGGGTGTCTCCGTGGTGGTCGAGATCCTCTTCTTCTGGTTCCAGGGGCGCTTCTTCGACCGTGCCGATCCTCACCGCTGGCTGCAGCGGGCGGCCGCCGTGGCAGCGCTTCGCTTCGCGCTCATCGCCGCCCTGGGCGCCCACGCGGCCGTGCTGCTGTTCGCGCAGGCGCTGCATGCGCTGACCTTCGCGGGCCAGCATGCGGCCTGCATCGTGCTCATCAACCGCTGGTTTCCGTCCGCGCTGCGGGGTCGCGGCCAGGCGCTGTACACCGTGCTGGGCTACGGTCTGTCGGGCGTGATCGGTGGTGTCGGCGGCGGCTGGATCAGCTCGCGCTGGGGCTATGCGGCCGTCTTCTGGGCTGCGGCGCTGTCCGCGGCGGTCGGCTGGTGGTGCGCGAGCCGGTCGCGTGCCCGCGACGCCGAGGCGGCCCGCATGCTGTAGTTCCCGCGCAGCCGGCCGATATAGGGCCGATGCTGCCGACACCTTCGACCGCACTGGCGCTGTCCCGCGCCTCGCTCGGGCGCCGCGCCCGCGCGCTGGCCTGGCTGCTGGCGCTGCTGGGCGCGGCAGCCGTGGCGCTGGCCGCGCTGCTGCTCCCGCTGGCCGAGCTGCCCGAGCCCTGGCTGCCGCCGGCGATCGGCCTGGCCGGCCTTGCCGCGCTGGCCTGGGCGGGTGCCTGCAGGTCGGTGCTCGCGCTGCGGTCCGGCCTCTCGGGGCAACCCGGGCTGACGGCGCAGGTGCAGCGGCTGGCCCAGCTGGCCGAGCAGTCGGACCAGGCGCTGGTGCTCAGCGACCCGCAGCGCGGCATCGTCTGGGTCAACGAAGCCTTCACGCGCCAGAGCGGCTACTCGTTCGAGGAGGCCTGTGGCCGGCCGCTGGGTGAGCTGCTGGGCTCCAGGCAAGCCTGTCCCGCCGCACAGCAGGCGCTGGAGTCCATGCTGGTCGAAGCCGGCGCGGCGCGGGCCGAGTTGCAGCGCCGCGGCAAGGACGGGCATGTCTACCGCGTGATCGTGAAGGCGCACGAGCTGCTCGACGAACAAGGGCGCCGGGTCGGCTTCGTGGACCGCGAGTCGCTGGCAGATCCCAGCTGGCCGCGGACCCTGCAGCCCGCGGCCGTCGCTGACGAGGGTGCCCGGGGGCCCGGCCGCCAGGACGTCGGCGGCCCGGGCTGGTCGCGCCCGGCAGCGATGCTGGCGGCACCCGGCGTCGCGCCGCCGCCCGCCTGGCCCTTGCGGGCCGCCGGAGGGGACGCCTTGAACGGTTCGAACGGAGCCGACCGATCCACCGGATCCGATGGATCCAGCGGATCAAGCGGACCGAGCGGACCGAGCGGACCGAGCGGACCGAGCGGACCGAGCGGACCGAGCGGACTGAGCGGACTGAGCGGACCGAGCGGACTGAGCGGGACGAGTGGACTGTGCGGGCCGAGCGGACCCGCCGGGCGCGCCCCGGTGCTGGAGCGCGTCGAGATGCTGCAGCGGCATGCCGGGCGGCACCCCGGTTTCGGTTTCGCGCTGCTGGTGATCGGCGTACACCAGCTGGCGCAGGTCGCTGACGCGTATGGCGCGTCGGCGGCCGGCGGCTTGCTCGGCTGCTGTGCCGAACGCCTGCGCGACACGCTGCGGCCGGGCGACCTGCTGCTGCGCCTGGCCGATGACCGCTTCGCGGCGCTGCTCGAAGGCATCCGCCACGAAGCCGACGCCGTCACCGTGACCGAACGTGCGCTGGCGGCGCTGGCCGAGCCGGCCGATGTTCAGGGCCACCGGCTGCAGGCGGTGGCCTGCGCCGGTCTGGTGCTGCCGGAGCCTGGCTGCGGCGCCGACGAACTGCTGGGCCGCGCCGAGCTGGCTCTCGGCGAGGCCTGCCGGCGGGGTCGGGGGTGCTGGGCCCGCCATGACGCCGAGCTGCAGGCCCGCAACGCGCAGGCCCTGGCGCTGGCGGCCGATCTGAGGCTGGCCCTGGCCGGCCGTCAGCTGTCTGTCGTCTACCAGCCCTCGGTCCACCTGCGCAGCCGCCGTTGGGCCAGCGTGGAGGCCTTGCTGCGCTGGCGCCACCCGCAGCGGGGTGAAGTTCCGGCGGCCGAGTTCACCCCGGTGGCCGAGGACCACGGGCTCATGGACGAGATCGACGATTTCGCGCTCCGCACGGCCTGTTCGCAGTTCGCCGCCTGGCTTCGAGAGTTCGGCCGCGATGCGCCGGCCATGCTGGGCGTCAACCTGTCGGCCAGCCAGCTCCGGCAGCCCGGCCTGGCCGCCGAGGTCGGGGCGCTGCTCGACGAGCTGGGTCTGCAGCCGCAGCAGCTGCAGGTCGAGGTCACCGAGAGCCTGGCCTCGCGGCACCCCCTTGTCCTGGCCAACCTGGCTGCCCTCAAGAAGCAAGGCGTGCGCGTGGCGCTGGACGACTTCGGCACCGCCAACTCGTCGCTGGCCGGCCTGCACCGGCTGCCCGTCGACTGCGTCAAGATCGACCGCAGCTTCGTGCAGCAAGCGACCGAGGTCGAGTACCACCGTGTGCTGATCGAGGCCACCACCCGGGTGGCGCGCACGCTGGGCATGTGCACGGTCGCCCAAGGGGTGGAGACCGAGGCTCAGGCCGAACTGCTGCTGTCCCTGGGCTGCGATCGTGCCCAGGGGGTCCTGTTCGGTCCGCCCATGGGCGCCGATGCCGTGCGCGCCAGCCTGTCGACGGCGAGCGCCGACACCCTGACCTGATCCCCGGCCCGCGCCCCGGTGGGCGCCTCATCGCCGCCGGTCGCGCGCCGGCGCCGGCTCGTCGCGCCATGCCGCAGCCCGTCGGTGCTGCCGTGCGCTCCGTCGCAGGCGCGGAACTGCCGCCGAGCCGGCTTCTACACTGCCGCCGCCTGCCCGCTGGGGCGTGGTGGCATTGCAAGGGGTCGAACATGAGAAGCAAGTGGCTGGCGGTGGCGCTGGGCGTCGTGCTGCTGGGCGGGGGCACCGGCGCGGCGTGGATGAGCGGGCACCTGAAGTGGCCGGCGGCCGACGCCCAGGCCGGAACCGACAAGGCCGCGGCCAAGAGCCGCAAGGACGGCAGTTCGGACAAGCCGGAGACACCGCTGGAGTTCGCGGCGCGCGAGGTCGTGCAGCCACAGCGCACGCGCATGGTGGCCCGGGTCGAGTTCTCCGGGCCCCTGGTGGCCCCGGGTACCGCCGTCGTCAGGGCGCGCGCCGGCGGCACGCTGCTGTCGCTGGCGGTGGCCGAGGGCGAGCGTGTGGCCGCCGGCCAGACGCTGGGTCGCATCGAGCTGTCTGAACTGGCCGGCCGCGTGGCCGAACGCTCCGCCCTGGTCGAGTCGGCCAGGGCGACGCTGGCGCAGGCCGAACGCCAGCACCAGTCCAACGAGCGCCTGGCGGCCCAGCAGTTCATCTCCGGGGTCGCGCTCGACAACTCGCGGGCTGCGGTCGAGACGGCGCGCGCCGCGCTGCTGGCGGCCAATGCGTCGGCCGACGTGGTCAAGGCCGGGCTGCGCGACGGGGCGCTGGTGGCACCGATCGCCGGCATCGTCGCCAAGCGGCAGGCGCTGCCCGGCGAGAAGCTGGCCGCCGAGCAGCCGGTGCTGACCATCGTGGACATCGCCCGGCTCGAGCTGGCCGGCGCGGTGGGCACGCACGAGGTGGCCCGGCTGGCGCCAGGCATGCCGGTCGACGTCGAGGTCGAAGGCGTCGACCGGGCGGTGGCCGGGCGCATCGCGCGCATCGCGCCGGCGGCAGAGCCAGGCACCCGTGCCATCGGCGTCACCATCGAGCTGGCCAACCGTGACGAGCGGCTGCGCGCCGGCCAGTACGCCATGGCGCGCGTGCAGCTGCCCGACGACCAGGAGCGCCTGACGGTGCCGATGGCAGCGGTCGGCAACACCGCCGGGCAGGACCATGTCTGGGTCATCGAGGCGGGTACCCTGGCGCGCCGGGCCGTGACGCTGGGGCGCCGCGACCCGGGCCAAGGCCGGGTCGAGGTGCTCAGCGGCGTGAGCGATGCCAGCCAGGTGCTGGCCGCCCGCTTCGACAACCTGCGCGAAGGCGCCAAGGCGCGCCAGCTGGCCGATGCCGGCTCGGCCTTGGGGACGCCGTTGGCCGCCGTGTCCGCGGCCAGCGCGTCGCAGCCGCTGCGCAAGTAAGGCCAGGAGCCGCATCATGTGGATCACCCGTGTCTCGGTGGCCAATCCGGTGTTCGCCGCCATGGTGATGGTGGCCTTGTGCGTGCTGGGCCTGTTCGCCTACCTGCGGCTGGGGGTGGAGCAGATGCCCGACATCTCCTTCCCCGGCGCCTTCACCGAGGTGCAGTACCCCGGCGCCTCGCCCGAGGCGGTGGAGCGCGAGATCGCCAAGCCGCTCGAGGAGTCGGTCAACGGCATCGCCGGCGTGCGCCGCATCATGTCGCGCAGCATGGAGGGCCGGGTGCAGATGAGCATCGAGTTCGGCCTCGACACCGACATGTCCAAGGCCATGCAGGACGTGCGCGACCGCATCGCCGCGGTGCAGTCGGCCTTTCCGCGCGACGCCAGGGCGCCGACGATCTCTCGCTTCAACAACGACAACAGCCAGCCGCTGGTCAACCTGGCGCTGATGTCGGCCACGCGCAGCGGGCGCGAGCTGTCCATGCTGGGCGAGCACCAGGTGGGCAAGCGCCTGCAGCGCGTGGAGGGTGTGGCCAACGTCGAGATCAGCGGCCTGACGCAGCGCGAGGTGCGCATAGACCTCGACCCGGCGCGGCTGCGCGCCTACGCGGTGACACCGGCGGAGATCGCCACCGCACTGCGCGAGGCCAATGCCGACCAGCCGGTCGGCCTGCTCAAGGACGCCACGCAGGACACCCTGCTGCGCGTCGAGGGCGCGGTGCGCGACCCGCGGCAGTTCGAGCAGCTGGTGGTGGCCCGCCGCAACGGCCTGCCGCTCACCCTGGGCGACCTCGGGCAGCTGGTCGAGCGCGAGCGCGAAGCCGATTCGATGGCGCGCATCAACGGCCAGCGGGCCATCAACTTCAACGTCTTCCGCCAGCAGGACGCCAACATCGTGGCCGCCGGCGACGCGGTCAAGAAGGCGGTGGAGGAGATCCGCAAGACGCTGCCACCGGACGTCAAGCTGGACCTGATCTACGCCTCCAGCGACTGGGTCAAGGGGTCGCTGGACGGCCTGCGGCACACGCTGATCGAAGGCGCGCTGCTGACGGTGGCCATCGTCTTCCTGTTCCTGCATTCCTGGCGCAGCACCATCATCACCGGGCTGACGCTGCCGATCGCGGTCATCTCGAGCTTCATCGCCGTCCATGCCTTCGGCTTCACGCTGAACTTCATGACCATGATGGCCTTGTCGCTGTGCATCGGGCTGCTGATCGACGATGCCATCGTGGTGCGCGAGAACATCGTGCGCCATGTCGCGATGGGCAAGGACCATCGCCTGGCCTCGCTGCAGGGCACCGACGAGATCGGGCTGGCGGTGATGGCGACCACCTTCGCGCTGTGCGCGGTGTTCGTGCCGGTGGCCTTCATGGGCGGCATCATCGGCAAGTTCTTCTACCCCTTCGGCATCACGGTGGTGGTGGCGGTGCTGGTATCGCTGTTCGTCAGCTTCACCCTGGACCCCATGCTGTCCAGCGTGTGGAAGGATCCGCCGTCGACCCGCCTGGCGCGACTGCCGGTGCTGGGCGCGCTGGTGCGCGCCACCGACCGCTTCATGGACCTGCTGCACAGGGGCTACGAGCGCACGCTGCGCTGGGCCTTCTCGGATCGCCGCTGGCGCCTGGTCGGCCTGCCCGTGTGGGCGCGCGGCTTCACCGACGCTGGGCAGCGCGACCGCAGCCGGCCCCGTCGCTGGCGCTGGGCCACGCTGACGCCGCGCGGCGTGGTCATGCTGGCCGGCGGCGCGAGCTTCGTGGTCGCGCTCGCCCTGGCGCCGCTGGTCGGCAGCGAATTCGTGCCGGAGACCGACCAGGGCTTCACGCAACTTCAGCTGCGCATGCCCGTGGGGGCGAGCCTGGAGCGCAGCGACGCGAAGGTGCGCCAGATCGAGTCCATCGTCGCCGCGCTGCCCGAGGTGAAGACGGTCTCGACCTGGATCGGCGGCCCGGGCCAGCGCAACCAGGCCTGGATCAACATCGCGCTCACCGAGCGCAAGTCGCGCTCGCGCAGCCAGAAGCAGGTCGAGGATGCGATCCGCGAGCAGATCGCGCGCATCCCCGGCACCGACGCCTCGGTGGGCTTCAATCGCCCGATCTATGTCGCCATCCTGGGCAGCGACGCCGCCGGCCTGGCGCAGGTGGCCGAGGACTTCGCCGCCAAGGTGCGAAAGATCCCCGGCGTGGTCGACGTCGAGTCCTCGGTCAAGGCCGGCCTGCAGGCGGTCGCCGTGCGCCTGAAGCCCGGCGCCGTGCGCGAGCTGGGTCTGACCGCACCGCAGCTGGCCTCGAGCCTGCGCGCCTATGTCAATGGCGAGACCGCGACCCGCTGGACCACGCCCAGCGGCGACCAGGTCGACGTGGTGCTGCGCCTGAACGAGGCCCAGCGTGAGCGCGTCGAGCAGCTGAAGTCGCTGCCGGTGGCCTTTGCACGCGACGGCACGCCGATCACGCTGGACTCGGTGGCGACCATCGAGCCGGTGTTCAACCCCGAGATCATCCGGCGGCAGAACCTGCAGCGCCGCGAGGCGGTGTTTGCCGGGGTCAAGGACCGCTCCGCGGGCGAGGTCTCCGACGACGTGCAGAAGCTCATCAAGGAGACCCACCTGCCGCCGGGCTACAGCTTCGACATCGGTGGCCAGATGCAGCAGCAGGCCGAGGCCTTCGGCGGCCTGCTGTCGGCGATGGCGCTGGCGGTCATCTTCATCTACATCGTGCTGGCCAGCCAGTTCGGCAGCTTCGTGCAGCCCATCGCCATCATGGCCAGCCTGCCGCTGGCGCTGATCGGCGTCATGCTGGCCCTGCTGTTCTGGCGCAGCACGCTCAACGTGTTCTCGATGATCGGCCTGGTGATGCTGATGGGCCTGGTGACCAAGAACGCCATCTTGCTGGTGGATTTCGCCAACCAGGCGCGCAAGGCCGGTGCCAGCGTGGCCGAGGCGCTGCTGCAGGCCGGGCTGATCCGCATGCGCCCCATCATCATGACCACCGCAGCCATGGTCTTCGGCATGCTGCCGCTGGCGCTGGCCCTCAACGACGGCGGCGAGATCCAGGCGCCGATGGGGCGCGCCATCATCGGCGGCGTCATCACCTCGACGCTGCTGACGCTGGTGGTGGTGCCGGTGCTCTACAGCTACCTGGTGCGCGAGCGCCGGCCGCAGGGGGTGCCGTCCGCCGGTGGACCGTTGTTGACCGCCGCGACGCCGGCCGACGACCGCTGAAGGCGCGGTTCGACGGACGGCGGTCGTGCCCGGCCCGGGGTCAGGGGCCCCGGGGGGCGGCGATCCGGAAGCTGCTCGTCAGCGCGACGGCTGGAATTCCGGCAGCCCGAACTGCCACAGCAGGAAGGCCCAGACGTCGGCCTGGCGCTGCTGCGATTGGGCGCGCGAGCTGCCGCTGCCATGCCCGGCCTCGTAGTCCAGGCGCATCAGCACCGGCCTGACCTGGGACTTCAACGCCTGCGCCTTGGCGGCGAACTTCGACGACTGCCAGACGTCGACGCGGATGTCGTTGACGCCATGCGTCAGCAACATGGCCGGGTAGCGCCGGCCCTCGGTCAGCGCGTGGTAGCTGCTGGCTGCCAGAAGGGCGTGGAACTCGTCCTCCCGCGTCACGCTGCCGTACTCCGGTACGTTGGCAACGCCGTTGGCGCGAGTCTCCGAACGCACCGTGTCGAGCACGCCGACGCTGCTGACGGCCGCCGCGAACAGCTCGGGCCGCTCGGTCGCGGCACGGCCGACGAACATGCCACCGGCGCTGCCGCCGAAGACCGCCAGCCGCTGTGGCGAGGTGTAGCGCTCCCGCACCAGCCACTCGGCGGCCGCGATGCCGTCGCGCCAGGTGTTGGACTTGGTGGTCTTGTGGCCTGCCCGGTGCCAGGCATCGCCGAACACGCCACCGCCCCTGACATGGGCGATGGCGTACAGGCCGCCCCGCTCCAGCCATGCCAGCAGCCGCGGGCTGAACCCTGGCGACTCGAAGGCGCCGTAGGCGCCGTAGCCGTACAGCATGGTCGGGTTGCGGCCGTCGAGCTGCAGGTCGGCGCGGTGGATCAGCGACACCGGCACCATCACGCCATCGTGGCTGGGCACCATCACCTCCTTCGAAACCAGGCCGGGTGGGGCGTCGAGCGCGCCGGCCTGCGCCAGTGCCAGCGGCTTCAGGGTCGGCACGCCGCCCGGGCCGGGCAGCAGCAGGTGGTCGCTGCCGGCGCGGGTCCAGCTGGCCAGGCCCAGGATCACGCCCTCCCGCCGAGGGCTGGCCTCGCGCAGCGACACCGTGCCCTGGACGGGGAGCGCGACCGCCAGCGGTTCGCGTGCGCCGGCAGGCCATCGCCACAACGTGGCGTTGACACCCAGGCGGCGCACCAGGTAGACCGCGTCGCGCGCGGCGTCGACGTCGGTCAGCACCGCGTCGCCCTGGGCAAGCAGCAACTCGGCCTGCGCCAGGTCGGCCCGGGCGGGGTCGTCGGGCAGCACCCATCGCAAGAGCTTGAACCGCGGTGCATCCTTGGCGCTGCGCAGGATGAGTGCGCCGTCGGCGGCGGTCACGACCTGGCGCACCTCGTCGGCTTGCGCGACGATTCGCCGCCACGCAGGCCGGCCGGCCTTGACCTCGTCGAGCTTCGCCGCCAGCAGCACCAGCCTGCGGTCCACGCCCAGGCGCACCTGGGCCAGCACCAGCGGCCTGTCGGGCAGGGCCACCGTGTAGGCGGCGGCGATGGGCGGCAACCCCAGGTCCGGGAAGCGGCTGGCCGCAAAGACCACATGCTCGGTGCCGTCGAGCGCGCGGTACAGGCGCTGCGTGTCGCCGAAGCGCTCGGTCGGCGGCAGCTTCTCGTAGCCTTCGCGCAGGCGGGAATAGAACAGCGCCTGGCTGTCGGGCAGCCAGCTCGCCGACGAGTGCCGGATGCGGTCAATGGGGCCGGCGAGCAGCTTGCCAGCGTCGACTTCGATGATGCGCATCGCGCCGATCTCGCCACCGCCGACCTGCAGCGTGTAGGCCAGCTTGCGGCCATCGGGCGAAGGCATGAAGTCCAGTATGGCGACCGGCCGGCCCTCGGCGCGCGACAGCTGGTCGGGGTCGATCAGTACCCGGTCGGCCGCCGGGTCTGCGTCCAGTTGCAGCCGCATCACCAGTTTGGCTTGCTGGTCGCCGGGGTTGCGGCGCAGGAAGAACAGGCGGCCATCGTCGGTGCGCACCAGGCTGCTCGCGGTGCCACGGGTGTCGGCGTCTATCGCCTGGATGCGTGCCTGCAGCTTGTCGCGGCCGGGAATGCGTGCCAGCACCTGCGTTGTCGCGTCGGCTTGTGCCCGCATCCAGGCCTGCACCGCGGCGTCGCGCGTGTTCTCGAGCGACCGGTAGGGATCGGCCACGCTGACCCCCCAGTGTGTGTCGGCGGCGTCGCCTGGCGGCCAGGGCGGCGGCAACTCGACGCCGGCCACAGGCTGCGGCTGGGCCTGCGCGACAAGGGCAACGACGAGCGCTGCGGCAAGAGCAAGGGTTCGGCGACTCATGGGTCTTGCGGGCGCGTCTGTGCGGGCGGCGCCGGTTCGGGTGGGGCGACGATTGTCGGGGAATCGGGGCCGCGCGTTGTCCGGTGGGGCTGGCAGTCCTGGCGCCGTGCCGTGCCCGCACGGTGCGACCCGCCGCCTGCGCTGGCGCCTGTCTTCCTCAGACCTCCTGCCCCGCCGCTGTCCCCAGGTCCAGCGCCACGGCGGGCGGCACGCCGTACAGGGTGCGCAGCACCAGCAGCGGGCCGGCCGCGGTCAGCACGCCGGCCAGCAGGGCGAGTGCGATGGCGATCGTGAAGTGCCGGACCGGGTGGCTGCGTGCGTACATGGTGGATCTCCTGGCTTTCGGGTGGACGGCGACTTGCGCTGTCCGTGGAAGCCATTGGACCCGCCGGGCAACTGCACGCCCAGCACACCGAGGTATACGACAAGCCTCTGGGCCGGGGCGGTCGGGCCAAGCCCGACGGATCAGCCGCGGTCCAGCCAGACCGCCAGGCCCTGGGCGTCGAGTTCGACGTCGAGTTCGAGCAGCCGCGCCACCTCGTCTTGCGGCAGCCGGCAGCCGTGGCCGCGCAGGTCGGAATCGAACAGCGCGAACAGGCCCTGCCGCAGCGCCTGATGACGGTCGCTTGCCTGCCGGCTGGACTGCGCGACCTCGACGATGCCGTCCACCAGGCGCAACAGGTCGCGGCCGAGCCGCGGCACGTCGCCCACCTTGCCGAAGTGGGTCAGGTACATGCAGGCCGGCTGCTGCTTCAGGAGTCGCTCGACCGAGGCCTGCAGGGCCTCGGGGTCGAACTGCGAAGGCGTGGAGGTCGGCAGGATCCAGGGGCCCGCTTCGGTGTCGAACTCGCGGTAGCTGAGCCCGAAGGTGTCGCCGCAGAACCAGCCCCGCGTGGCTTCGTCCCAGATGCAGTGATGGTGCCGCGCATGGCCCGGCGTGTCGGCGAAGCGCAGGGGCCGGCCGGCGAGCTCGACCACCGAGCCGTCGTCGCTGCAGTCCACCCGATCGGCGGCGATCGGCAGCAGCCGGCCGTAGGCGCGGTCCATGGTGGCCTGGCCGTAGACCGCAAGTGCCGCCGCGTACAAGGCCTGCGGGTCGATCATGTGGCGGGCGCCGCGCGGGTGCACCACCAGCCGCGCGCGCGGGAGCACGGCCATCAACGCACCGGCAGCGCCCGCGTGGTCCAGGTGCACATGGGTCGGGATCACCCAGTCGACGGCGTCGCGTGGCAGCCCGAGCGCGTCGAGCGCGCCCAGCACGCGCGGCAGCGTCGGCACCGTGCCGGTGTCGATGCAGGCCGCGCGGCCGCCCTCGACGATCAGGTAGGCGGCGTCGAAACGATCGCGCTCGAAGCCGGTGTCCACCGCATGCACACCGCCGCCCAGCGGGTGCAGCCAGGCGGGCAGGGCAGGGCGGGTCACATGCCGCCGGCGATCGTCCACAGGCGGGCGATGTCGGCCGAGCCGTCCTTGCCGGCGACGCTGCGCAAGGTCTGCACCGCCTTGGCCTTGGCCTTGGGCGACTGCAACTGCGCCATGCCCAGGCGCAGCCTGGCGTCGTCGGGACGCTTGAGGCCGCCCTTGGCGATGCCGGACTCGATGAGCGCAATGCCCTTGTCGACCTCACCGGCCGTCACGTAGGCCCAGCCCACGTTGACCAGCGCGTCGCCTTCCTTCTCGTTGGCGGCCTCGGCGGCGCGACCGGCGATCGCCGACTGCGACTCGGCCAGCTTCTTGTCGGCCAGATCCTTCAGCCGCTTGTGGCGCTCGGCTTCGGCCCCGCTGCCCAGCGCGCCGGCGGCAAAGCCGCGTTCCACGATCTTCTTGCCTTCGGCCGCCAGCCCGGCCTGCAGCGAAAGCTGGGCCATCTCCATGAATTCTTCCGTCTTGGTCAGCGTGCCGGTGGCCAGGCGCAGCCGCATCACGTCGAGCGAGAAGCGGTCGCTGAAGCCGGGCTTTCGCGACAGGCGGGCCAGGTGCGCGTTCCAGTAGTCCTTCTTGGGGTAGTTCAGCAGCAGCTTCTCGAGCGTGGCGCTGTAACCGGCGTTGTTGCCGGTGCGCTGCTGGGCGTCGGCCAGGCGCAGCAAGTCGCCCTCGTCGGGCCGTCGGCCGGCCTGTTCGGCCGAGGCCACGGCAGCGCCGGCGTCACGCGCGATGGCCGCATAGTCGCCGCTGGCCGACTGCAGGTAGCTCTGCAGCTGCTTGACGGAGGCGCCGTTGTTGCCGGCGGCGACCGCCTTGGCCACCCACTCGCCCGCCTTGGCGTTGTTCTTCATCTGGGCGTAGGCGGCGGCCAGCTGCTCGGCGATCTGCCCCTTGTCGCCCCCCGACTTCTCGTAGACACCTTCCAGCGCCTGGATCGCGGTGGCCAGGTCGCCGGCACGCTGGGCGGCCGCGGCCTTCATGCGGTCAACGGTCAGCTGCTCGGCTGCCGTCTTGCCGCCCACCGCATCGGCCTCGCGCACCTTGGCCAGCGCCTCCTTGGCCTTGCCGGCCTTGAGCAGCTCGCTGGCCTGCTGCAGGGGGCGCCCGACCTCGGCGCGCAGGCCTTGCGCCTGGGCGCAGGCGAAGGCTCCGGCGGCCAGCAGGGCCAGGGTCATGGAACGCAGCATCGTCATCGCAGGGGTCCTCGGCTTCTCGGAAAAGGCGACGGGGACCGGTTCGCTGCAGGCGGCCGATCCCCGCGATCGTCAGGGCTTGGGCGTGCGCGTTGGCGTCAGAGGAACTGCTCGTTGCCGACGATGCCGATCTTGATCACCCCCAGCCGCTGGGCCGAGGCCAGGATCATCGCCACCACCTTGTAGGTCACCAGCTTGTTGGGTCGCAGGTGCACCTCGGCCTGGTCGGCCTCGGCGGCCACGCGCGAAAGGCGGGCCTCCAGATCGGCGCGGTCGGCGACGATCTCGCCGTTCCAGCCTATGGTGCCGTCGAAGTCGACGTCGATGCGGATGATCTCCGGCGGCTTGGGCGGCGGCGCCGCGTTGTTGGGCACCGGCATGTTCATCTTGACCGCGTGCGTCTGGATCGGGATCGTGATGATGAACATGATCAGCAGCACCAGCATCACGTCGATCAGCGGCGTGGTGTTGATGTCGACCATGACCCCGCCGCCACCGTCGTCGTCGCTCGCGGAACCGACACTCATTCCCATGGCAGTGGACCTCTTTCGCTACAGGCGGGCGCCAGCGCCGGCCGGAGGTTCGGTGATGAAACCGACCTTGAATATGCCTGCCCGCTGGCAGGCCACGACGACGCGGCCGACCGACTCGTAGCGCACCTCGGAGTCACCCCGGATGTGCACCTCGGGCTGCGGCTCCTTGACGGCCTCGACCTTGAGCCGCGTCACCAGCGTTTCGATGTCGGGCAGACGTTCTATGCCCCAGTGCATCTCGCCGTCGCGGTTGACCGCGATGACGATGTTCTCGGGCTTGGTCTGCGTCGGCAGGTTGCGTTCCTTGGGCAGCTCGAGCTTGATGGTCTGCGTCACCACCGGGATGGTGATCAGGAAGATGATCAGCAGCACCAGCATCACGTCGACCAGCGGGGTCGTGTTGATGCTGTTGTTGAACTCCTCGTCGCCTTCGCCGCCGGCCGGCCCGACTTGCATAGCCATCGCGATGCTCCTTCAGCGGACCGCGACGATCAGCGCTTGCCGGCGAGCAGCACGTTGTGCAGGTCACCCGAGAACGCCTTGACGCGGTCCATCACGCTCTTGTTGCGGCGGATCAGCCAGTTGTAGCCCATCACCGCGGGCACCGCGACGGCCAGGCCGATGGCGGTCATGATCAGCGCCTCGCCGACCGGGCCGGCCACCTTGTCGATCGAGGCCTGGCCGCTGATGCCGATCTTGACCAGCGCGTGGTAGATGCCCCAGACGGTGCCGAACAGGCCGACGAACGGTGCCGTCGAGCCCACCGTGGCCAGGAAGGCCAGGCCGTCGGTCAGCCGGCTCTGGATGCTGCCGACGGCGCGGTCGACCGACATCGTGACCCAGGTGTGCTTGTCGATGCTCTCGACCATCGTGCCTTCGTGGTGGTCGCTGGCCTTGATGCCGGTCTCGGCGATGTAGCGGAATGCCGAGCCTTCCTCCAGCGCGCTGACGCCGGCCTTCACGGAGGACGCCTTCCAGAAGGCATCGGCCGAGGCGGCGGCGCTCTTGAGCATGGCCCGCTGCTCGAACAGCTTGGTGAAGATGATGTACCAGCTGCCCATGGACATGATCAGCATGATGATCAGCGTGCCCTTGGCGACCATGTCACCCTGCGCCCACAGGGCCTTCAGGCCATAGGGGTTGTCGACCGCTTCCTCGGTGACGGCTGCCGCGGGCGCCGGGGCTGCCGGTGCCGCCGCAGGCGCGGCGCCGGCCGGCGGGGCGGACGCCGCCTGCGCCTGCGCAGGCAGGGGCATGGCGGCCGCGATGACGACCGCGGCCACCAGCGGCGCGGCAAGCTTGAGCGCGGACAAGGGTGCGCGCAGCAGGTTCAGCAGTGACATGTTTTCTCCAGGGGGCTCAGCATGCGCAGGCCGGTGGGCCGCGCCGGGGGGAACGGGGTCGTTCGGGGAACGGGGTCAGTCGGTGAGCTTCCACACGTAGGTGACGCGGGAAGTCAGCTTCTCGGGCTTGCCGTCGACGCTGCCGGGCTTTCCCTTGCAGGCCGTGACGGCCTCGAGCGTCAGGCGGTCGAGCATCTTGTGTTCGCGCGATGGGCCGGCGGACTTCTCGACCGTCGCTTCCTTGATGTCGCCGCTGGTGTCCATGGTGTAGACGACGACCACCGTGCCCTGGGCTTCGGCACGCCGCGCCGCGGCGTTGTACTCGGGCTTGGCGCAGACGTTGAAATCGAGCTTGGGCTCGACGCGCACCGGCACCCGGGGCGGTGCCGGCGGTGCCGGCGGCGCCGGCGGGGCGGCCGGTGCCGACGGCGGCGCGATGGCCACCGGGGCCGGCGGCGGTGCCACCTGGGTGGTCGTGATGGTTGGCGCCGGTGTCGGAGGGGGGTTGACGTTGATCTCCGGCGGCGGCACGAACGAAGGCGGCGGCGGCGCGAACTTCGGCGGCGGCGGCAGGTTCTCCGGCGGCGGTGGGGGAGGGGGCTTGACCTCCTCGATGATCTTGGTCTCTATCGGCGCCTTGATGACCGCCACGATCTGCCGCGCCAGGCCGCTGACCAGCGCCCAGCCCAGCAACAGGTGCATCAGGATGACGATGCCGAACCCGACGACATGCTTGCCCGGGTTTCGTTGCTGTTCGGCGTAATCCACTGAATTTCCTCCAGGCGGCGTGCCGTCCACGCCCTCCTGCTTGTCCTTGTCGGTCGACGCCCCGCAGGCGCCATGGTGGCCGCTCGGGTCACCGGAGGCGCGCACTATACCTTGAGCCTCTGCCGCACCGCCTCCGGGGCACACCTGAGTCAGCGCAAGAAACAAAATGTAGTATCACTACATCGTAACGTGGATCGTTCAGAGACTGCAGTGGCAAGTCAACGGTGTTTCCCCGGAAGGAGGATTCTCTCGAAGGGTAATAAAAGTACGCAACCCGCATCCGCGGGTGTGGAAGGTGGTGGCGGGCCTGCAGGCCGCCAGGCCCGCCCCGGGCACCCGGACCGGTGACCTACCGGCAGTCGAAGCTCGACGACAGCCGACTCTCGCCACCGATGTAGCGCGCCACCTTGGGGTAGTGGCACAGCGGCCGCGCCAGGCCCGGCAGCGCCTGGCTGCCGCGGGCCTCGATGCGCTCCGGTGCGCGACCGGATTCGACCCAGTCGATGATCGCGCCCAGGCCGTCGAAATCGTCGGTCGCCGGGCCGCCGGCGCAGTGGTTCATGCCGGGGACCAGGAAGCTGCGCGAGAAGCGTGACGCGGCGGCCGCACCGTGGCTGGCGTGCAGGCGCTCCTGGTAGTCCACCGTCTCGAACGCCGAGTTGACCGGGTCGGCCATGCCGTGGAAGAGCAGGAGCCGCCCGCCGCGGTCGACGAAGCCCTGCAGCCGGCTGTCCGCCGCCGTTCCCGACTCACGCTGGGCTTGGCGCAGGCGCTGCGGGTCGCGCTCGAAGTCGAAGCCTTGTGCGTCCAGGGTGGGGTCGGGCGGCGTCGCGTACAGGAAGCCGATGGCGGCGCCGGTGTCGAGGCGATGCCGTGCACCGGAATCGGCGTCCGCGGCCGAGCCCAGCATCCAGGCCCGCCAGCCCGGCGCGGCCAGGCCGGGGTCCCAGGGCCAGTGGAAGTACAGCCGGGCACCGGAGGGCGAGCGAGGCCCGGCCATCAGCTCGCGCAGCGCCTGCGCCTGAGCCGGCTGGAGGCAGGACTCGCCAGCCGTCGGGCAGGCCAGCCGGCGCGGGTCCAGGCGGCACAGGGCGGTGTCGGAGACCAGTCCGTCGACCAGCCCGTCGGCGGCATCGCAGCGGTCCAGCACCTCGGCGGCCACGCGCGCCAGTTGCGCGTCGCTGAGGGCCCGGGGCAGCACCGGCCGGCCATCGTCGCCGGCCGGGGCGACCCGCAACAGCTGCTGCACGGACCACGCCGCGGCCACTGCCGCACCTTCGGCGGCGCGCATCGAGGGCGACACGGCGACGACGCCGTCGAAGGCCTGTGCCATGCGCTGCGTGAACATCATGGCCTGCCGGCCGCCCTCGCCACACCCCACGAAATACCGGCGTGCCGGCGGCTGGCCGTAGAAGCGCTGCACGACCAGCCCGGCCAGTTCCAGGGCTCGCTGCGCGCTCCGCCAGGCGAGGTCGGTGCGGGTCTGCGGGTCCAGACCGGCGCGCACATGCGGCACCTGATGGCCACCGTCGGTGGCGACGACGGCCAGGCCGCGCGCCAGACCTGGCTGCAGCCAGCCCCGCGCACCCGTGTTGCGGCCGATGGCCGTCGGCAGGCGACCGCCAAGCCCCTGGCTGCCCTGGAACATCAGCTGGCGGGTCCAGTGGGCGGGGAGCCGGACCTCGACGCCGATGTGCCGCGGCTCGCCGTCCACCGCCCTGCGGTGGTCGGCCTGCAGGCGCAGCAGGCAGTGGTCGGGCAGGTCGACCTCGACCGGCTCGGCACTGTCGTGCTGCGGCAGGCGCAGGCGGCCTGCCGGCACCCAGCCGAGCTGCACGACCACGGCGCCTGGCGCGGCCAGCGAGGCCAGGCCTTCGCAACGCCGCTGGGCACCGGCGACCTCCACCCTTGCCGTGGAGCGGTCGGGCGTGTCGACGACCCGGGAGGCCGGCGCACAGCCGCTCAGCACCAGGGCGGCCAGGGCGGCCAGGGCGACGATGGCGGCGTTGGCGGCGATGGCGGACTCCATGGACAGGGCTGCAAGGGCGCCGGGTGGTGACGCGCCTGGCAAAGGCCGCGCGCGGGCGGCAGCATGTTGGGTGGACGGCATGTGCGCAGGCAGGGCGTTGGGCAGGCAGGACCGCAGCGGCGGGATCGGCGACCGCCGTGCGCGCCGCGGGCGCGCGGCAGCCGATGCTACCGAGCTCGCCGATGACTCAGAATGCCGGCCGAGGCTTCCGGCACCGCGGTCCGACCGTGCACCGTCCATGCCCAGCAGGCCCTCCACGCCACAGAGAAGTCCAGCATGAAGATCTGCATCGTCGGCGCCGGCGCCATCGGCGGGTTCATCGGCACCCGCCTGGCGGCCGCCGGGCGCCACCAGGTTTCGGCCCTGGCACGCGGAAGCACGCTCGAAGCGCTGCAGACGCAGGGCTGGCGCCTGCGCCAGGACGGCCAGCTGGTGCAGCTGAGCGCACGCGCCAGCGGCGATGCGGCCGAACTGGGAGCGCAGGACTTGCTGGTGATCGCCGTCAAGGGCCAGTCGCTGCCGGCGCTGGCACCCGGGCTGGCGCCGCTTCTGACCCCATCGACGCGCATCCTGCCGGCCATGAACGGCGTGCCCTGGTGGTTTGTCGGCGGGCTGCCCGGCCTGGCGGAGCAGCCGCTGGCGAGTGTCGACCCGGGGGGCCTGATCGCGGCCGCGCTGCCCTTCGAGCAACTGCTGGGCTGCGTGGTGCACGCCAGCACGGCCTGCCCCGAGCCGGGCCTGGTGGTGCACCGCATGGGGCGCGGGCTGATCGTCGGCGAGCCGCGCGGCGGGCTCAGCACACGCGCGGCTGAAGTCTGCGAGGCGCTCACCCAGGCCGGTTTCGAGGTCACGCACAGCACCGACATCCGGCGCGACATCTGGTACAAGCTGTGGGGCAACCTGACGATGAACCCGATCTCGGCCCTCACCGGAGCGACCATCGACCAGGTGCTGGCCGACCCCCTGCTGCGCGACTTCTGCACGCGGGCGATGCTCGAAGCGGCCGAGATCGGCGCACGCATCGGCTGCCCCATCGACCAGTCGCCCGAGGACCGTCACGCGATCACCGCCAGGCTGGGTGCGTTCAGGACCTCGATGCTGCAGGATGTCGAGGCCGGGCGTGCCATCGAGCTCGATGCCATCGTCGGCGCCGTGCACGAGCTCGCCCAGCGCTGCGGCGTTCCCGACCCCTCGGTGGCCGCCTTGATGGGCCTGACGCGCCTGTTCGCGCGCCAGCGGGGCTTGTATCCGGGCGCGGCGTCGCCTGCGTGACGCCGGCCGCCCGGGGCCGGTGCTTCAATCGGGCCCCTCGGCGGCACGGACCGCCAGGGCAGACCGGCGGCGCCGGGCTTGCCAGGGCAGCCCCAGGTGCGCTGTGCGCTTGCGACGACCGTCTGCCGCTTGTTCCCCCGACCTTCCCCGACCTTCCCTTGGACTTCCTCCGGAGCACGCTCATGGCCTTCGAACAGACCCCGGTCGCGCGCGACCTTCAAGACAGGCTGCAGGCCTTCTTCGACCGCCACATCTATCCCAACGAGCACCGCTGGCATGAACAGATGGCGGCCCAGCGCGCGGCCGGGCAGGCCTGGCAGCCGGTGCCGCTGGTCGACGAGCTCAAGCTCGAGGCGCGTGCGGCCGGGCTGTGGAACATGTTCCTGCCGCACCCCTACGAAGGTCAGGGCGGCATCGGCAACCTCGACTACGCGCCCATGTGCGAGCTGATGGGGCGCGTGTCCTGGTCGGGCGAGGTCTTCAACTGCTCGGCGCCCGACACCGGCAACATGGAGACGCTGGAGCGCTACGGCACGCCGGCGCAGAAGCGTCAGTGGCTCGAGCCGCTGCTGGACGGCCGCATCCGCTCGGCCTTCCTGATGACGGAGCCGGCGGTCGCCTCCTCGGATGCCACCAACATCCAGTGCAGCATCCGCCGTGACGGCGACGACTACGTGATCAACGGCCGCAAGTGGTTCAGCTCGGGCGCCGGCAACCCGCGCTGCGCGATCTTCATCGTCATGGGCAAGACCGACCCCGAGGCGCCGCGCCACCAGCAGCAGAGCATGATCCTGGTGCCGCGTGACGCGCCGGGGGTCCGCATCCTGCGGCCCTTGACGGTGTTCGGCTACGACGACGCCCCGCATGGTCACATGGAGATCGTGCTCGACCAGGTGCGCGTGCCGGCCGGGAACATGCTGCTCGGTGAAGGGCGCGGCTTCGAGATCGCCCAGGGCCGCCTGGGGCCGGGCCGCATCCACCACTGCATGCGCTCCATCGGCGCCGCGGAACGGGCGCTCGAGATGATGATCGACCGGCTGCTCGTGCGGCGGGCCTTCGGCAAGCTGCTGTCGGAGCAGTCGGTCTGGCACGAGCGCATCGCCGAGAGCCGTTGCCTGATCGACCAGGCGCGGCTGCTGACGCTCAACGCCGCGCACAAGATGGACACCGTCGGCAACAAGGGTGCCAAGGCCGAGATCGCGATGATCAAGGTGGTGGCCCCGAACATGAGCGGCAAGGTCGTCGACTGGGCCATCCAGGCCCATGGCGGCGCCGGCGTGACCAGCGACTTCTGGCTCGCCGAAGCCTGGGCGCACCAGCGCACGGTGCGCATCGTCGACGGCCCCGACGAGGTGCACCGCAACGCCATCGCCAAGCTCGAGATCGCCAGGCGTGCAGCGCTGCCGGGCGCCAAGGGCAGTGGCAGCTGATCAGCCGCTGCCCTCGCCGGGGACGTCGCCGCGCAGGCGGTCGGCCAGGCCGCTGCCCCGCGGCGAGGGGCGCGCGATGGCGGCCTCCAGCACCGCCTGCGGGGCGCACAGCAGCACCTGCACGCGGGCGCGCGTGAGGCCGGTGTAGAGCAGTTCGCGGCCCGACACCCGGACCGGCGTGGCCGGCAGCAGCAGCAGCACGCGGTCGAACTCCGAGCCCTGGGCCTTGTGCACGGTACAGGCCCAGGCAAGTTCATGGGCAGGCAGCCGCTCTGGCGGCAGGCGCCGCAGGGCGCCGTCGGCGCCTGGGAAGACGACGTCCAGGCGGCCGCCTGGTGCGGGCAGCAGCAGCCCGGTGTCGCCATTGAAGAGCTCGAGCGCAGGGTCGTTGCGCAGCACCATCAGCGGCTGACCGAGCGCGCCATGTCCGGCGCGGGCCAGCGCGCCGGACATCCGCTGGTTGACTGCCAGCGTGCCGCGGGCGCCCTCCCGCACCGCGCACAGCACACGAAAGCGGGCGAACGCCGACCAGGCCGCCGCGGCATCGGCCGGGTCGCGCTGCAGTTGCTGCAGGTAGGGGGCATAGCCCTGCTCGATCGCCTGCCAGATCGCCGCGGGCTCGGGGCCCGGCTCGGCCAGCCACCGCAAGGCCTCGCCGTCGACGGCCTCGAGCAGGGCGAGCGGCTGGCCCTGGCGAACCGCCGCGGCGGCGCGGGCGATTGCCGACCCGTCGCCGAACCGTCGCGAGCGCTCGAGCCAGACACTGGCATCGGCGAGGGTGTCGTCGTCGCCGGCCGCCGGCAGCGCCGAGGCGGCGATGTCGCACAGCGGCGCGAGCACGGCGGCGGTATCGGGCGTGAAGGCAGGCGGCGCGCACAGCTCGGCGAACACGGCGCCGGCCTCGACCGCGGACAGCTGGTCCCGGTCGCCCAGCAGGACCAGCCGCGCGGTGGACGGCAGGGCCTCGAGAAGGGCCACCGCCAGGGCCGGGTCCAGCATGGAGGCCTCGTCGACCACCAGCAGGTCCAGCGGCAGCGGCCGGCTGGCGTCATGCTCGAAGCCCCGCGGTCCCGCCCCCAGCAGCCGGTGCAGGGTATGGGCGCGCTTCGGCCAGGCGGGGCCCGGTCGGGTCGAGGTCGACCGCGTCGGCGACGCCTCCTGCCGTGCACGCATCACTTCACCCAGACGCGCCGCCGCCTTGCCTGTCGGGGCGGCCAGCGCCAGCCGCAGGTCGGGCTGGGCGTCGAGCAGGGCCTCGATCAGCAGCGCCGCGACATGGGTCTTGCCGGTGCCCGGCCCACCGCTGATGAGGACCAGGCGCCGGCACAGCGCCAGCGCAACGGCCAGCCGCTGCGCGTCAAGGCCGCCGGTCTCGCCCGCGGCCGGGAACAGGCGGGCCAGCGTGGCGGCCGCTGCCGCCGGCACCGGCAGCGGCGCGGCCCGCAGCGCAGCGCGCAGGCGCTCGGCCAGCCGGCCTTCCAGGGCCCAGTGGCGGTGCAGGTACAGCCGGCCCTTGTGGTCCAGGACCATGGGGCAGGTGCCGGGCCGCCCGGGCGTGCCCACGCAGTGCGAGGCCATCAGCAGGGCGCGGGGTGGTACCTGGTCCGCGGGCAGGCAGACCTGCCCTGCGGCTTCGGCCAGCACCAGGGCCCGTGCAGCGGCCGCCGCCGCTTCCGCGGCGGCGGCCCCGGCGCCCAGCCGCAGCGACCAGCTTTGCATATGCCGCGCCAGGCCGGCGGCCAGCGCGCCCGCCGGTTCGCCTGGCTGGGGTGCGGTCTGCATGGCGTCGGCGCCTGTCATGACGGCGAGGCGGGGGCGAGCAGCCGGTCCAGGGCGTCCAGCGCCGCGGCGTCAGGCCGCTGCACATGCACGCCGCAGGGCCGACCCTGCGTGTCCTGCCACTGCGCCCGTATGCCGCGCACGAACAGGTAGTAGGCACCACCGAAATGGCGGTCCGGGTCGTAGGCGGCAAGCCGGCGCCGCAGCAGGCGGTGCAGGGCCAGCGCGTAGAGCTGCAACTGCAAGGGGTAGGCCATCGCGGCCATCGCGGCCTGCAGCGCGGCGGGCCGGTAGTCCTGGGCCTGCCGGCCCAGATGGTTGGACTTCCAGTCCAGCAGGTACCAGCGGCCCTGGTGCTCGAACACGAGGTCGATGTAGCCCTTGACATAGCCCTGCAGCGGCGGGAAGTTCAAGCCGGGCAGGGATTGCCCCTGCGCGGCCAGCCAGTCGCGCAGGGCCGGTGCGTCCAGCCGCTCGACGCCGAGGTGGAACTCGAGCTCGTGGCGCCGCCGTGCCGCCGGCAGGTCCTGCAGGCGCAGCAGCCCTCCGGCGGGCAGGGGCAGCGGGCAGGTCAGCACCTCGGCGGCCATGGACAGCAACATGCGCTGGCCGCGGTCGGGGTCCAGCGCGGGGTCGAGCAGGCCCTGGTGCCGCCGCAGCACCCGCTGCGCTGTCGCCGGCCAGCTGTCGCGATCGCCGAAGTCCAGCGCTTCGAAGAACGCGTGCACGCAGTCGCCCGCCGCGGCGCCGCGCGGGAAGTCGAGCATGTGCTCGCCGACGGGCTCGGCGCCGCTGGCCAGGCTGGCACCCGGCAGGTCGGTGCGGTGGTCATGGTCGCGCGCCGCGGCGTCGGTCTGCGGCTCCACGGCCGGCCACGCCTGCGCGACCGCTGCGCTGCCCTGCGCCGGCGGGCCCTGCACGATGCCGCCCACCAGGCTGCTGTAGCTGGCGATGCGCCAGGGACGCTTGATCGTCGGCGCTGGCAGCACCTCGAGGTCGGCCGGATCGGTGGCCGCTGGTGGCAGGCGGGCGCCATCGTCGGCCGGCAGGTCCACGAAGGCGATGCACGACGGCGCCGAGGCGGCCAGGGCCTGCCAGGCCTGGCGCGAGGCGGCCTCCTCGGCGGGCTTCTCGAACCAGTCGGCGGGCCCCATGCCGCTGCCGGCGACCAGCCAGTTCAGGAGCGCGCGGCGACCGGCCCTGGGCTGCAGCCGGTTGACGCTGCCGCCCGGCGGGCTGCCGACCACCAGAACGCAGCGGTGGATGGCGCGCGTCAGCGCGACGTAGATCAGTCGCAGCGACTCCTGCGCCTCGCGCAAGCGGTGTTCGGCCTTGGCCTCGTCCAGCGTAAAGCCGTCCTGGCCGTCGAGCCGGAAGTCGATCACCGCACGGCCGTCGGCATCACGACGCGAGAACCCCTCGCGGGGCGACTTCGGCGAGCTGCCACCCGCCCGCCACAGCAGCGGGCAGAAGACGACGGCGTACTCCAGGCCCTTGGCGCGGTGCACGGTGACGATCTGCACCAGGCTGCGGTCGGACTCCAGGCGAAGCTGCCGCTCGTCGCCCACCGCGTCGCTGCGGCGCTCGTCCTGCAGCCACAGTCGCAAGGCGTCCATGCCGGGGTGCTCGCGCTCCGCCGCGTGCAGCAACTCGGTCAGGTGCCGCAGGTTGGTGAGCCGCCGTTCGCCGTCGGGGCGCGACAACAGCCGGGCGGTGGCGCCGGACTGCTGCGCCCATTGGCGCAGCATGGCCGCGATGCCCTGTGTGGCCCAGGTTCCATGCCAGCGCGAGAAGGCCGCCACATGGTCCGCCCAGGTCGCAGGCCCCTCGTGGGGCTGCTCCGCCCCTTCGCCGTCGGCCAGGCGGGCCAGGTCGGCGGCGTCATACCCCATCGCCGCGGTGGCCAGGGCCGCGGCCAATCTGCGGGTGCGCGTGGGTTCGGCCACCGCCCGCAGCAGCCGTTCGAGATCTTGCGCATCGGGACTGGCGAACACGCTGGCCTGCGACAGCTCGACACTGCCCACACCGTGCTCGGCCAGTGCGCGGCGCAGGGTGGCGCCCTCGGCATGCGTGCGCACCAGCACCGCAACGTCGCCCGCGGCCAGCGCACGCGTGCCCAGGCGCAGCTGCCCGTTGCGCGCAGTGGCCAGGAGCCGCGCGATCCGTGCGGCACAGGCGGCGACGGCGAGCGCGCTGGCCGACTGCTGCACCAGGCGTTGGCCGTCGGCGTCGTTCTCGGGCAGTGCCCACAGGGTCAGCGCCGCAGGCAGCGCCAGTGCAGACTCGGCCA
>Ga0209573_1001579_pt1 | contig 34097 bp, 20 predicted proteins | sample TNRBio252014_DNA_FD_185870 | JGI IMG/M metagenome (GOLD analysis project Ga0209573, IMG submission 185870) | Wastewater treatment Type I Accumulibacter community from EBPR Bioreactor in Madison, WI, USA - TNR Reactor_6/25/2014_ DNA (SPAdes)... | ecosystem: Engineered > Bioreactor > EBPR >...
TCTCCTATTCTTACACCGCTACAAAAACGAAAAAAGGAGAAGGCGATTGTCTTGATACAGGTACTTCCTCCGGTTTTGGTTTGAGTTTTGGTGCTTCAATTAATTCCCGAGGCGGGTTGAAACAACTTTCTTATGGAGCTTCCATGAAGGCAGGGAAATTTATAAGTTATGAAAACTCGGAAGGAAAAAAAGAAGTAGAATCACTTGGTCAGGATGAAATGGGAGTCCATGGTTCCTATACGTTCGCGTCGCCGAGCTATTCCCCATCGGGAGACTTTTCCTATCAGACCTATGGCTTTTCGATGAATGGGACGGTTGGAACAGAAATTTTCGGGGCTGATGCCAGCGTTCGCCTTTCGGGACATTATTCCAAGCAAAGTTTGCAATCGGAAACCTTAAACCAAGGGGCTTACGGGCTGATGTATTTGCAAAAAGCCTATGATTCCGATGAGGCTGTGATGGATTTTAACCGGGAAAAAGAAGGAGCATTCATTCCATCCAAACCCAACCTCCCGGTTACCCAGCTAACCGGGGATATTTACGGGGTTACGGGTCAGGGGGTCAGTGGTTCCTATCTGCCGTTTCGGGGAGAGGTGGGGATTGTTTCGGATGCCAAAAGCACGACGCGGAGCGATGACGGTTCATTAGGAATTGAATTCGGCGGTGGAAACTTAGTACGAACCGGGGGCAATTTGGCTTATTCTCGATTTCGCGGCGAAACGGGGCGGTGGCAAAATGATAATGATTTGTGGGATCACTATAAATTCAAGGACTGGGATCGAACGAAACTGCATTTCGAGCCGTATTATTTCAAAGCAGCCGGTGAAGGATCAGTCATTGAATCCAACGATCCCTATCACACCTTTGGAAGAGATGGGGCGATAAGGGTGGAGTTCGATGGACGCAAAGCTATCCGTAACGGTGCTTTTTCATCCGCTAATATTCGTCAGAACCGCGACCGGCGAAATCAGACGATTCAGGTGCTCACTGCAAGCGAAGCTTCCCGCTGGGGTTTGCAGAAAAAGATACCATACTACAAAGTCGGCGATGCAACGCGCTACGAGATGGAGCGGACTTCCAACAGTCGGAAAGGACATCATATTTCGGAAATCATCGTTACCCGGGCGGACGGCAGCCGGTATGTATACGGCATCGCGGCCTACAACCACTTCCAAAAAGAAGCTACCTTTAACATCGCCCGAAACGGGATCAGCGTTGACCGCTGTACCGAGACGGTAAGCTATGATCCTAACAGCGATGCCACGACGGGTAACCGAAACGGTGTGGATCATTTTTACAGCCAAAAGAGTACGCCGGGTTATGCCTATGCCTACCTGTTGACGGCAGTTTTGTCGCCGGATTATGTTGATCTGACCGGAGACGGTCCGAGTGAAGACGATCTGGGGACAGCCACCTGGTTCAATTATTTCCAAACCTCGTCCGAAAATCAGCCCTTCCAATGGCGCACCCCCACCTCAAACAATGAAAATGTCGCCCTGCTGAACGAAGGCTTGCTCTCCGACCCGACGGATGATAAAGCCAGTTATGTGTACGGCACGAAGGAAATGTGGTATCTCCATTCCATCGAAACCAAGACGCACCGGGCTTATTTTCATATTTCCCCGAAAGCGGACGGGCGGGGAGTCAGCGGGGAACACGGAAAGGTAGATGCCAACCAAAAGACGTATAAATTAGACAAAATTGAACTCTATGCCCGAAGACAGCAGGTGAACGGAACATCGGTAGCTGATTTTCCGCTCAAGACCGTGCATTTGGAGTACGATTATGCCTTGTGTCCGAATACCACCAACTCTTCCTCGGGAAAACTGAGCCTGAAAAAAGTGTACTTCACGCACGGGAATACCTCCGCCACCCGGGGGCAGCTGAACGCCTACCAGTTCGGTTACAGTGGGCAGAACCCGGGTTACCACCTGAAAGCGACCGACCGCTGGGGCGATTACAAACCGCAGGGTTGCGAAGCTATTTTCGGGCAATCCCGTCAAGGCAATTCCTACTTTCCCTATACGGCACAGGGGGATTCCGCAGCGGCAGCCCAAAATACGTCCGCCTGGTGTCTGACAGACATTAAACTCCCGTCTGGTGGCAAAATCAAAGTTACCTACGAAGCGGACGATTATGCTTATGTACAGGACCGAAAAGCCATGATGATGATGAAAGTGGTCGGAACCAGCACCAATGAACCGACTGCTCTGCCGGATGTAGATAAAGGGAACAAACTTTATGAGCCTAAAGAAAGCGGTAAAGAATACCTGATTTTTGAGTTGCATCCGAAACACCAAAGCGGAACACCGGATGATGAATTTATCCGGCAACAGTACATCAGGGATGTTCATTGGGTGTATTTCAAATTTCTGGTGCGAACGGGTAAGGATTTTCAGGACGGCCGGGAAGTCCATGATTACGTGTCGGGTTATGCCCGGATCGAAAAAGAAAGCTGCGGGACGTTTAAGGATGCAACTTCGGGAAAAAATTACGGTTTTGTGAAGCTCAAAACCGTCTCGTTTGCGGAACGGAACGCTGACGGGGACATGCATCCGATCACCAAAGCGGCGATCAATTTCGGGCAGTTGGTTACACCGAAATACCTGTACAAGGGATATGATACCTTCGGCAGTAATAATGGCTTTGTTTCCGCGATGGAACAAATCGCCAATTCGGTGACCCAGATTGGAGAATTGTTCACCGGACTGAAAAGTAAATTTTTGAGTGCTCAGTTCGGACGACAGTTTGATCCGCCCCATTCCTATATTCGTTTGTATCATCCGACGGGTCAGAAATTCGGCGGGGGCTTGCGGGTGAAAAAGATCGCCACGACCGATCGCTGGAAGGATATGACGGTCGATGCGGCTGCGGAGACCACGACCTACGGTTACGAATACGATTACGGGATGGAGGAAGGCGGCCGCCGGATCAGCAGTGGGGTCGCCACTTATGAACCGATGATGGGTAATGATGAAAATCCCTGGCGGCAGATCATCGGCCCCTACGGACAGAACAACCCGCTGGCTGCCGACGGCGAACAGTTCATGGAAACACCGATGGGGGAATCGTTCTTCCCCTCACCCTCCGTAGGGTACCGGCGCATCACCGTCCGTCCCTTCGGCACCTCCGAAATCGGGAGTAGCAGTAGGGTTACGAAATCGGGTGCAGGTCGTATGGAATATGAATTTTATACGGCAAAGGATTTTCCGATTCAGCTGAAGCAGACGGATTTGAAGCAGGTCCGTCAGAACAACCGACCGGTGATGAGTCTGGTCAAAATCGGCATTCGGGACAAATCCGCAGCTAGTCAGGGCTATGCCATCATCACCAATGATATGCACGGTAAGCCCAAGAGTGAACGCAGTTATGCCGAAGGGAAGTCGACTCCATTATCCGAAAAACAATTCATCTACCAGACTTCCGGCGGAAAAATAGACAATATCGTGCCGACGATCAGCCGGGAAAATACAAGCCTGGCCCGCTTCCATCTGGGACAGGATGTCTCGGTGGTGCTGGATATGATCGAAAGTGAGAACGAGACTTATGGTCCGGGTTTAGACTTGAATTTAGACGGGTTCATTCTTCCGATCATTCCGCCACTTTTCGTTCCGGTACCGGTTCCGATGCCTCAGATGAATACGGAGGTAACGGGTTTCCGCTGTGCGGTGGTGACCAAATTGGTGCAGCAGTACGGGGTCCTGGCGAAAACGGTCGTGAGTCAGGACGGGGCGCAGATTACGACTGAGAACCTCCTGTGGGATCGGGAAACGGGGGCTGTCCTCCTGACCCGAACCCAAAATGAGTTTGAAGACTGGGTCTACCATTTTAGCTATCCGGCGCATTGGGCTTACGCAGGGATGGGCTTGGCCTATCATAACATCGGGGCGCGCATTCAAATCAGTACGGGATCGGATGGGACGATCACCGGCGGTACTTGGGGTGCTTTTACGGCGGGCGATGAGATCGGCTCGGAAACGGGTAGCTTCTCACGCTGGTGGGTGGCTCCCGCGCGTTTCGATACGACGAGCAGCTTCAAATTAATTGATCGGGACGGCAATCCGGTGGCGAATCTGAGCAGTGCGCCCGGGATCATCCTTCGTTCCGGACGGCGGAATATGGCCGGCACGCCCATCGGTACCCTGACCTTTTTGCAAAATCCCATTCAGGGTAATACCTTGCTTACCGATTTTGCGAAAGTATTGGATGCGCAGGCCACCCGATTCAAGGAGGACTGGAATATCTTTTGTTGCAATCTGGCGACGACCGCTCAGGTGAAGTGCAACGATCCCTGCGACGGCTACAACCCCTACGTGCAGGGGCGGGCCGGCAACTGGCGGGCTTACAAGACCTATAAATACGTGAGTGACCGGGATTTCAAGCATCCCGTTTCCACCGTCCGTGCCGGCGGCACGATTCAGCATTTCCAGCCCTTCTGGCATCAGGTTCAAAACGAAGCCTACTGGAAACCTCCGGTGAATGTGGATGCTGCCAACTGCCGTTGGGTGGCGGGATCGGAGGTTACGGAAGTCAACCAGTACGGGATGGAATTGGAAAACAAGGATGCTTTGGGACGGTATTCGGCAGCTTTATTCGGTTTCAACAACACCTTACCCTTAGCGGTTGCGCAAAATGCCCGTTACCGGGAACTGGCTTACGAAGGTTTTGAGGAAGGCGAATCCCCGGCTTATCAGGGGCATTGTGCCGTCCGCAGTCATCTGGGATATGAATTTGAGTGGTATTATCGCTTAAGCGATTCGGTCGCGCACACCGGCAAGAAAAGTCTGCGGCTGCCTGCGGGACAAAAGTCGGCTTTCTTTCTGAAAGTAGATGCCCCCGCCGATCCCGTCAGCCTGATCGTTCCGGCCACCATTCGGGAATCCGGCGACTGCATCCCGACCTTCCGCTTGGATAAAGATAGCAACAACGATACCTCCGACAATTATAATGCGGCGCAGAACCGCTATCGTTACCGTTATTCCCTGAGTGCCTGGTCGCAGGTCCGGACGACGGGAGCGACCTGTCCGACCAACGGCTCCCGGATTAAAGTCTACGCCCTGACCGACTGTAAAGCCATTGAAATCTATAGTTTTGCCCCTTCGGTTCAGCGGATCGAAGGCTGGCATAAAATCGACGGGGATTTTACCGTTCCGAATACGATTGACGAAAGCGGGACGATGAAAGCGGTCATCGGCGTTAAAATCGAACTGGTGCCGGCATCGGGAACAACCACTTATTTCGACGATCTGCGCATTCATCCCTACCACGCCACGATGAAGTCCTTTGCCTATGACCCCAAAAACCTGCGGGTGATGGCGGAATTGGACGAAAATAATTACGCAACTTTTTACGAATACGACGAATCCGGTGCCCTCGTTCGGGTGAAAAAAGAAACAGCACGGGGCGTGATGACGATTCGGGAACACCGTTCACATGCCACTTATCTCGGTCAGTAATGATGAAAAAATTCGGACTCTTCGTTTTATTCACGACCTGGGCTTGTTGGCTGTGGGGACAAAGTACGCGGGATACGCTGGGGAAGGTCTTGCAGACCTGGCAGGCAACTGCGTCGCAACAGCAGCGGAAACTGCAGTACCGGATTTATGCGGGACCTGCCTCCACCGAGGTTTTGGATTCGGTGGAATTGGAAATCATCCGTTCGGAAGCCGGGATGTATGTTCGGATCGGGACGCTGTCCGAGAATTTTTACAACGAGCGGGAAAGCCTGCTGATCGACCATGAAAACCGGGTAATGTGGCTGGAAGGACATCGTCCCTATCCGGATGGCTTGCCGGTTCCGACACTGGGGCGTTGGCTGGCAGGGCTGGATTCCCTGATCCACCACGGGCATTACCGACTGAGCAGCAGCCCCGGACAACTGAAACTAACTGCCGGCGATGCCCTCCCGATGGGTGATCTGGTCCTGCACTATGATCCCGAACGTTGGATGCTCCGCCGGCTGATATATTACGCGAAAGAAGCCACGCCCCTGTTAAATTTGACGGTGAAAGAACCGCTTCGAATCGAACTGGAACTCATCAGTCAAAGCAATCGCGCGGTCTTGCCCGATCGCTCCAAGTACCTTGACAGACGACAACCGACCCCGCCTTACGCCCATTATCAATTCACCAACCTCCTGCGCTAAAACCCATGAACCGTTTATTGTTGATCTGCTTTTTAGGCATCGGATTGTTGTGGACACACGTCCTGCAGGCGCAGCTGAGTCCCTCAGCGCATCTGCAAATCCAGTCCACCGCCTTAGATTCCGCCGGAATCGCTCCTTATGTGGACGGGAACTGGCATCTGATGGCACCGGACACCAATGCCGTCACCTTAGAAAATTATGATCCGCATACCAATTGTTTTCGGGGACGGGGATTAATTCATCTGACACTGGATGCGGACAAAAAGCCCATTTATTTGGACGGGGTTCGGCTCAACCCCGATACCCTGTATTTCGACATCACGGCGACCGTGGATATCCGGGTGATTGACAGGGATAATACGGTTCATGTTTTTTCCAATCAGGTCTTGGAAATTCGTTACGACAACCGGGACGGGAGGCAGCATCGGGACAGAGCTTACTTCATCAGCCCCGACACGATTAATGTAAAAACGATTATTTATCAGATTACCCATCTCGAGGTCAGCTACAACGGCGGGGTCTACCATTTCCCGAATAACATTCGGTTCCAGTCGGAGGTGCATTACAGCCAGTTCGCCCTGTGCAACAGCGATCCGATCGGCATCCCCGATGTCGGCACGCAATATGTCAGTACGGATTATCCGGAATTGGACGGAGCAACAAAACAATTAAACGTGCATTGGGGGAGTGTGGAGGAAGCGACCGCCTATCAGTTGGAATGGACTTTTGTTCCGCGGGTCGGGCATCTGAAAAGTAATCAATTCAGTTTCAAGAACAACGGGACACGGATCACCACCACGGCTACTTCCTATCAGATACCCCTGCATTATGAGGAAGGTTATGTGGTGTACCGGGTGCGGGCAATCGGCTGGTGTGGAACTTGTGATCAACCGGTCATGAAAGAAGGGGCTTGGACGGTCGGTGATGAAGAAATACTGACCGTTGATGATTATTTCGGTCAACAACTCCAGCCTGCCGATTATGACAGTATACGCTGTCATGAAGATTTGCTGAACTGGAAGTTTCAGGTGGATTTTGCGGAGGAAGGGAAAAACAAGGTGAGCCTGAGTTATGCCGATGCCTACGGTTTAAGCCGGCAGTCCGTCGTGCGTAACAACAGCGACGCCACCGTTATTATCAGCGAATCGGTCTACGATTATGTCGGGCGACCCGTTGTTTCCTTTTTACCTGCACCGGCCTTTCGCATCGGGTTCAACAGTGCGGGAACAGCCTATTCCATTGACAGCATCGTCCGTTATTTCGACCGCTTCAATCAAAACAACGCCAATCTGCCGTTCACCCGGCGGGATGTCCGCGATACCCTGCCCGATACCCTCATTTGTGAACCGACGGCAGTGGGGATGGGTTCCCAAAGCGGTGCGGGTCTGTATTATCACCACCGAACGGATACGGTGCGGAGCCATCAGGCTTATGTCCCGCACGGGGAGGGCTTTCCCTACGCGGTTACGGATTATCTGTCCGACGGCACCGGACGGGTTCGACTCAAAGGCGGGGTCGGGAAAGCCTACCAGCCCGGCCGAGAGCATGAAACGAAATACCTTTATGCCAAACCCACCCAGTCGGAATTGGATGCCCTCTTCGGAACGGATGTGGGTTTATCGAAACATTACCTCAAAAATGCGGTGATTGATCCCAACGGGAGTGTCTCCGTTACCTATTCGGATATGAAAGGGCATACGATTGCGACTGCTTTAGCCGGTGCGCCGCCCAACCGACTCCAGCCCCTCGCCTCGGCGTACAAGTCCCACAGCGAAGACCTGAACGCCGAATCGGCGGAACAATTCGACAGCTTGTTGGGGCAGTCCCGTAAGAGTACCGAGTTTCTTGTCACCGAAATGACGGATCAGGTCTTGGACTATGAAATATCCGCCCGTACCATCAAAGACTTGTGTCAGATTTGTCCGACCTGCCGGTATGAGATCGAATGGCGATTGGAGAATGCCTGCGGGGAAGACCTGCTGAGTTATGCCCAACAGATTGGTGCAGATTCGCTGAACTGGTCGTGTGAACCGCCTTTTCAATTTGACAGTGCTTTGGTTTTCGATGCGGCAACGGATATCCTGACGTTCAGCAACAGCTTGGAATTAGGGGCTACGGTGCCCAAACCCGAATTCGCGCTCGTCGGCTGGATTTATTTTGATACCCTCGGTACACCGCTTACCTTAATCCGAAAACAGAAGAACGCAGCGGGTTATGAAGTAATGGTGAACGATTCGGGGCAGCTGATCTTCAGTCAGGAGGATGAGCTGGCTCAACGGCTGATCCTGAAAACCCGGACTGCTCCCTTTCAGACCGGGCAGTGGCACCAGTTCGTCATCAACCGTTCGGGAACGCGTCCCGAAGCCTATAGCTTTTATATCGACGGGAAACGCTATGCCCGTGATACCGTCCTGCATCCCGATGATCGGCTGGTTTTGGACAGCGGTTCGGACAGCCTCCTCCTATCCAATAATCTTAGCAACGATCAGTTTCTGACCATCGGCGGAAATAATCAGTCCTTTAGGGGACGGATGGACGATTTTCGTTTTTATCAGCGAACGCTGTCCGCGCTTGAAGCATCTGAACTCTACAACGGAGGCTGCGGCAACAGGCTCCACCGCTGGAACGATTCCACCTATGCCGACAGCCTAAAACTTTACGTTACCTTCGATACCCTCCGAACGGAGACCTTCGGGATGGGCGGGACGCTCTTATTTTATCCCAACGAAATCAGCACTTTTCCCGATTACAAAGGGGTGGTAACAGTAGATGACCGAACGGTGCACAGCACGACGGCTTGCGACACCGTCTCCTATGCTCAGACTTTTTACCGTTTCCGGCAAACGCTGACCCTGCCGGTGGGAACGTACACAACGAGCCGGACGATTCGGGTACACCGCCCGACGCTGGAGGCTTATGTCGAGGACTATGTGTCTAAAGATACCTGTCTGAAAACGCTGGATGCGTTTATTGCCGAAGCCTTGGATACGATGTCCCATTCCGGTTGCTATAACTGTTACCTCTGTAAAGAACTCTGCGGGGACTGCGATTCCCTCCTACCCGAACCTCAGCCCGAAGCCTATTATCTTAGCATACCTTACATTCGGGATCATCTGGACGGATGGAAAAAAGTTCGTTTCAGCCGGATGGCTTTCCCCGATTCGGCAACCGCCGACTCCCTGATTTACCGGGCGGCTTATGCAAAGGAACTGCATTTTGCGCAACACAAATACCGGGACATCCTCAAAGCCTGTGCCGGGAAAAAGGACAGTTGTCTGGCCTGCAACGATAGTTCGGCAGCCTGCCCCGTCAATGATCCCTGTGAAAGCGCGCTCCAGCAAATGATTTCCCATTTAACGCCGGGCGGGCAGTATGCCTATTATTACGGCACGTCCAAAGCCCAGCAGGATTCCATGATGCTGAAAAGCGGAAAACCCGTGGTGGACGTGAGCCGGGCGTATTATTCCATCCTCCGGGAAGAAAATCAGCTGGGTAACTATGTTCACAAAAATCAGTCCTGTCAGAACGATACCTTCCCCAAAAACTACAAACACCCGGCTTTCCCTTACCGCAATGCACAGGGCAATCCCGATACGGTCGTCCTGTACGACCCCTACACCGGAAGTTATACTAAAAAATTACCCCAAGAACTGACCCCGGAGGAGTTTGTGTTCCACTGGAAACCCTCCTGGGTCTATTCCCTGTTGGAGATGCACCCGGAATCCTGCGGTTACAAAGCCTGTCAGCTGAATCAGATCTCCCTCAATTACAGCGAACGGATGATGGAAGTCGAAGGCTACTTCGAAGCCCGGTCCAAAGGCTACCTCAACCCGCTGAAAATTACCGGAATCACTGATTTTCCGGTGGTGGATACGGTCGTCCGCGATTTTTTATGTGGGACGGAGACTTCCTGCGGCTGTGATACCCTGAACCCCCATGCTGCAGAATCCGCTTTCATCGATTCGCTCAAAAACTACACCGTCGGGAAAACAAGCACCGCCTATTCGATCTGGCGGGTGGCCATGGGGATTGTTTTTTGCGGGCATACCGTCCCGCCGGTTCTGCATGACAGCCTGCCGATCGAACCGCAGGTGGATGCCGTGGCTTTTAGCACGTGCTTGAATACCCTCAACTTTAACGATTATGCCGGCGATACCGTCCTGCTGGATCAGTTCTGGCAGACTTTCCGCGGACTCTACCTGTCGCTCAAGCACCGGCATCAAAGTACAAAATGCGATTGTGGGGGGTGTCCGGGTGGCGGCGGGGGTGCCTTAAGCCATAGTCCGATCCCCCCCTCTTGGTATACTTCTAAAGATACGTTTTGCATTCAATGTAGTGACGGAAAATGGTGTTTATTTGACAGCATGTTCACCGACACCTGCGATTTCGATACGGTAATCAACAAGTCCTATCCCCAAGATTTCTGCAACTGCCCCCCCTGCAGTCAGGTGGATGTCTGTGAACCCCGTCCCCGCCGCTGTGATGCCTGCTACCGCTGTATCCCCTGTAACCAGCGTATCCCGCCGCCGCCCGTTTTTGAACAGGTATTTCACAAACATGGCTTAAAACACATTATTCCGATTATTTGTGATACCTGTGGTTCAGTATGTGATACTTGTAAGCCTCCCTGCCTTACTTGTCCTTGTGACACCTGTTCCGTCCCAATTAACATTCCCAACAAGCTGCGGGACAACTGTCTGAATTCCTGTAACGCACTGGCGAATACGACGGTCGCCCAGTTGGTCGGCTGTCTGCGGGGACTGCCCGACAGCACCGCCAAACGGAATGCCCTCACGGAAGCCTTCGCTTCGGCTTGCGGGACCTGTTGTAAAGACGGACTCTCCCCCCGCGGCGGTTTACCGAGAGATTCGGTGAAAGCGATTATGATTCGGATATTAGGTCCTACCGCTCTGACTACAAGCAATTGCGACTGTAATCCCTTGTGTGTCGGCGGGCTGGAATATTGCGGGGGCGGATCGGATGACTTGGCAGACGGGAAACAGACCCTGCCCGACAGCGCAGCCTGCGATACCTTCAAGAAATATTACCGCTCTTTTTGGAACGAGCATGTTGTCACGGGAGACAGCTCCTACTACAGCCTCAGTGAATCTCAAAAAGCCAATTTTATCAACTATTTGCGGGGAAAACTTCGGGAGCGGAATCTGGGGGACATCGATTTAGTCAGGCTGCGGCACCTGTGGGAAATCTGCGGGAAACCCAAAACAGATGACGATACGTCTTTCTGTTGTCAGCCCCGGCATACCCCCAACCAACCCGGTGCTACCGGCACGAATCATCACCGAAAAGTGAGCGGTCGCCGGAAAGAACCCTGCGATCTGACCCTGACCCAGACGACTGATGCCACCGTTAGCCTCAACGGCGGACGTACCACCTACACCCTGAACGCCAACTGGGTTAACCGGGTGGTGGATGCCAAAACCGGAGATGCAACCCGGGATCAGACCCCCGAAACGCCAACGGATCCCGACTATAACCTGCCGGGTACATCCGATCCGATCTTCACTCCCGTTACCCGTCCGGGTAAAACCGTGAAGAAAGTTCCCTGCGGGGAAACCCTCAGCACCACCTCGCCTTCCGGAGGGACGATAGACCTGAACATCAGTTCCCCCGGCGGTCAGACGACGATCGGCTTGGCGGATAACGGTTCCGCTACTTATGCGGTCTCGGTTCGGGAATCCGACCGCGCCGTTGCCGTCAGCCGGGTCAGCGATGCCGGAAGCGTCAGCTGGTCGTACCAATACACCAACACCTTTAAGCAAACAGACTTACAGCAGGGCGGCCGTCTGGCGGCTCCGCTCAAATCCACGGCCATCGCCTTAGCCGACGGCAGCCTGATGATCGGAGCAACCGCTCGGGCAAATACCAACCTCTTGCAGCCCGCCCTCCTCGGGATCAGCACCTCGGGGGAAGTACGGCTGGCAGTCCGCCATGATTATCAGGCGTTCTCGGGTTATGCCGGCTATGCGGCGGTGAGTCCCGCCATGCAGGGGTATCTGGCGACCGGAACGGTTTATGCGAAAAAAGATACGGCTTCGGCCCGCCTTTCCCAAGCCCTGCTGACTTACACCAACCCGCTCGGTACGCCACTCTGGTCGAAAACCTACGGATTAGCGGATGAAGACAGCCTGCTCACCGGACTCTACAGCCGGATTTCCAACCGCGACCGGATTATTTCCGTGGCGGGTCTGGGCTTGCGCGACCACTCCGCTTTCTCGGAACTGGTTTTCCTGGTAGCCGACGGCAGCGGAGCGATTACCCGCCAGCGAACCATCGCGTTCCGCGACACCGCCGAAGGCAATCGTCCCCAGGACATCCTGCCCCAGCACCTCCACGTGATCCCCGCACACGGCGGAGGTTTCCTAATCACCGGGACTCTCCGCGATACTTTGGGCGGCGACACCCTCAGCCGTGCGTTCTGGGCGCAGGTGGATGACACGCTGGGACTTCGCTTTGCTTACAAGATGAACCTGCCGGGCTTTGAATCCCAGTTCCATTCCGTCAACGTTCAAACCGACGGACGGGGATACACGGCACACGGCGTTTATTTTAACGACACGACCACCGCCCCCTACTTCCTGACCGCTTCCTTCGGTCCCGAAGGAAAAATGGGGAGTCTTGCCGAACCCCTGCTACCCGTTTCCCTGATCCGGGAAGTCTCCGTTTCGGATGATTTTCCCCTGATTCACCGCGTCAACCTCAACAGCCAACGGCATTTTTCCGACCTGACCTTCAGCGATACTACCGCTCCGCCACCCACCGAAACGGAACTGTATGCCGAACAAACGGCGGAAGCCCGGACGAATTACAACAGCACCTTCGGGGCGGACATCCCCGAACCCCTTAAAAAAGCCTGTGCTTCCTGCGACCGGATCACGGCTTTGCGGGCACAATTTGAAGCACTGTATTCTGCGGTATCCGGAGTGGATTCGATGATTATGCTGGCGAATTTTCTAAACGACAGCCTGCATTATCAGCTCAGTTCCACGGATTATGAATTGTTCCTCCAACGCTGTACGAAGGATTCGACGCTGAAATTGTGTAACGAAGCCCTCACGTCTCCGCTCGTCATTGAAAATAATTGTTATCGTTCCCTGTACGACCGGGCGGTGGAAAATGCTTCGGAGGCTTACCGAATTTATATCGCCCGCAAGAAAAAGGAATTTGAACGGAGGTATCTGTACCGGTGCATGGATGCTTCCAAGACCCTGAAAGAACGCTTCACCCGTCAGTATCAACAAAGGGAGTATCAAACGACCCTCTATTATTACGCTCAGGACGGCTCGTTGTTCCGAACCGTTCCGCCCCATGCCGTCGAAAAACTTTCACGGGGAGACAGTGCGGCGGTGGGTAAAGCGCGGGGACTGTTTCACGAGGGCGTAACGAATGCGGAGAAAATCCGTGTTCCACAGCATAATCTTTCGTTGGCAACCGATTATGCCTACAATTCTTTGGGGCAATTGGTGCAAAGCCATTCGCCGGACGGAGACAGCACCCGGGCTTGGTACGACCGGTTGGGCAGAATGGTACTGACCCAGGATCAAAAACAGCGTAAAACAGGGGCGTATGAATATGTCTTCTTTGACGGATTGAATCGTCCCTATGAAAGCGGGTTGATCAACGGGGCGGCTTTGGCAGACAGTCTAAGGGAATATAACGACACGCTCCCCGGTCAGGCACACCTGAATTACAATAAAGTAGAATATTGGGTACGGTTGTTCAGCCGTCAGGAGGTCGTGCGTTCTTATTGGGACAATGACCGCTTCGGTCTCGGTTTGGCTGTGCCGGTGATGCAAAATAACCTCCGCCGAAGGATTGCTTCCGGGGTCTATCATGCCGGTACCTTAGATACGACTAACCTTTATAACTACACCCATGCCGTGCATTATTCGTATGATGTACACGGAAACGCGGATACCCTCGTCATCGATGAACCGAAATTGCGGGTGCCTTCGCATCCCGAGATCGGTTTTAAGAAAGTAGCCTATGATTATGACCTCATCAGCGGGAAGGTGAACCGCGTGTCCTATAATGAAGGGAAAGCAGATCAGTATTTTCACCGGTACGTCTATGATGCGGACAACCGCCTGACCGAAGCCTACTCGAGCCGGAACGGACACCTGTGGGAACGGGATGCGCGCTATTTTTACTACCTGCACGGTCCGCTGGCACGGACGGAGGTTGGCGAGCGCGGGGTGCAGGGATCGGATCACATCTATTCATTGCAGGGGTGGACGAAAGGGGTGAATTCGGGCAGTCTGCAGGCGCACTGCGATGCAGGCAGGGATGGTACGACGGGCATACATGCCTTGATGGCGCGGGATGTTTACGGCTATACGCTGGGCTATTTTGAAGAAAAAACAGGGTCAGATACCTTAAAAGATTACAAACCAGTGGGTCTTCCGCCCGACCCGTCCCAGTGGTTTGAGGCGCAAATGTGGGGTTCCAACTTCGGGTCGCGGGGGAAACATCTGTACAATGGAAACATCGCCCGCATGGTTACGGCGGTGGATTTTCGGAAAAAGTACCTGACGGCGGACAGTACCCAGGGATATGTGTATCATTATGATGGGCTGAATCGTCTTGTCGGAGCGGATCCTTATCAAAACCTGAACAAAAGCACAAACGCTTGGGCGGATACACCGGGTTTGGATTCACTAACCTTTAATAACGGGATCATCGACCCGGGCAGTTTGACGCGGAAATATCAGACGGCTTATTCCTATGACGGGGCGGGAAATATCCTGAATATGTACCGGAACGGAGGGACGAATGTCAGCGGGTCGTATGCGATGGATCGCTTTAGTTATACCTATTACAATCAGTGTAATCGGTTAAATTTTGTGAAGGATGATACGAGCCTGACCCCGCGCTATGCCGAAGATTTGGACAATCAGGATAGTTTGAACTATCAATACGATGAGATCGGACAGCTGAAAAAAGATGGACAGGGCGGAATCCTCAATATCGCCTGGAATCGTTTTAACAAGGTAACGAGCGTTCGTTTAAAAAATAAGCCTACGATTGCTTACGAATATGATGCCAACGGTAACAAAGTTTATAAAAAGATAGGAGATAAAGAGACCTTCTACCTGCGGGACGGGTCGGGAAATACCTTAGCTTTGTATGAAAAGGTTTCGTATGGGGATACCTTGGTGCAACCCTTCGACACCACCGCCGAACAAAAGAAATGGCTGTGGGAATTGTTAAAACCACGCTATCTCGGAGATACTATTTTTGAGTTTATTAACGAGGAAAATTTCGGTTTATTCTTTAAGGAAGAATGTCTGTTGCCGGGAAAAACCTTAGCGGGTGCACATGCGGCGATTCATACGGGCTTATCGGGACTGGCGACGGGTTTGGTGGACTCGGTGGCGGCGCATTTCGACTTGGCATGCGTGGGGATTGCGATCTATGATACTTCGTTCTTTGATTGGGATACCAGCTCTTTTACCTGTGGTATTCGGTACAAGCGTTTGATTAGAAGTGAGGCTTATCTTTATGGTTCGTCACGGTTGGGCATGGATACCGAGGAACAAGTGATCGGAGACTCTCTGGAGAAATATAAGGCTGTTTATAATCCGCTCTGTCATCAGTGGCAGTATTTGCATTCCTTATACACTTTGGATCAGATTTTTGCATCTATTGACACTTCCAAGATTCGATACAACGAAGTAGGTTGGAAAAGGTATGAGTTTGGCAACCACTTAGGAAATGTGCTGGCAGTTATCAGTGATCGGAAGTTGTTGAAGGATACCCTTGGTGGGTATTTTCTGGCGGATTTGTACGCGGTGCAGGATTATGACCCCTTCGGGATGGTGCAGCCGGGGAGAAACTGGAAACGTAAAGATTATCGTTATACCTTCAACGGTAAAGAACAGGAATCCACCCCCTGGCTGGATTTTGATGCCAGAATGTACGATAATCGCCTTTCTATATTTTTAAGTACTGATCCAATTATTCACCCGTACCAGAGTCCATATACTGCTTTTAATAACAATCCAGTGTATTTTATTGATCCTAGCGGAATGTCGTCTATCCAAACGGATTATCATAGTGCTGCTACCGGACAGAGAATTGAAAGAGTTGACGATGGAATCAATCAGGTTGTGTACGTTAACGAAAAAACCTTTGCAAATGCAAAAGCTGACTGGATTAAAAGGCAAACAGATATGGTAAATGACCATAACGATTCGTGGCTTAACTTTTTTGACCAATTACCCGCCTATAAGTTTAATGGGACAGAGTCTGATGCAAAAGCGTTTACCGGTAAATTTTTAGAAAGTAATCCGGGATCATTTGTGATTCAATGGGCTGAAGTAGATGATGTTCTGGCATCTTCTACTAATAAACCTATTGGCTGGAATACTCCTCATAATTATGATTTACCCGGTTGGGATTACAACCATGATGGGATACAAAACGATTTAAATGACCATAATAAATGTCACTACTTATCCCAAAAAGAGTGTTCTCAAGCTGGTTTTACTGCTCCGATATTAGGTTCTGGTATAAGTCTCAATGTCAGTAATTTTTTGACTATCGTTGATATGATGAACGAAGAATTAATGGCAGGAAAGCCAATGATATTAGGAGTCGATGTAATAAATGGTAGATACGGTGATGGGAGTAATCCTTGCCAAGGACATAATCCACATCCATGTACGGATCACTATATTACTCTTAGTGGGGCTGGTTTTGATAACGTTGGCTATTTCTTCAAGTTTCGCGAGAATGCTATGAGTGGATTAGGTATTACCAGTTCTATTAATAAGTTATATCTTAATGCTTTTAACCTTTCAGGTCAAACTTCATGGTATGATGATAAAGCTAAAGTTAATTTTTTCTATAAAGGCGTTACCGAAGTCTATTCGACTCAAAAAAGAAAGTAACTCAGGTTACTATTTTTTATCATTGCTTATTGCCTCAATGGTTGTTTTTTTATTAACGATCCAGTGTAAACATCTTGCAACTAATAACAAACAATTTGGTAAATCGCAAGATAGCATCTTTCTTAAGATGGTATCCAAAATCCCACCTATAAAACTTCCGATAAGTTTTAGAAGAGATTTATTCATGGCTCAAAAAGACGATGGTAAATCTTTGGGAATATATTCTTACGGTATTTACTCTGAGAATAATATAGACAGTTTATTTGCACGAAACTATATATCTAATTACGATAATTTTTATCCAGGCGATTGTTATCATTATCTTAAAACATATAAACTTAACGATAGTGTATATATTGTAATATATACTACCGAAGAGCTAGACAATAGCTACGGGCCAATCATAATCCATAGTTACAATTTTAGCCGTTCAACTAAACCTATTGATAAGCTTGTTTTATACAGTTATTCTAAAGGTTCGCATCAATTAGAGTCATATATTACAAATGACTGGGTTATTAAATCAAATTTTCAAATATCAAATCACGGTATTTGTAGGGATTGTTCTAATCAAACCCCATTGATTTATGTACACATAAAAAATTACAAATTAAACACTAATGGCAAGTTTGAGTTAATTTACTGGCTCGATGGAGAAAGTTTTGGCAAACTAAATGAGGAAGGACATTTTTATTTGCCTGATTCAGCGTTAACAACTCCTTACAAAGAAGGTAAATTAATTATACAAAATAGCATCAAGAAATATACACATAGTTTAAACCATGAAAGAGTATATATTGATTGGAAGGGAGATATTATAAAAAAATAATCCCCCGCCAATTAGCGAGGGATAGCGATTATTTACACCCCATACCTGAAAGAAAGGGTATTATACCCCAACTCGTGGAATTGGTTCTCGGTTTCGGGAGGGAATAAAGCGAATTGTTCGCCGATTTTGACCCCGATGTAATTTTTCCCTTCTTCATAAAATCGACGGTGCGCTCCGCACAAGTCGCTAAATGAATCATATAAACGATCTTCTGCTTGCGCCAATAGTTCCGCAGGAAGGGGTTGTTGTTTGTCCATATCTCTGTTGAGATATTCTTCCGCATTTTCAAGTTGTTCCATTTTGATCTTAGGTGGTTTTCTAAACGTGCCACTGATACGGAAAAACTAAGTAAAAGCAAGTTAGAAAAAACGCACGAGAACCCGTGCGTTAATGATTGTTATTCGGTACATTCGATCAGGCTCTGTAAGCCGAAGCCTGCCAGCCATACGTTGTTGGTGGTTTCGCGTATGGTGCCGACCAATAAGCCCGTGATGGCATTTAAACGTTGCGGGGAAATATCCCCTTTCTCCTGATACAGCCGGGCAATGGCAGTGGCTATCTCCTTCCGATTTTCAACGATGAACTCTTTGAGGGAGTCAGATTTAGCTTTCAGCCTTGCGATGGCCGGCACGTTGGAGGCTACGGTCTGATACACCAAAGCAATGAATATACCTTCTTCGGTAGGGGTGTTTGGACTTCTTTTCATGTGATAGAACCAATTGGTGATTACACACATAGGGAAGCGGAGGGTGGATGCAAGAGGAATATAATATATAGAATTTTCATCATTACTTAAGTAGAAATACTTCAATTCATCATAATTTGAGTGAGAAATCTACGCAATCTACCAACAAAGGGTGGATTCAAAAAGATATTTTTACTTCTTGCATGATATAATCTTGATAGCGGTACAGAACTGATAGATCATGATTATTCTAAATCTCCAAACGTAAAGCCCTTTTATATGAAAGAAATGAAATCCTGCAACCCTTCTAATCCGTTTGTTAAATTTGATGCCAAAGGAGTTCCTGCAGAATTAAATTATAACTTACCCCAGTCAACCTGTTATGAGGCCGTAGGTCCTGTCATGTTTACAATTGATAAAAGTAAGTTTCAAGAAAGTGAAACTAAAGCTCCGGGAACAACAATTTGGAACGATCTTAAGAAAATCCCCGGTTATCCGGACTCTCTTTCGACTCAGCTCATGGATGATCCAAAACTTGTTTTAAATCATCATTTATTGACAGATTTCCTTGAGCAAGATTCAGAAACTATTGGAGGATCGGAACAAGCGGATATCGAGCATCTGATAACGAAAAATACAGAGGAGATTAAAGAACGACTCAAGGTCAAACTCAGGCTTGAAATGATCAGAAAAAAGGTCACTGAAGGATATATTCCGGTGATTAAGAAAAGATTTTCAGGAAAATTGGCTTGTGATTTTATAAAAATTCCGGACAAACCCAATCCCCGAATCTATTTATTGTTACATTATAAAATTGCTTCCTATGCAGGTGATTTTGGTCTCGGTTCTGTAGTCAAGACATTTAGCCTTTTACCGGGGGAACGAACGAAAATCACAGTACGGCATTTTGAACGGACTGAAGTTACTCGGAAAAACTCTGAAAATGTCTTGGATAGTTTTTCTGAATCGAGTGCAGAAGATTTGGAAAACACGTTAGAGGAAAGGTCTAAGGTGTCTTTTAGCGGAAGTATCGAGACGGAAATAACTGCACAGGTCGGAGGCAGTATGATGATTCCGGAGGTAATGGGTAGTGCTAATGCCAGTGTCTCTAATCGAACAAATATATCAGCATCTGTTGAAACGCAGAACGATGTGTTAAATAAATCAATAGCTCATCATGTAAATAAATCCGACAGCCAACGCAAAATAGAAGTTAATGCCGAAAGTCTTGAAACAAGTGTTGTCGAAAATGAAGAGACCATTACGCGGGAACTGGAGAATATTAATAAGAGCCGAGTGCTTAACTTTATCTTCAGACAACTAACGCAGGAATTTCATACCATTACCTATCTGGATGATGTGACAATTGTGTATGAAAATGGTTTCCCGGAACGAAACCGGTCTGCTAAGTTGTCCGGTATGGATGAATTGTTGTCTCAGGTACTTAAAGATGCTGCTGCCGTCAAGTCAGTAAAGGATGATATTCTGGCATCTCTTGCTAATATATTAGACTATCAGGGTACAGCACATTGTTTTGTGGAGCAAGTTACTCGTGACATCGGCAATCCTTTTGATACCGGAGCGGTCAAAGAACAAGTGACCTATTTTCAAAAACTACGGAACTTGCGTCAGACCTCTAATAATATAGAAGTTCCCGGAATTATTACCAGGATACAACAACACATTATCCGCACCCCATCGCTTTTGGTCGAGGCTTTGTTGGGTGAAGGCGAGGCACTTGATTGTTATAACGGGCAGTTACAGGATGCAGCCGTGAATTTTGCTCATTTGCAAAATGAAAAAACGAAGCAATCTCTGGCGATCATTGAAGGGATCAAAGACCCGATAGAAAAAGCCAAACTCTATAAAGAAGTCTTTGGCGATATGGCAAAAACAGAACAAGATGTTCAACCCGCATCTTGAAAGTATTTGGGATACAAAGCTTGGAAGAAAACTCTTTAGAGTTATGTTGCTGTTTGACATGATGGGTTATCTGCTTGATTTAATTATTGTGAGTTAGGCAGGTCCGTCATGTCAATTTCATGATACTGACAAAATTATTTTTCAAGATTACTAAAATTATCAAACATCGAAAATGGAAGATATCAATTTTGAGATGTTACAAGCGTTTATAGCTTATAATCCATGGTCGAATTCATTAGTACCGACTAACCTTTTAGCTGGTCAGGTCGGGGTAGTACAAGGTAAGCCTTATGACGGTTTCTTTTTTACTTCTCTAGGCAAATTTTTAGGGGTTTTGGGTAACACTGCAAAAGTCGGAGCTACTGGTAATGAAACTGTTTATGTGATTATCGAAAAGGAAGAAGATCCGCTTTTATATGATGATAATGCTATAGATGCTTGGTTTGAAAAGTATTTTGTTGAGCCAATAGAATTACATCAAAAATATAAATATAATAAATTGAGGGAGATTGCAGCAATCGCCTACGGTGAAAGTTCTGATTGGGTCAACAATAAGGAAGAAAAATATGCAATAGCAACAGCGCGAATCAGGGATATGAACCAAAGATCTGATGCCCAAAAAGACTCCAAGCCGGAATCACCTTATAACATATTTATGAACAAATACCAGCCCGGTATTAAAAAGAATATTCCGGATGATCTAAGTATGAGGTTTTCGTTAGCTGCTGCTATTAATGGTGCATTAATTGACATGGGTATTATTAATAATGATTATTCAAATGGAGCATCATTTTGGCAAGGTAGGGACTTTTTAATCAAAAATGCAAATTCCGGGCATGTTGAAAATAAAGGTTTGTATGTTGATCCAGTTAATTTCCATTATTGGGAAGAATATTGTAACCGCGTCGAATCAGGATGGCTTAAAAAACATCCAACAAAGGATAAGGAATATTGGAGAAAAAATGTCTTTCAAGAACGAAAACTTGAACCTAACCCCCAGAAAGCGGGCTATGAGCTAGTTATTTCGCACGGGCATAGTATTTTTTTGATTAAAGGAAAAAACTGGTAGGAAGGTAAAGTAGAGAGCCGATGCAAGTCAAAAATGGTCTTGTATTGATGAAACAAAAAGTTGTACTATCATTGATTTAACCCATCCCTATAAAACTATGCCTAACGATACAACAATCTTATCAGACGGAGAACCAGTGATTGAGGACGATCAATACATTGAATTTTATGAAAACAACCCGAACATGATTCATTTTGACCCGCCTTTGACGATCCATGAGTTTAAGGCACTTTTGGGAAAAAGTCTGCATCCCCAAGAGACTCAAGCTTTCCCATTGCAATAACGTTGGGATAGCTTATAGCATAGGCATTGTTTTACTCATGACTCTTTACGCAGATGACGATCCAAGAGAAAATTGTTGCTTTGGCGGATAGCTACGCCCAAAAATTGAAACAAAAGATGGATCAACGTGTGTTGGAAATGGAAACCGACGATCAGTCCCATTACCTATTGTATCAGGTTTTAGGGATCAGTACGAAAGAAGGTCAGTTGATTGATGTCTATCAAAACAAAGGACGTTTTCTTTATAAATATGCCGGCTCTTTCTTGGAAGAAGCGACCTTACTTTGTTTTGAAGAAAAATTTGAGCACGCACAGAGGAAAGTCAAAATCCCCAATCAATCGGGATCAAGACCCAAAACCTTTGAAATTGATTGTTTGGTGGATCATCAGGCTTATGAAATCAAGCGAAGGGATGCGACCACCGATGGAGACCATATCACCAAGGAACATACGAGGGTGCAAAGCATCAAAAACAGCGGCTATACCCCCATTCGTATCATGTTTTATTACCCCAACAGAACACAGGCGATCAGGATACAGGAAACCTTGCAAACCGTCTATGCCGGAGTCGAAGGACAGTATTATTTTGGAAACGCCGCCCGGGAATTTGTGAAAACCGTAACAGGGGTGGATCTGCTCGGGATATTAGAATCCATTGCCCGTGAGCAAGCAAGCGACTAAAGGATTTATTTTTCCAAAAATGACATGCTGATTCAAGGAGATTGTCTGAAGGAATTATCACAAATAAGAGCGAATTCGGTGGATTTAATCTATTTAGACCCGCCGTTTTTCAGTCAGAAGACGCAAAAACTGACGACGAAGGATGGACTGAAAACCTATGCTTTTGAAGATACATGGGAAAATATACAAGCCTACAAGAATTATATTCAGGAGAGATTAAAGCAGTGCAGAGTTGTTTTGAAGGATACGGGAAGTCTCTTTCTGCATTGCGACAGATCGGCTTCTCATCATTTAAGGCTGGCTTTGGATGAAGTTTTTGGCGCGGAGCATTTTCAAAGCGAGATCATTTGGTACTACAGAAGGCGGTCGAATGCGAAAAAGGGCTTATTGAATGCCCATCAGGTGATCTTTTTTTACAGTAAAACGGATAATTTCAAATTCAACCCAACCTATACGGATTATTCCCCGACCACGAATCTGGATCAGATTTTCCAGAAGAGAGTAAAGGATGCTCAGGGTAAAACGATTTACAAAACATCGGAAGAAGGTACGACCGAACTTATGGAATCTAAGAAAGGGGTACCGCTTTCGGACGTTTGGGAAATCCCGTATCTGAATCCGAAAGCGAAAGAAAGAGTGGGTTACCCGACCCAGAAACCGATTTTGCTCTTGGAAAGGATCATCGAATTGGTGACGGATGAAGGGGATGTGGTTGTAGACCCTTTTTGCGGGAGCGGGACGACCTTGGTGGCGGCGAAACTCCTCCAAAGAAAATACATCGGGATCGACCAATCGCAGGCAGCGATTGAATTAAGCGCGCAAAGGCTGGCGCATCCGATCAAAAGTGAATCGGAACTGCTGAAAAGAGGGAAAGGGGCTTATTTGAACCAAGACCCGCAAACGGGAGCGATCTTAGCCGATCGGGGGATTATTCCGGTACAGAGAAACAGAGGGATTGATGGTTTTTTGAAGGGATGAGATCATTTTAAGCCGATTCCGGTGAGGATTCAAAAGGCGGGTGAGACCTTGGAACAAGCCGTTCAATGTCTCACCCAAGCCTGTCAGAGAAACGGCTATACCCAAAAAATCCTGATCACAACCAACAAGAATTTATTTCATCAAACTTCCATTGATTCGGAAGTGATCATCGTCGAGGATTTCAGTCAATTTTCGCGTATCAAGGAGAGCTTGTAAAGCTGTCTATGTTGGGGACTATTCCTTATTTATGGGGATTAAAGAACTATTGAGATGTTTTTTTCTATTTTGTGGTGACACACATAGAGGGAACGGAGGGTGGATGCAAGTCTAAAATCGCATGGTATTATTATTTTACATTTTAAGCGTTAACGTAGGTAACGAAAGTCCTTTTTTATTAATTTTGTCCATCCACAAGTCGGATAAGTATGGTTCGTTTTCATATACAAAATTATACTTTTACCGGTTTATGGATAATATTCATTATATTTTTTAGAGAACTACCAAATGGCAAACTTACATTCACAGTTTAAAAAATTTGAGGAGAGAATTTCTTTACCCTCAAGCAAGAAAGATTTGATTATCGAACGACATTCTACTCTAAAAAAGGTAATAACTGAATACTTTAAAAAGAAGGATGGAATGAAAGTTCCTGAATTTTACATTCAAGGTTCATACAAAATGAACACAATGGTACAAAAGGAAGATGGCAGCTTTGACGTTGATTTGGGAATTTATTTCTCCGAAAAACCTGAAGCAAAACCTAAGACAGTTCAATCATATGTTCTTGAAGCTGTAAAAAATCAAACGACATTACCGACAGAGCATCGAAGAAAGTGCATCAGGGTAAATTATGTCGGGGAGTTTAATGCGGATTTACCAGTTTATTATCAACTTGGAACTAATTCACAAGCATTCATTGCTGTAAAAGATGGTGATTGGGTAAAAGACGACCCCGAAAAATTTGTGAATTGGGTGATTACTCACCGAAAGACAAAAGAAATTGGAAATGATGGACAATTATTAAGAGTCATCAAATACTTAAAGATGTGGGCAAATCTTTTAGGGTTTAAAACACCAAGTGGAGCTGCTTTGACGGTGTGGGCTTGTAATAACTTTTCGGCAAGCAAAGATAGAGATGATGAGGCACTATCAAAAACAATCAATAATATATATTCAAGTTTGGGTAAGCCAATTATCTGTCAATGTCCGGTTGAACCTTTTGATGATTTAGTAAGTAACCTTGATGCTGCTCAAAAGGATAAATTTAAAGAAGCGTTGAGAATGTTTAAAGACGATGCGATAAAGGCACTGAATACGATGGATTTAAACTCTGCTGTATCGTATTGGTCAAAACATTTAGGGGACAAATTTAAAGTATAACGAACATGACAGACCTCAAACCTAAAATTTTCATCGGTTCATCAACGGCAGGAAGTGCTATTGCAGAAGTAGTAAAAAGCCATTTATCACCAATCGGCGATTGCTTTATTTGGAATGAACCCAATGTTTGGGAGCCAAACAGAAGCACCTTTGAAAATCTGCTTCGTATGGTTTCCTATTTTGACTTCGGTGTTTTCGTAGCGACAGCAGACGATTTAACGCTTACAAATGAAAAAATTGTCATTGAGCCAAGAGATAATGTAATTTTGGAAATGGCCTTGTTCTGCGGTGCAATGGGGCGAGACAAATCTTTTTTGTTAGTTGAGGAAGAAATTAAACTTCCTTCAGACTTTAATGGTATTTACATGCCTCGTTTTAAAAAAGATGATCATGTCTCAATTGAATCCGTTTGTGAGGAATACGCAAAAAGGATAGATGAGCATTACAGATTAGGGCATCTCAGTTTGTATCCGACCACTGCTTTAGCAATTGGCTATTATAAGAATTTTATTGCAGGACTCGTGGAAAGTGCGCAAGAAGCTGAAGTCTTAGAAATTGAAGGTGTAGCATATTCAGAATTTAAACTGAATGTAGTAATTCCGAAAGACCTTAAAGGAATGATCAGAGAAAAGGCCGCGCAGTTTTACAAACGACACCGCCTTGTTGAAAATGCCATGAAGACAAAATATAGAAAACATCCTTCATGGTTCAAGCTGGACCCGAAGGAAGCACCAATTGCAGTTCTCTACGACATGCCAAGCACTTTGACCGGTATTGATGATGCCATTGAAATGATATTGCAAAAGGGTTTTCAAGGGAGGACCAAAATGCAGGAAGTAATTGAGCAAAGAGAATTAAACAATTTCAGGCGAGTTCTTCAAATGCAAATTGACAAAAGCCCGTTTGCACAAGCAACAGTAGAAATAATAGATGAATTTTAGGTATGAAAGGAGGCAACGATGCCGCTTATGATCAATCTTCACCACTCCTCTAACACAAACTCGTAGAGTTTGCTGGTATCTCAATCGTTTGACTTAAAAGTCGACCAGAATAAAAATATTGGTAGGAAAAAGACTTAGGTGTCAATGCTGCCCTATATCTTGATTTAATAATAATTGAACGTCACTTGGTAAAACATTCGTAGCAAAGGACTTCATGCCACTTTGTGTCGAAAAGTACAAAACCGTGCCACAAACTTGCAAGTTAGAATTAATGATTGGCTCAAAATACAAAACATTATCTGGTTTGAAATATAGTCCCCGAACATTTGACGCATTTTCTGGGAGATAAATAAATTTTGCCATAAACAAACAAGTTAAGTTCGTTACAATTTTAGACAATAAAATCCTTTTTTCCAAAATTCGGTAGTGTTCCGGAAGTAATGATAACATATCCCGAAGCGAGTTTGTAGTATATTTTTGTGTGTGAAAAAACGCCTACCTATCCCGAATTACGAGGAGACAAAAATAGTGAAAAACGGTTTCTGGAAAGGAATATAATGCTTGAAGTGTACAACTGCCAACGACAATTTCTCTTCGAAAAAAATGATGATCGGATCAGATAAATAATAAATACATACATATGAATGATTTATCGTATTTTTGAAGCAAGCTAAGGAGTTTTATGTTAGAACACTTGGAACAGTTAACGGATGATCTACAACTTCAAATAACAGCAGAAATGATATCTGAAAGTGCTGATTTCGAGGTAGATGAGTGCTGTACTTATGTCAGAAAGGAGAAAGCCAAAGTGGGCTTTGAACGTCTATCCCGTCGTTTTTCCCAAAGAACAGCTCCTTCCCCATAACCAAAGAGGTGCAACTATTCATCTCGAACATTTTATCGGGAAACTCCGAAGCGGAGTTTCCCGATTGGTCCAAAAACCTTCGCCTTTGCTAAGTCTTATCGTAATCTGTTTTTTAGTTTGAGATTCTTTATCATTCATTACTTTGAAATATCTTAATCTTTAAAAACTCGATCATTAATCGCAACACATATGCTTCACTATATTATTAACTATTAACAAATTTCGGGTTTTAATCGAAAGTAAATCTTTAACATACCCCCTTTGGGAATGTTCGACAATTCCGCTAAAAAAATATCTGGAGCCACTTCTTTGCATATGATAGTTTGACCTTCTTGGTTTTTATAAAATGGAAAAATTTCAAATAATCCGTCTCCACGATTACGTTGAAGCGTAGATAAATCAAGTAATACCACTGCTTTTTCTATATCGGTTTCAGCATCAACAAACACATAATTTTCAGGATCATTTGCATTGTATATGTTATAAGCATTTGTAATGCTACAAAAACTATTTGAAGGAGATGCATTGTTGTGTGTATATGTGTACGTATTTCTTTCAGGATCATGAGTTTCAGATGCTAACAAGCTGGCACTATCATATGGATATGCCATAAAACTATTAGCAATTGCGTCTTGTCCAATAGCTTTTACAGCACAAGTAAAATCCGTCCGTATGTCTTTGTATACATGAAGCTGGGAACGCAATATCTCACTTGTTACCTGTATAGTGCGTCCTCTGACAGTTTGAGGAACAGGATCGTTATTGATTCTAACAATCTTAAGAAAGACAAATGTAAGTAGTTTTACATTTTCTTCTTTCTTCTTTTATTTCAGATGCTGAAGAATCAATTTTTTTTTCAATTCTTCTTAAGAAAAAGGCTAGGACAGTAGTAATAATTCCCCCGAATAGAGTAATTAATGCAAGAACAATTTTTTCCGACATAATATGAATATAAATAATCTGTTGCAAAGATATGGTATTTTCTGTATAAAAAAAATATAGTATCTTTGCAAGGATTTATTATATGACTAATCAAAATCGTATGAATCAGATCGCAGGGGGACTTGGAGGAGGTTAAGTTTCTACCAAGTCCTAAATTCAATAAGGCTCTTTACTGCATAGTAAAAGAGCCTTATGTTTTTATGAGTTTGATATTAACAATATCAAACTCATAATTTAATTATACATTTTCTTCGGGTAAAGATATAATTATCAATACTCATCAGAAACAAAATTGAACAATTAGCTGATAAATTTGGTATATTTATAATGAATATTTATCCCGATTTCCTTCACATAATAATCTTTTAACCGTATTTCTATGCGCGTCAAACAGGCTTACTTACCGATGGAGGCAAATTTGTCCTCTTTACCAGAGAATTTGGTGTTTTGATTAAATCTCAGATAATCAAGTCTCATCTCACGAAGCAACGGATTAATCCATAAGCCAGAGTGAGTTTGAGCATGCAAATGCATAAATACGAATCTTTTTTGCTAATTATTAAGAATTTTTTGCAGTATCTGAAGTTAAGTCAGATATGAAAGAGAGAATAAATCTTGTTCCTATGATTTGATCTTCCGGTTTTACCATTCCAGCGGAATAAACTTTGAAAAGAATTGGGGTATTGAATTCGCTGAATTTGGTTTTTTTAGGAGTATTATCGGGTTGTAGTTTGATAAATAAATTTATGAGGTCATTTAGTGTTGTTAGAGTATTGAATAAATCTAACCAATTAATATAGTAAGCTTTAATGTAAAGGCGAGGCATATCTTGCTTTGACGGATTAAGGTAACGTGCTTTCTGGGATAAGTCTTTAAGGTCTAAATAATAGTCATATAAGTTATCTCTATCTTGTTTGTTTGGAACGGATGAACGAAGATTCGGAATATCGTTAAGTGTTGCTATGTGTGAAGCATTATGTTTTCCCTCATCTGCCAAAAAAACATTAGTCAAATGAACAGCTACATAAAAGCAAACCGTTACCTGCCAGTCATGTAATAAATACATTTTCCGGCTGGTAGCCAAATGCCGAAGCAGGCGAAAGTTTTCTTCTGCCTGATTGAAATGTTCAGAACTATTTGCCATCTCTATTGAAAGACAATTTACTCCACTTAGAGTAATCTTCATCCGAATGAAAATCATTTTCTGGCAAAATTACCCAATCAAATGCTATATGAGTTGATTCATATTCTCTTCTGAATGTGCGCTTGATTGTAATCAGTTCTTGTTGTGTATTAAAATCCCATTGGCCGATAAAAAACAATAGTCTGATGTAATCTTGCCCTATTTCATAGTATAGATCTACTGGTTTGAAATCCGTTCGATCAGTTTCGATCGAATTTTTGATTTCGGATAAGATTCGGTTAAAAAGTAAGTGCGGGGTTCGTTGAGGCAGCCGGTAATTCAATGAATGAGTTATTTGATTTTTTTCATGACCTAGAAAACTTTTATTCATTCCATCCTGCAATTCTGTTATCGACTTTCCGACCTGCTGCTTGGTCGGATGAACAAGTTGCATTTCAATCTTGCTTATCATATCGTTAACTTGGTGATCAAAATGCATTAAATCGTTAACAGTTGCAATAGCATGAATAATTGTTGAGTTATTGCGTCCTCCGAAATGTTGTCCGATGTCTTTTAATGACAGGTTAGTGTATTTTTTGGCAAAGTACATCGAAATCTGGCGCGCTGTTACCACTTGCCTTTCAAGATTTTTTTCTTTGAGTTTTTCCACCGAAATCCCGAAGTATTCACTCACCACTTTTTGAATGTAGTCGATTGAGTTTTCTATGCTGTAATTTTTGACGAAGTTTTTAACCACCTGTACTGCAAGGTCTAAATTTACTTCTTTTTGGTAGGGAGAACGTTGGGTAATGAGACTAAACATCACTTCTTTAAGTTCACGGACGTTCGAGGTAATGTGATTAGCAATGTATTCAGCTGTGGGGTCGGAAATTCGGATGCCCTCAACAGACATATAGTGCTTCAAAATGTTCATTCGTGTCTCAAAGTCAGGTGCTTGTAATTCGGCGACCAAACCACTCTTAAAACGATTTATCAACTTATCATCGATCCCCTTGAGCTCCGATGGATGCAGATATGAGGTAAAGATCATCACCTTTTTGGACTTATAACGGCGGTCAATGACGTGCAACAAGAATTCCATTATTTTGACCTTTTTCGCTAAAAAGTGAATATCATCAATTATTAATACATCTATAAGATCGTAGTAGGCTTCATGATCGGCGAGTGCTACTGATTTTAAAGCCTTGGTAGATTGTTTGATAAATTCTTTGCAAAGAATGTATAGAACAATCTTATTTGGGTATATTTCTTTAATTTCGTAGCCAATTGCTTTAACGATGGTGGTTTTTCCTTGTCCCTCACCTCCGTGAATGAATAAAGGATTAAATGTGTAATTATCTATGCGACTAATTAAATCCCACCCCACATTTGATACAAGCTTATTACAATCACCCAATACAAAGGTTTGAGAGGTCTCAGACGAGATCTGTTCAAGCTGATACTGCGCCAATGGATTTTCCATTACTCCACTTCTACTCATTTCTAATATTAAAATACAAATATAGCATATATTAACCGAATTCTTTAATTTCTGACCTCTAAAAATTTTGGCAGTGATTCAAGTTATAGTAGTGTTTCAAAGAAAAAGTTATAGGTTAGGCTGTAACAAGAGATAAATGATTTTGAAAAGTCGAGGGTAAAAGGCAAAACAGAGATAAAAAAGCTTTGATAATCAAGTCGAAATCAGCCGAACCTCGCGTGTTGCAATAATCTCAATCAGACGAATATATTAGAAAGGTGGGGGAAAACTGATTCGGTAGCTGAATGAATTCAAGCCAGAAATACGATTCAGAACAATCTTGAGAAACTCTGGTACTTTTCTTAAAAACCAGTGGTTTAGACCCAAATATTTTCTTCTCTCATCGAATAGATAGAGCGGATTGATAGCTCATGAATAAGGCTTCGCTTTTTTCGTTAGAGTTGAGTGAAAGAGTCGTTACTAAAACACTAAATTCTTGGTGGTGTAATCTGAAGAATCGTAATTTACAATTTTAGCCTGATTTTCAATAGTTGTAAATTTAGCCAAAAATATTGCTTCACTTCATCTCTATTACAGATTGAATACCTTTAACTGTAGTAGAATCATATCTTTTGAGTTGATTGTTAGCCATATCAAGCGCATCTTTTGATAAATACCAATTTAAAGTAACGATATTCATTGGTGTATCAAGATTGAAATTAAAATATTTATGATCACGTATTTGATTTTTCAAATCAAGTGAGCATCTAATGGAATGAGCACCTAATAAGCTGTTTATTGCAGTTGTTGCTGGAACAATTGATTCAAATTGAAGGGAATGATTAGTTTGCTCTTTAAAGCATCGGCGAATTGTATCCTGAGATTCAACTTGGTCGTTAGTGATTGAAATCACATAAAGATCAAACTTTTTATAAAATTTATAGTAAGGATCGTTAGCTTTCATTCCCATTTGGATTTCCTTAACCGCATTATAGAATTCAAGGGCAGTAGCACTTCCACTATTATCAAAATAACCTCCATCGACTAGTGCCATGTTTTCTGATTTAATAATTCCGGAAGGACTAACAAAGGGAAATCTGGCACTTAAAAATGCTGCTGAACTAAAATTTATTTTAGAAAGTGTCTGATCTGATAAAGTATCTATATCAGAAAAATGTTTATGAACCTGATTCAGTTTAACATTGCTAATTATTACTCTTTTACCGTCATGTACCCGAGTCGTGTTAATTAACAAAATAGGAAGACAGGACATGGTATTAGGTAGAGTGATATTTTGCCAAAGGCTTAGAAAAGAATTAGAAAAATGATCATTTGTAGTGATTTTTTGAAAGTTATTTTCCCATGCTTTTTCCATAATTGAGGCACGGTCGGTATGTTTTGATAGACAATTATTAATTAATTCTGGATACCCTAAGTACTTTAAAAGAATAAATGATGGTATAACTACTAAGCGATAAATGGGTTCTGTAAACACCCAACGGGCAAAAGTAGCCGATAAATAATCTTGCTTTAGTATCTCTAATGCTGGGTTATTAATTCTCTTATCTGGATCAAGGTTAATAGTTCCAGCACCTTTTTGTGCCAAACAAGCCGTAAAGACAGCACTTCCCATAGTTCCTCCGGAAACACTACTGATTGCCAATATATGTTTTGCAAATTCAGAATTAGTAGTATCTTGTAGTTTAGATAAAACCAAACCTGTCCAATAAGCAGATCTTGATGCGCCACCTTCAGCTGTTATAATAAACAAGGGAAATGGTTTGTTACTCAATAATGTATCAATTCTTGTTTTCAAGAATCGATCTAAATATTCTCTCAATTCCGGTCTTTTGATCAGTCTGTAATTATTCTCCGCAAACGTATGTTCTTTGATAATATGATTTGTAAGATATCTATCTGTCAAAATGAAAGACATGATACAATAAACTAAAAATAGCAATCTTCCCCAAAGTGGCAACCAAATACGTATCGACGTAATTATGAACATTATCGAACATAAGAACCATAAACTTATAGGCAAAGCTTTAATATATTCAGTTATCGTTGAGCAAAATAATCCAAATAAGAAAAAAGGGATAATTATATTAAATAATATTTGACTAGTTGTGTAATTTTGAAACCACGACATTAATCTTTTCTTTTCAGCAGTTGTATGAAATTTTGATCTTACGTAATCCCCTACAGTCTCGTACGTACTATTATCAAAATATGTCTCATTGCTGTTAATGTTAAACTTACGAGAAAAGAAATTTTTAATGAAATATGTAATTATATAAAATAAGTTCCTATTTTTAGTTGCTTCCCATATTTTCAGTCTAATGACCACAAATCTCCAATATATACAAATTACTACAACACAACAGATTATATTAATAAGTAGGTAATTGATAGGCATAGAATTCGTTCTGTAATAAACAAACAGACAAGATAGCATGAAAATTATAATGGGTATGATTCCAAATATCCGAGCAGTAATTTTTATCTGATTATTTATTTGGTTAGGTTCGAGTTTACTATTTTCAATTTTAGTAAATAGCAGTTGATACCGAGCGGCAAAAAAAGTTTGTATGGACCATGCCAGTATTATTATATATATTGAAATGTAGTTAAGAATTATCAATTTCATATCGTCAAGAGTCAAATTGAATAGCGTGAGCATAATATCATTAGATTGTGGAAGAAACATTAGTAAGATCGCTGAAATTGATAGCGTTGCAAGTATATATCGGCACTTATAGTATAGTTCTACGCGAAAAGCAAACATAGTGAACGTTGATTTTATGAATTGTGAATAAAGAATTTAACAACTTGCAAGTATAGTACGATAAATTAGAATATTAGCGTTTATTTAAAACTAATTAAATTAATTTTAGATAAACTATGCAGTATAATTACTTAATTTATCCGAACGGTTGCGTATTTTTACGCAATTAGGAAAAAGACATCATGTGCTATTTTACCCCAATTTCCTTGTTTCGACGAATTTGCGGACGGTATTCCTATGTGCATCAAAGAGTCTTCCGATTGATGAATAGCTCAACTTTTTCTGCAACAATTGCTGAATATCCGCTTCTTTACCCGATAGTTTAGTATGTTCGTTTAACGAACCTTTCGGACGACCGAGTGTCATGCCGGCAGCTTTTCTGGCTTGTAAGCCCTGAATGGTTCTTTGACTGATCAATTGTCTTTCCACCTCACCGGCTAAACTAAAGGCGAAAGCCAAGATTTTAGAGGAAAGATTGTTGCCGAGTTCGTATTTTTCTTTGACGGTAAAGACCTGAATCTGACGACTCATACAGGCGTGCAAGATGGACATCACCTCAAGCAGGTTTCTACCCAAGCGAGATAACTCGCTGACTATCAGCACATCGCTTTCGTTTAATTCCTGCAAAACCGAACCTAATTTCCTTTCTTCCGCCGAACGGGTACCGGAAATCGTCTCTTCGACCCGGGTATCTATGAGCCATTTTCTATCCGAAGCAAAGTTTAATAGTTCATATCTCTGGTTATCTAAGGAATGCACCTGTTTATCGGTTGACGTTCTCAAATAGGCAACGATTTTCATGCTATTTTTAGGTTACGTGCTAAAAAAGGTAGCTATTACCCTTTTTATATACGAAAACTGCATAGAAAAAACAAGGCTAAAAGTGACGGTTATTGGTGGTAGAAAATGGACGATTGTTCATTATTGCCTAATGTAATAAATACTATAAAACCTGTGACATTTATTTGCATTTCAGTAAAAATTCGTTTGCTTTACTCATCTTAAAAAGTAAAATACCCGGTGAGTGTTTCACCGGGTGTAATTTTTATAGTAACTTGTGTGATGTTGATACGAGTATG
>Ga0209573_1001580_pt1 | contig 34089 bp, 39 predicted proteins | sample TNRBio252014_DNA_FD_185870 | JGI IMG/M metagenome (GOLD analysis project Ga0209573, IMG submission 185870) | Wastewater treatment Type I Accumulibacter community from EBPR Bioreactor in Madison, WI, USA - TNR Reactor_6/25/2014_ DNA (SPAdes)... | ecosystem: Engineered > Bioreactor > EBPR >...
TAACTCGTGAAGGGCGTGATTATCTTGATAGGAAAGTCCAAAGCCTGAGCGAATGAAATTACTAATCGACAACTCCATTGTCTTCAAACTTTTCATCGCAGAAGATAAGTCCGATGAAGTTCGAAAGTTGTTTTCGGAAAATCATGATTTCATTTTCCTGGATTTTACCTTGATCGAAGCTGCAAATTCGTTTGCTTCAGCAGTCAAAAGGAGCAGAATTGATGACGCACAAGCGAATGCAAATTTTAGCTCGCTCATGACCTTAGCAACTATTGTAACTCCTGCAAATCAGTTTTTGCAAGATGCTCTCGAGCTGGCCCTAGAAATCAATCACTCAGTTTACGATTGCCTTTATGCTGTCGCAGCGCAAAAAAATGGTGCAACATTGGTTACATGCGATGCAAAATTTGCGGCCAAATTGAACCCAGCAAATTACCAAACCCAAGTTATTTGAAAAGCTTCACCAATTTAACCATCGGTTCAATTGATTTTGGCGCGGGTTTTGCATAGATAGGCCAATATATTGGGAAGAATTATTATGCGTTTCAAATCGGTATTATTTTTGGGCTTGGTTTCTGTGGCGGCCCCTGCAATGGCGCAAAATTATAGTGCCCAGCCCGCCCCGCAATCATGGAATGTTCCTGCGCCAAGGCCCAACCCGCAACCGCAGGACGATATGATCGTCGTTGATATGACAGCGCCGCGCAATACGCAGGCAAACCCAAACCTAAACGCCGCCGTTTCTTGCGCTGCGGTTTTGCAAATTGCAACTTTGGCTGCGCCGACTTGGTCTAATGAACATGGGGTTGCAAACGCCACCAATTTATGGCTCGAGCGAGTGTTTAGCCTTGCTGAACAAAATGGCGTGAACGGGGATCAAGTGAATAATTTGGTGAAGGCCGAAATGGAACGGCAGACCAATTCATCGGTTTCAAACCCCGCGGCCCTTAACCGCAAAGCATTTGATTGCGCCACCAACCCGCCTAGATGAAGGTCATTTTTTCGGACGAAACAATAATTATTATCGAAAAGCCCGCTGGTTTGTTAAGTGTGCCTGGGCGCGGGGCGAGTAAGCAAGATAGCGTTAATAGCCGCGTTCAAGAAACATACCCAGACGCGCTTATTGTGCATCGCCTCGATATGGCAACTTCGGGTTTAATGGTGCTGGCGCGCGGCAAAACCGCCCACCGCAAACTATCAAACCAATTCGAAAGAGGCCAAGTGCAAAAATCATACATCGCAATTGTGCATGGCTTAGTGAGCCAAGAGACAAGCGAAATAAATGCACCGCTTATCTGTGATTGGCCCAATCGCCCCAAGCAAATGGTGGATTTTGATATTGGTAAGCCAAGCCAAACCCAGTTCAAAGTAATTTCAAAGGGCGCGAATACCACGCGTGTGGAACTTATCCCCATAAGCGGCCGCACCCACCAATTGCGAGTGCATATGTTGTGGGTTGGTCACCCAATTTGTGGTGATGTGCTGTATAATCCAGACGAATATCCGCGCTTGATGCTTCATGCGCAATCGCTCGCATTTGCGCATCCCGAAACAGGTGCGCAAATGTCCTTTGCGTCTGTGCCCGATTTTTGATAGAGTTGGCAAGTTTTCTTTGTCGCACTACTTGATGCGAAAACCGCTACACACTTTTCGCAGAATGCTCGATGCCCGAAATCACCAACCTCAACAAGTTTCGCAAAGCCAAAGCCAAGGCCGAAAAAGAAGTGCGCGCCCAAAATAACCGCGTGACATTTGGCACTCCAAAACATTTAAAAACCAAGGCAAAGGGCGATAATTTGTTGACGAAAAAACGGCTCGAAGGCAAAGAAATTCTCTAAAGCATCATACTTATAGAATCAGAATAATGCTTTAGCTTCTTTTGTTTGTCGCATTTCTTATCCGAAAACCGCGTCACACTTTTCGGGAAATGCTCTGATGCCAAACCTTGTAAAAAAATCGTTCACGCTTGAAGGCCACCAAACCAGCATTGCTTTGGAGCCAGAGTTTTGGGAAGAATTGGTAAAAATTGCAGCAAAAATGGAAATGACTTTGCCAAAATTGCTTTCGCAGATTGACAAAGCCCGCGCCGGCCGACCGTTGGCGAGCGCACTACGAGTGTTTTGTTTGCAAAATTTCGTGAATTAATTGGTGCTTTTGTTCGCTTTGTGTTCTAGGCTAGTGATTCACCATGACAGACGCCCAAACCCCAAAACTTTCAATTTCCCAACGCGCCATGCACGGCATGCAAAGCGCAGGTGATGACGCGCCATTTTTGACCGGCCTCAACAGCGAACAGCGCGAGGCGGCAATGGCACTCGATGGGCCAGTTTTGGTATTGGCGGGTGCGGGAACTGGCAAAACCCGGGTGTTAATCGCGCGGCTTGCAAATTTGGTTTATTCACGGCGTGCAAGGCCATTTGAAATTTTGGCCGTGACCTTCACCAACAAAGCCGCCCACGAAATGCGCGAACGGTGTGAGCGTATTTTGGGCGAAGCTGGCTCTGGTCTGCAATGGCTTGGAACTTTCCATTCGCTATCCGCCAAATTATTGCGTCGGCATGCCGAACTTGTTGGCTTAAAATCGACTTTCACAATCATAGATACTGACGATCAAATCCGCCTTTTGAAACAAATAATTGAAGCCGAAAATATTGATGCCAAGCGCTGGACACCACGGTTTCTTGCAAGCCTAATTGATGGTTGGAAGAACCGTGCTTTGGTGCCAGCCAAAGTGCCAAAAGGCGAGGCGTTTCAATTTGCCGATGGGCGCGGAATTACGCTTTATCAAATCTATCAAAACCGCCTTAGGACCCTTAATTGCGCCGATTTTGGCGATTTATTGCTTGAAACCATAAATATGTTTCAACAATTCCCCGATGTTCTTGCGAGCTATCAACAAAAGTTCAAATATATTTTGGTTGATGAATATCAAGATACCAATGTCGCGCAATATTTATGGCTGCGGCTTTTGGCGGCTGGGCACAAGAATTTGTGCGTGGTTGGTGATGATGATCAGTCAATTTATGGTTGGCGTGGTGCCGAGGTTGAGAATATTCTCCGCTTCTCGCGCGATTTTGAAGGCACAAAAACCATTAGGTTGGAACGTAATTACCGCTCCACCAAACACATTCTTGCGGCGGCATCGGGCATAATAGCGGGAAATTCGGCGCGGCTTGGGAAAACTCTGTGGACGGATGAAGAAGGCGGCGACCATGTGAAAGTGCGCGGCGTTTGGGATGGCGAAGCCGAAGCACGGCTGATAAGTGATGATATGGAAAGCTTGAAATCAAGCGGAATGAATTATCAAGATATGGCGGTTTTGGTGCGCGCTTCGTGGCAAATGCGGGCATTTGAAGATCGCTTTATTATGGTTGGCCTTCCTTACAAAGTTATTGGCGGGCCAAGGTTTTTTGAACGCGCCGAAATCCGTGATGCCCATGCTTACTTACGTCTAATCCGCCATACCGACGATGATTTGGCGTTTGAGCGCATAGTGAACCAGCCAAGACGGGGTGTAGGCGATACAAGTTTGAAAAAGCTCATGGCATTGGCGCGCGAAAATGGGGTGTCTTTATTTGATATTTCGGACGAAATGTTAAAAACCAATGAGCTTAAAGGCCCCGCGCGCGCTGGCCTGTTGCGGTTTATTGAAAGTCTAAAATCATGGCGAAGCAAGCGTGAGCAGTTGACACATGTAGAACTTGCCGAACTTATATTGGACGAAAGCGGATATATTGATATGTGGCGCGCGGACAAAAGCCCGCAAGCGCAAACCCGCATCGAAAACTTGCAAGAACTTGTGCGCTCTATGGGGCAGTTTGATAGCTTGGAAAGCTATCTTGAACATATCGAATTGGTGATGGATATTGACCGTGAAGCCGAAGGCGATGCCGTGCAAATCCTGACCCTGCACGGCGCAAAGGGGCTTGAATGGCCCGTGGTGTTTTTGCCAGGATGGGAGGAGGAAGTGTTCCCTTCCCCCCGCGCAATATCTGAGAAAGGGCTGGAGGCACTCGAAGAAGAGCGCCGCCTTGCATATGTTGGCATAACCCGGGCCCGCGAAATTTGCCGCATTTCATTTGCCGCCAATCGCCAAATTTATGGGCGTTGGCAATCAGTTTTGCCGTCTCGCTTCATTGATGAGCTCCCTGAAGAAAGCGTCGAAGCAATATCCGAAACTGGCTATACTGGCCGCCCCGCCTTTGGTGGTGCATTAACTTTGGAAGGCTTTGAACAAGGCTCACGCGGCGCTGGCTTTATGCGCGCACAGGCATATTCTGAGGCCGCAAAAACCTATGGCACACCAAGCGGCGTGGTTCTGGAAACCAAAGCGCGGGTGATAAATGATGGCAAGACAGGCTTTGAGCGTGGGCAACGCGTGTTTCACGATAAGTTTGGATATGGGCGTGTATTGCTGCTTGATGGCGACAAAATCGAAGTTGAATTTGAAAAAGCTGGAACCAAGAAATTAATCGCGAGCTTTGTGAAGGCGGCGTGATATTGTATTTGATGGATTTGCAAATATCCGCCGAAGTCAACTTATGCTTCCCCAAGATTGGGGAAGCTGGCGCTCAGCATAGCCCACGGCTATGCTGAGTGACTGAAGGGGTTGAAAACGTTGGGGTTATGCCCGAATTGCGCAGTTACCCCTTTCGTCGGCTTTGCCGACACTTTCCCCAAAATTGGGGAAAGAGATGATTGCGCAGCAAGTTGAGGCAAAAACAAACGCAATTTAACTGCTAATGATTCCAGTTGAATTTTCGCAGTACAGACGGTTTGGGTTGCACATAATAGGGCAGAAGATGGCGAGAAAAGAAGAATCCTTCCCTATTTTTCAATCTGATTTTAAGCGGAAAGATGCGCATATAATCGGCGATAAAGAATATGACGAACTGCCCGAGCTTGACGATGAAATGCTGTCCCGGGCAATCATGAAGAAAGCGGGCCGCCCTTTTTCGTCAAACCCTAAAAAACTAATTTCCTTGCGCCTTGCGCCCGATGTTCTGGAAAAATGGAAAGCCACTGGCGCTGGTTGGCAAGCACGGATGGCCGAAAAATTGGGCGAGGTTTGAAAGCCAATACTCTGCATTCAAACTCGAGAAAATTTCATTCTTTGCCAATAGTAGGTCTCGCAACTTTCATCAAATTGCCATTTATTCGGAATAATATTTCGTCTGAAAATACTGGATAATTCTCACTATTGTAATTAATAAAGGATAGCATTTTCAAGCTATCGTCAGGCGAAAACCCTAGAGCCATTAAATAAGGCAATGCAGAACAAAGTTGGCGGCGAGCAAATTCCTGCTCTCCAAGTCTTTTTCTATCTGGAAAGTCTGTATATGCTAAATACATTTTGCTCCAATTTGCATCATTTCCAGGGTGATTCAATTTAACTAAATATACTCTACAGGTACTTGAACTGTAGATAGAATTACTAAGTAGCTCTTTTGGGATTTGGTTCGCAAGGCCTTGAAGTGGCGCTGGCTGTTTGCCATTTGGTGACGATATTCGCTCTCTTGGAGTATTGAAAAATATTACATTCCAGTTAAATTGTTCGCTCTGATTTTGCACTAAATATTGTGGCATGTCTTGGCAATAATTGAACAAAATGTTAAACCAACGAGTTGCATCATTTAGGTGAGGGACACTAGAACCCGAAATATCATTATAGTGATATCGAGACCAATTCCCATTTATGCACCTTAGATTGGAACTATCAATTAACTGATATGCACCTTCATTTACAAGATTGGTCGGCCGATTCCTGTCTATGTTTGGCAGCTTATCGTAAGGTATTTCAAAGACTAAACTACTTTCAATCGAATTAATTGAGCCAGAATCAACCGTGTCCAATATTCTTGAATTACAACTTGACAAAGTGCAAACCAAAACAGCCAACAAGGACTTGCACACGTTTAATGTTGGCGATTTGAGTTTCAAACTTCCGCCTTAAACGGTGTGAAGTCCGTCCCCTCATCATAAACATCGAGGCCTTCTTTGCGCTTTAGGAAATTCACCGCAACATAAGTAAGCGGTGTTAGAATTGCCTCCCATGCAACTTTCAACATCCAATTGGTAAACATAACTTGGATAACGGCTTCGTTTGTCCAACCTGCCGCGCCCCAAAAGGCCAGCGGGTAAAAAATCAAACTATCAACAAATTGCCCGGCCACTGTTGATCCAATAGTGCGGGACCACAAAGCCTTGCCTTTGGTGAAGATTTTCATACGCGCCAGAACAAATGAATTGACAAACTCGCCGGCCCAAAACGCAGACATTGAGGCAAAAACAATGCGCGGAACTTGGCCAAAAACAACCTCGTATGCTTCCTGGTTGCCCCAACCTGCTGCCGGCGGCAATGAAACCACAACCCAAGACATAAAGGCCATAAAAATAAGCGCCACAAACCCCGCCCAAATGCAACGCCGCGCGCGCGCATAGCCATAAACTTCGGTTAAAATATCGCCCAACAAATAACCAAGCGGGAAGAACATAATCCCCGCGCCAAAGACCATTTTGCCGACAATCGGAAAATCAACCTCAGCCAATTTTGCCGCGCCAATAATATTGGACAAAAGCAAGATCGCCACAAACGCCGCCATAACAAAATCGAAATATTTTAAGGGCTTATTATGAAGCGAATTAGCGGCAACATGTTTGATTTTAGTGTCGGTCATTGGCGTATTTTACCGAGTAAAAATCAAGGTGCAACTAGTTAATGTGAGTGACTATCAATTTATTCCAAACTGCCGCCCACTTTTTCTTCAAACTTACATAGCGATACTATGCTGCACATATTGCATTTGGGCTTGCGAGCCACGCAAACATATCGGCCATGCAAAATAAGCCAATGGTGAGCACCAAGTTTGCATTGCGGCGGGACCACGCGCTCAAGACCAGCTTCAACCTCGTCTGGAGTTTTGCCGATTGCCATTCCGGTGCGATTTGCAACCCTAAAAATATGGGTATCGACTGCGATTGTTGGCTGGCCGAAAACTTCATTAAGAACCACATTAGCCGTCTTGCGCCCCACGCCCGCCAAAGTCACCAATTCTTCGCGGGTTTGCGGCACTTGGCCACCAAAATTATCCACCAATTGGCGTGACATTGTAATTAGGTTTTTGGCCTTATTGCGCCACAGACCGATGGTTTTAACGTATTCCGAGACCCCTGCTTCACCCAAAGCCAGCATTTTTTGCGGCGTGTCGGCAGCTTCAAACAAAGCTTTTGTTGCTTTGTTCACGCCGATATCTGTCGCTTGCGCAGATAATGCAACCGCACACAAAAGTGTGAAGGGATTGGTATATTGGAGTTCGGTTTTGGGGTTGGGCCTATCAAGCGACAATTGAGTAAAAATCGCCTCAATGTCATTTGCGTCTAAAATGGTCCGGCTTTTTGGCATGCTATTCGTCGACAGAAAAAGGCAAAAATTCGGGCACGAATGCGCCGCATGCTACAAAATTGGGATTTAACATAAGATTCCCGTTTCTATCGGTATTACCATACCTTAAGATCTCGCCATTAAATTGCAAAACTTTACCACCTGCAGCTTCGAGCACCGCCTGCCCCGCTGCGGTATCCCACTGCGATGTAGGTCCAAATCTCGGGTAAATGTCTCCATCACCTGCCGCAATTTTGCAGAGCTTTATGCTTGAATTCATCTGCGTAACTTTGGGACATTCAAATTTTGCTACAAAGTATTGAGTTTGTGGATCAAGATGATGCAGGCTAACCAAAAGCCGCGCTGGTTGACTTTGACTTTGCGCTACAATTGGTTTTTCGTCAGTGATTTTGTCATTTTCTACTTTCGCAAATGTTGCGCCGCTTTCGATATCGCCATAATAGAGTTCGCCCAATGCCGGTGCGAAAACGACCCCAGCAACCGGCGCGCTATTTCTAATGAAAGCGATATTGACGGTATATTCTTTGCTTCCTTTGGTAAAACCCCTTGTGCCATCAAGCGGATCAATTAGAAACCAATCGCCACTTACAAGTCCCGCGCCGCAATATTCTTCGCTTTCTTCAGAAATTATTACTGCGTTTGGGAAAAGCGTCTTTAGCCGCGAAACAATTATGTCATTTGCCGCCATATCGGCGTCCGTAAGCATTGAACTGTCGGCCTTGCTGAAAGTATTGTATCCTTGTTTGACGCATTTTTCGATTGCAAGCCCAGCGGCAAGCGCAATTTCAATCAAAATTGGTTTCAAATTATCAAAAGGCAATGCCAACTTTGCTTCGTTTCAAAAAAATTCAACAATATTTAAGCGACAAAAAAGCCGCCAATCTGGCGGCTTTCTTTTTTTGCCGCGCTTCTTATCCAAAAAACGCATCACACTTTTTGTCGAAGCGCCGCAATCTCTGCTGATTCAGCTAAGTGTCAAGCGTCAAAAATAGATTGCTATTTGAATAGGCTCAAGATGGCTTGTGGCGCCTGATTGGCAATTGACAGTGCTTGAGTGCCTAGCTGCTGTTTAACTTGCGACGCTTGTAATTTCGCAGCTTCAACCGCCATATCAGCGTCAACCAAGCTACCGATACCGCCCGTCATTGCGTCTTGTAATTTGGTAACAAAAATACGGTGGCTTTCAATGCGCTTTGACGCAGCACCCAAGCGTGCCAAAGAGGCATTCACAAATTCTAAAGATGAAGCAACCCGGTCACGCGCTGTCGCTGCCAATGCTGCGGTGGTTAGATCGTCAGTGGTGCCAAGATAAACATCAACCGCCGGGCTGGCGACTGCTGTCCCCGCGCCAGTTACTAGGCGTAAGTCAAGAATTGGCAAGTCGACCGTTAAACTACCTGTTGTGTTGGCCAAGAAAGTGTAATTTGCCGCGGCACCATTAAGGCCGTTTGCGCCGTCGAAAACTGCATTTGCAATTACTGACGCTACTTGATCCCGCAATGCGATAAACTCGGCATTATAGGCTGCGCGGCTAGTCGCTGATATAGAAGTGTCTGATGCTGCAACGGCTTTTTCGCGCATTTGGGTGAAAATGTCGGAAATAACTTCGCCAGCTGCCAATGCAACGTCACCAATTGCTTTGGCTCTATCGAGCCCAGTTGCCACAGCGTCATAAGCAGATCTTTCGGACCTTTGCTGCTGGGCAATATTGTAAACCGCACCATTATCTTTGGCTGTGGCTACTTTCATGCCTGTATTGATGCGCGATTGAATGGTTTCTAGCTCGCGGTTGGTCTTGTTCAAGTTCTGCAGGGCCATCATAGCCCCCATATTGGTTTGAACGCTTGTCATGTTATTATCCTAGCCAGTTTTTGGTTTAAAAAGGCGAAAAAATTTCTTCAATCGCAAACTCAATTGCCAACTTTTCATACAAAAGAAAAAATATGGTAAACTTTCGGGTAACTATAAAAATTATTTTCAAAATAACCAAAGTTTTTACAGTTACATTAGGCATAAAAAAAGAGCGCGAATTTACCGCGCTCTTTCTTGTGAAATTTCGCTTTAATTTATTTGAATAAGGACAATATCACTTGTGGAGACTGGTTCGCGATTGACAAAGCCTGCGCCCCAAGTTGTTGCTTCACTTGTAATGATTGCAATTTTGCACTTTCAGTCGCTAAATCAGCATCGACCATAGATCCAATACCACCAGTAATCGCGTCTTGCAATTTTGACACAAAAACATTGTGGCTTTCGAGACGTTTGGAGCTAGCACCCATGCGTGAAAGTTCGGAGTTTACATACTCAAGCGAAGCAACCACGCGGTCACGCGCTGTTGCCGCCAAAGCTGCTGTTGTTAAGTCATCGGTAGTTCCCAAATATACGTCAACCGCTGGGCTTGCTACTGCAGTACCTGCGCCAGTTACTAGTCGTAAGTCCAAGGTTGGCAACACAATTGTTTGCGTGCCAGTTGTATTTGCCATGAAAGTTAAGTTGGCACCGCCGCCAATCACATTTGCGCCATCAAACACGGCATTCGCAATTACTGATGCAACTTGGTCCCGCAATGCTATGAATTCTGAATTATATGCTGCACGGCTGGTTGCTGAAATCGAAGTATCAGACGCTGCAAGTGCTTTTTCGCGCATCTGGGTAAAAATATCGGAAATAGTTTCGCCGGCTGCCAAAGCTACGTCTGCAATACCTTTAGCGCGGTCAAGCCCGACGCGAACTGCATCATACGCTGCATGTTCGGAACGTTGTTGTTGTGCAATATTATATACCGCGCCATTATCACGTGCATTTGCAACTTTCAGGCCGGTATTGATACGACTTTGAACCGTATCTAAACTGCGAGTTGTCGCATTCAGATTTTGCAATGCTGACATTGCACCCATATTAGTTTGTAAACTTGTGCCCATTTTGTGCCCCTATTAACTTCTTAAAGCTCGTTGTCGCGGTTTGTGAAATTGCACTTCCCGCGCATCGTGAATTATTAGGAGCAATCGCTGTGCCAGTTTCTTAACAATATAATTGTTTGATTTTATTATTGTTTTGTGATTTACTTTGCGGTAACCAGTTTTCAAACATGGTAAATGCTGCCGCTTTGTTACTAATATGGGCAATGTTTGCCTAGAGCGTTATGCAAAATAGAAAACGCGACTGAAGTTTCCCCCAGCCGCGCATCTTGAAATTTCAAAGTCAATTTCGGTACAGATTATGCACTTTCATCAATCATTAGACCCCTAGCATCAACATCGGCCATGGCCGATAATTCTGATACCATCTCTTCATGGGGCCACACTCTTGTGACTTCTCCAGTTTCTTTATTGATAGACTTATAGATAAAACCTGCACCTTTTGGATTTTTTTCAATAACCAAAGCGGTGTTGTTTCCTACTAATCTGTCTGCCAATGCGTCCAATTTTTCTTGTTTGGGCGCATCAGATTTATTGTTGGTCTTCACAGCGTCTTGCGAGTTTGATCTCGCTTGTGTGTCTCTTGAAGCCTCCGGCGCCGCTTTAACTAATTGCACTTGGGGTGCGTTAGCAATTGGTGCCTTGGCCAATTCGGACGGCGCGGTGAAAGAGAAATTTGGTTCTATTTTCATCCGTTCCTGCTCGGTTTATAGCCGAGCCCTCCTGTGGCCCCTAACCCGTCTTGTCAATTTGCGTGGATTAGAAATTAACCCACGCGTTTTCCGTTTAGCGGAATAGTGACAATGCGGTTTGAGCCGATTGGTTAGCAATTGAAAGCGCCTGAACGCCCAATTGTTGTTTAACTTGAAGTGCTTGTAATTTAGCACTTTCTTTCGACAAATCTGCATCAGTCATAGCACCGATACCAGAATTAAGAGCATCTTGAAGTTTGCTCACAAATGCCTTGTGTGTGCTGATGCGCTTTGCACCTGCACCCCAAGTTGCCAATTGCGTGCCAAGGTTAGTGATTGAAGTATTAACCAAGCCCAATGCAGTTGTTGAAGTGGTCGCGTCAGTTAGAACAGACGCACCAGTTACTGTTACAATTGTACCAGCCAATGACAAGTTTGCACCCGAAACAGTAATTGTGTTACCACCTGCCGCGTCGCCCAATGCAAGCGCGTTAGCAGGCGAAGCGCCAACCATGTTTGCACCATCAAATGAAGCATTTGCGATAATTGAAGTTACTTGATCACGCATTTGAGCAAAGTCAGCAGCCAAAGCAGCTTGAGCCGAAGCCGACAAACCAGCTTGCGAGCCAGCCAATGCTTTGCCCTTCATTTCATTAAGCAATTCCATGATAGATTCGCCGGCAGCAATTGCAGTGTCAACTAGTGCTGAAGCGCGCTCAGAAGATTCTGTAACACGGTCATATGCAATGACGTCTGAACGCATTTTGTTGGCAATTGCCCATATCGCGCCGTTATCTTTAGCGGTCGATACTTTAAGGCCAGTTGAAACCCGATTTTGTGTAATTTGAAGTTCACGGTCGGTCTTGCTTAAGGTTTGCAATGCAACCATTGCACCTTGATTTGTGTTTACGCTTATTGCCATTTCTATGGCTCCTTATTTTCTATGTTGAACCACATTCTTGTGGCACAGGTCAGTTTTTGACCCACAAAGTTAAATGCAATGCACGTGCCAGTTGCAGCTTACTAACCCATTCTGTTTATTAAGTTTTTTCTTAGTTACCCACTGGTTAACGAGTTTCCGAGCTAGGCAATTTGTGCCGCATTGAAGGCAATTTATGCCGAGTGCTAGGCAATATTGGTTTCACCCTTGAAAGTCGTCCCGCACTATCGATTGTCATCCCCGAATTTTTCCAAGAAAAATGTCGGGGATCTCGTGCGGCATGGGATCCCCGAATAAATCGTGGATGACAGTTCTTTTCTTTATTGACTGACACACAAAGAACATATAGAGAACGTCAACCTTAATTGGCGGATTGCTTATGAAATTCGAATATAGCGAACATTGTTATTATGTCTATCTCATGACCAATAAGCCTAGAGGTGTTTTTTATGTGGGCATCACAAGCGATTTAATCGGAAGAATTGGGAAACATCGCACTCACGCAATTAAGAAATCTTTCACCGATAGATATAATTTGGAACGATTGGTCTGGTATGAGCCACATAGCGAAATTTTCAGTGCCATCATACGTGAAAAGCAAATAAAGCGATGGGTGCGTGATTGGAAGATAAATCTGGTGGAGCAGAGAAATCCAATATGGGAAGACTTGTGGGGCGAAATTACGAGTAATCACGAATACCTTGGCACGGACTATTCGGACTTCCAATTTCAACTTGATTGAATTTGATTATCTAACTTATGCACTGTCATTCAACGCAACCATTGTCATCCCGCACTTGATGCGGGATCTCGTGCGGCATGAGATCCCCGAATAAATCGGGGATGACAGTATTGCTTTGCCCCCCCCAAACAAAAAAGGCCCGAAGTTTCCTTCGGGCCCTAGATTTAGATTTTGGTTCAAAATATTATCTGAACAATGACAATGCTGTTTGCGCCGATTGGTTAGCAATTGAAAGCGCTTGAACGCCCAATTGTTGTTTAACCTGCAACGCTTGCAATTTGGCACTTTCTTTCGAAAGATCTGCATCAGTCATTGAGCCAATCCCTGAGTTAAGTGCGTCTTGCAATTTGCTAACAAATGTTTTGTGTGCATCTAAACGCTTAGCACCAGCACCCCAGGTCGCCAATTGGGTTCCCAAGTTAGTGATTGAAGCATTTACAAGACCCAAAGCAGTCGCGGCATTACCTGCTGTATCGACAACAGAAGCCGCACCAACAGTAACTACAGCACCACCCAATGAAAGGTTTACACCTGTCACAGTGATGGAGTTACCACCAGCCGCATCACCAAGTGATACTGCGTTGGCAACCGCTGCACTGACCATATTTGCACCATCAAAAGAAGCATTTGCGATGATTGAAGTTACTTGGTCACGCATTTGAATGAAGTCAGCGTTCAAAGCTGATTGAGCCGAAGCCGAAAGGCCCGCTTGTGACGCAGCCAAAGCCTTGCCCTTCATTTCATTAAGCAATTCCATAATGGATTCGCCCGCTGCGATACCAGTATCAACCAAAGCAGTTGCACGTTCATTGGATTCAATAACGCGGTCATATGCCATGACGTCTGATTTCATTTTGTTGGCAATCGCCCAGATCGCCCCATTGTCCTTTGCTGAAGAGACCTTAAGTCCTGTCGATACACGGTTTTGAGTAATCGAAAGGTCACGGTCTGTTTTGCTTAAAGTTTGAAGTGCAACCATTGCACCTTGATTTGTATTTACGCTGATCATTTCTTTGATCCTTATCTATTTAAGGTGGTAATGCTTTTTGCATCACAAGCCATTTTGACTCAAAGTATAGGAAGCAAGCGTTGTGCCAAAGCGGCGGAACTAAGCCATTATGTTTATTAAGTATTTTCTTGGTTTATGGATGGTTAATACCCAATACTGCTAGGCAATAATTGAGCACCACTAGGCAATAATTGCATGATTATTCGGCAATTATTTCCACAACCTCAAGAAGCAATCTTCGTTACTATTGGGTAATTTAATTGGCTATAATAACAAAACCCCGCCAATCAAGCGGGGTTTTTGATGTTCAAGAATGTTGGAAACAAGCGTTATTGTGCGGCTTGCAATTCAATTTGCCCTGCAAGGCCTTGCATAATTGAGCGATTAATATCAATCAACGGTTCTATGTCTTCGCCACTTTGCATAATTGCTGAAGTGTATTTGCCTACGAAAAGCGACAAAGAAATTATGCTTGCACGCAATTGATCTGGAAGGCCATTGCCATCATCGGCGCAATCACCGGCCATAAACGTCCAGACGCGTCGATTCCAGTCAAGCGCGTCCATGCGTTTCGCGATTTCTGTTTTTGGCAGTTCAGCAGCGTCCATCAGCGCGCGAGTTACGCACGAAAACAGCCGATACTCAGTTTCACGCGGCGTTTCTACCCGCTTTTGAACTGTCTGATACGCGTTGAGACCCATTAGCTAACCTTTCAGATTCAAATTCCATCAATTTGCGGCATCTTGACAATGCCTTGTAATATTCACCTGACATCACATCGCGTGAAATTGTAACGCAATCTTCCAAAGTTTGGACATGGGTAACCGCACCCATAAACTCTGTCATACGAAGCGCAAATTCATTGTATATTTCTGCGTTGTCGGTGCCGGCTAGATACATCATCATAACTGGGAAATAGATACGCCGCGCGGGTGTATTTGCTTCTTCAGATTGCATAATGTCCTTTTCGCGCAGAACGGATGCTTTGTTTTGCAACAGCATTGTTGTGCGGCGGTCACCATTTTGAATGACAGCACCATTGAGGACGATTTTCTCATTTGGTTTCAAAGACAGCTTTAATGGCATTTTTTTTTGCTCCATTTGCTTGCCGCTTAACATCACGTGGCACGAAATATGTGTGAGTTTACGACAGGCTCAATTAGAAATCTTAAATCAACGTGGTTAATAAATTACTTTGCAACAGTGAACGGCTGCACAAAGAAGCACTTAAAACGCATTACTTATGGTTGTAAGCTTGATAAAGTCACTTGAACTTTCGCTAATTCACCTTTAGCGATTTGTGAGCTAACCACGTGAGGATTGATAATGCGCTTTACCGGAACCGAAAATTACGTCGCTACTGAAGACCTAAATGTTGCAGTAAATGCCGCAATTGCTTTGGAAAGGCCGTTGCTGATTAAGGGCGAACCTGGAACCGGCAAAACTGTATTGGCAATTGAAGTTGCCAAGTCACTTGGGATGCCGCTTATTGAATGGCATATTAAGTCCACAACTAAAGCGGTTCAGGGCCTATACGAATATGATGCGGTATCGCGCCTGCGCGATAGCCAATTAGGTGATGCACGGGTACAAGATGTCAAAAACTACATAAGACGAGGCAAACTATGGGAAGCTTTTTCAGCACCCGCTAAATGTGTGTTGCTGATTGATGAAATTGATAAGGCCGACATTGAATTCCCCAACGATCTTTTGCAAGAACTCGATAGAATGGAATTTTTTGTATATGAAACTGGTGAAACTATAAAAGCGCAAAATCGGCCGATTGTTATTATCACTTCAAACAATGAAAAAGAACTGCCTGACGCTTTTTTAAGGCGATGCTTCTTCCACTTCATTCGCTTCCCCGATGAAGATACCATGAAGGCGATTATAGAAGTACATTTTCCCGGTATTAAGAAACGCCTTGTAAACAACGCGCTTACCAGTTTTTATGAAATGCGCGGAGTTACTGGGCTTAAGAAGAAACCCTCAACCTCTGAATTGCTCGACTGGCTAAAACTGTTATTGGCCGATGATATAGATTTGGAGGCAGTTCGCCAAAAAGATCCGAATAAATTAATTCCGCCACTTTATGGTGCGCTTTTGAAAAACGAACAAGATGTTCAGCTTTTTGAACGCCTCGCTTTTCTAGCAAGGCGCGAAATGCGAACGTGACGTCAACTTGCCGCCCTCGCGCTTCGCGCTCACTTACCAAGTTGGTATAATTCGGAGAAAGATTTTCTTTGATTTTTTGAAACAAGAAATTGAAACTGGGCGCTGGCCTAAACCGCTTTTCTAACTTCACCTGCTTGGGCCGCTTGTGCTTGGCTTGCACCGCGTTTTGCACTTGCAGGTTGATAGGCAACTGCACCGTGTTCTGCACAATAGGGCCATGAACCATGGGCCTTGGCACCACAAAAACCGAAATCAGGGTCTGTTGGGTCACCAATTGGCCATTTACACATAGTTGGCGTTAACTCCAAAACGCTTATCAAAGTGCCGTTTTCTTTACGCTTTGGCTCAATGTTAATGATAGGCTGATGCATTACTGGCCGGGTTATTTGGGGTGCAGGTTTGTCAACATCAACGCCCAAATCGCTTACGCTACTTTCTAATGGGGGGGTTACCGCAATAATTGGCCGCAACCTTGCAACCCGTTTTATTGGCCGTGAAGGCGTTGCACGGCCCGCAAGACCAAGACGATGAACTTTACCTATAACCGCATTGCGAGTGACGCCGCTGAGCTGCTTTGCAATCTGGCTAGCTGATAATCCGTCTATCCACAGTTTTTTGAGTATTTCCACTCTTTCGTCAGTCCAATTCATTATTCACCCCTACATCTTGTGGCACGGCCTATTTCGTCGCAAAAATCGCCACAAGGTAATTTCTAATTTATCCACAACCCATCGTATGCAATACAAAGGCAAGACACAAGCCCTAGTATGCAATTTTTCCACAAGCAAAAAGTTGAGGAAAATATCCATTTGGCACTTGACTATATCTTGTTATTATCGGTAGCCAAAAACCTGTTGAAATCTCATAACAATTGAAGCAACTATGTAGCGCACATCATCGGGCGCATAGTTTGCAAAAATAATAGTAGAGGTTTTCGGATAAAACCGTTATTAGGCGCGTTCGCTTTAGAATTATTCAATTCTAATTTTGTTTTTCATCTTTTCGATTTTATGAGCTCTTAGGTTTTCGATGTCCAATTCGCCATTAATGCCGGTTTACACACCTCCCCCGACTGATTTTGTGAGTGGCAAAGGCGCCATGGTATTTGACGCGAATGGCAAGCGGTATCTTGATTTTTTAGCTGGCATTGCCGTTAATAGCCTAGGTCATTGCCACCCCAAATTGGTCGCCGCTTTGACAGACCAAGCAAACAAGCTTTGGCATATGTCGAATGTTTATCAAACTGAATTGCAACAAACACTGGCTGCAAAATGGGTCAGCGCTACATTTGCAGATTATGTATTTTTTACCAACTCCGGCACTGAAGCAATTGAAGCGTGCTTAAAATTGACGCGCAAATACCATTTTACCAAGGGAAAGCCCGAAAAAATTGATATTATTGGGTTTGATGGTGCTTTTCATGGCCGTTCTTATGGCGGGATAAATGCTGCGGGAAATCAAAATTATCTAAACGGGTTTGGGCCACCATTGCCAGGTTTCAAACAATGCAAATTTGGCGACATTGAAGCATTATTGGCGATGATCGACGAAAACACTGCGGGTATTATTCTTGAACCAATACAAGGCGAAGGCGGAGTAAGAGCGCTTGAGCCTGAATATCTGCGCGCACTTAGAAGCATTTGCAACGAAAACGACATTTTACTTATTTTTGACGAAGTACAGTGTGGGGCAGCAAGGTCAGGCAAACTATTTGCACATGAATGGGCCGACATAACACCCGACGTGATGGCAATTGCCAAGGGGATTGGCGGCGGCTTTCCACTTGGGGCGTGCCTTGCAACCGAACAAGCGTCGATTGGCATGGTAAAAGGAACCCATGGATCTACTTATGGCGGAAATCCATTGGCGATGGCTGTTGGACATGCAGTGTTTGATGAAATAACTCAGCCGGAATTCTTAGAAAATGTGAATAGTGTCGCTAATTATTTGGTGCAATCACTTGAGGGATTAAAGGATGCCTACCCTGATATAATATTAGAAATCAGGGGGAAAGGGCTGCTAAGGGGCTTAAAATTGTCAATCGACCCGCTGATAATACGCGATCTTGCTTTCCAAAACGGTCTTCTAGTAACTGTTGCCGCGGGCAATGTCTTGCGGATTTTGCCACCCCTAATAATTGACCAAGGCAATGTTTCAGAAGCAATATCGATATTGGATAAGTGTTTCGCCAGCGCACAAGCAAGCCAAAAAACGGGAGAGGCCCTTTGAAGCATTTCATAGACATTGAACTTATTGCACCTACCGAATTGCGGGCCATTCTAGATGAAGCAAAAAGAATGAAGGCAGCGCGCTTTGGGTTCGCGAAAGGCGCGCCAGATATTGACGCGGCTTTACACGGCCATGTATTGGCGATGATTTTTGAGAAAAGCTCTACTAGAACCCGCGTTTCGTTCGATATTGCGATGCGCCAAATGGGGGGCAGCGCGGTTATTCTTGACACCCACACTTCGCAATTGGGCCGCGGCGAAACCATTGCCGATACGTCGCGGGTGCTGTCGCGCATGGTGGACGCAATAATGTTTCGCGCCAATTCCCATCAGGACCTTCTTGAACTAGCAAAATGGGCGAGTGTGCCGGTTATAAATGGTTTAACCGATAGAAGTCACCCTTGCCAAATTATGGCTGATTTGCAGACATTGGAAGAAGGCGGGCTCCACCTTTCGGGCGCTCGAATTGCGTGGGTTGGCGATGGAAATAACGTCTTAAATAGCTTTATAGAAGCTTCAGCAGCGTTTGATTTTTCTTTGATTGCGGCCTGCCCAAATGGCTTCAAGCCTGATGCCAGAATTGTCGATGCAGCACGCTCTAAAGGCGCAAAAATTGAAATCACGGACGATGCAAATACAGCGGCCACGGGTGCTGATTGTGTTGTCACGGATACTTGGGTTTCAATGGGTGATGAGAATGTGTCTCAGCGAATGCAGGCACTGGCGCCATATCAAGTGGATGAAGAATTGATGGCCAAGGCAAATAAAGGGGCAATCTTCCTTCATTGCTTACCGGCGCATCGAGGCGACGAAGTTACTGATGCGGTCATGGACGGCGCAAATAGCTTGGTATTTGATGAAGCTGAAAACCGCATTCACATGCAAAAAGCAATTTTGAGGTGGTGTTTGGCGCTATAGAGAATGGATATTGTGCCCTACTTCTGCGCAATTTCCTAGAATCTCCTTCGGATTTGGGTAATGTTATTCTTATGACTGCCTTCGAAGAAAATTTGCTGTTTGGATCAGATGATATTGCCTTTGGTTTTACCATGGAGGATACATCGATACGCGGCCAACTTGTCCGGCTTGGACCAGCAACCGCAGACGAAATTATTTCCAGGCACAATCTTCACCCTATCATTTCCGGTTTATTGGGTGAATTGCTCGCACTTGTTACAATTTGTGGCGCTTCGTTGAAATTCCAAGGTAAGTTAATCGCCGAGCTAAGGGGTGATATCGGTAACTCAAACCTTCCAATTGAGTTTGTTGTTGCAGAATATTTGACTGCAGGTACGATGCGTGGAATGGCGAAAATTAATCAAAGTGCCTTTGATGAATTGTTGAAATCTGATGCTGCTCCGAGTCTCAATTCTCTGTTCGGAAGTGGTGTTTTTTTAATGACCATCGATCAAGGCAAGCCCAGCGAAAGGTATCAAGGACAAATCGCACTTGATGGCGGCAATTTAAGTGAAATTGCTAGCCGATATTTTGAACAATCTGAACAAATTCCTACAAAGATAATGCTCAGCTGCAAACAAGAAAAAGAGGGTCATAGCCATGAAGAATGGCGCGCATGCGGAATAATGGTCCAAAGAATTGGCAGGGGTGACGGACGTGAGCAAAGTGACGACACTTGGGATGAAGTAGTGTCAAAATTTGAAACTCTTACGACCGAAGAGTTGATTGATCCAAACATAGGCGCTGCTGAGCTGTTATTCAGACTTTACCACGAAAATAACGTTGTCAGTTTTGAGCCAAAATTATTGGCCGCAAAGTGCAACTGTTCACATAAACGGTTAGTTGAAATTATGCGCGGCTTCCCAAAAGCTGACACCGAAGAAATGATAGAGAATGACGGGCAGATTCATGCTCGTTGCGAATATTGCAATTCGCTTTATAAAATTAGCCCTAAAGAGTTCAGATATTAAGCGTCTACTTAATTTCTTTTCGATTGGAGATGATTTTTCCAACCAATCCATAATCAACTGCTTCTTGGGCTGACATCCAATAATCTCTGTCAGTATCTTCTACAATTTTTTCATAGGTCTGGCCAGTTGCAGCGGCGAAAATTCTGTTTAAGCGCTCGCGCATGCGAATAATTTCGCGGGCTTGGATTTCAACATCAGAAGCCATTCCGCCAACGCCGCCCCGCGGTTCATGCAACAAAAAGCGCGTGTTCGGCAAACAAAATCGGCGCTCGCGCGGTACGGCAGTGTATATTAATGCCCCAGCCGAAGCACACCAACCAGTACCCAAAATATTAACTGGTGCCGAAACGAAACCTATCATGTCATGTATCATATCCCCGCTTTCAACATGTCCGCCCGGCGAAGATACCACCAATAAAATTGGATCATCGCTGATTCCAGAAAGCGCGATAAGCCTTTCAGCCACCCTTCTCGCCTGTTTATCATCTATCCCGCCGGTTAGTAGAATAGTGCGAGAATCCAACAACGCCTTTTCAAGCAATGCAAATGATGATTCTTGTGGCGGTGCTTCTTCTTCATCCAAGCGGATCATTGTTTTCTCCAAACGGTATAATTTATGTGTTTCAATTAAACGGACTGGTGGCAGTGTTCCACAATTTGGTCAATTGGAGGTTAATACATAGAGCAGTCAAACTGTAAATGCGGCACCGTTTTGTATTAGTCAAAATTTTTCGGGAAGACAAATTTGTTAGCATTTAAGACACTAATCTTGAATATGGTATTGATATTCGAGGAAATAAATTTGGCTAACACAGAACAAACCCACTCTTCATTCGAAGCGAATTCAATTTCGGAAGCAGTAAAATACGCGCAAATTGAAGCTGAATTGGAAAATGAGTTTTGGCAGGAATCTGCAGATGGCCGCATTCACTCCTTTCCAATCAGAGTAATATTTCCATTTGCACTTGCAATATTTTGTGGATTGTTGGGCGTACATTATTTGGTCTGCATTGCATGGGTCACAATCTTAAACTTGGTTCAAACAATTGACCGAATGCATGCAAAAAAATTAAGATCTGATAGTCAAAATCCAAAGCTAAGGCAGCAATTTATCTTTTCTGTTTTGGTTTCTTGCACAATCTACGCCAGCATAGTCCCTGCAGGTTGGGCCACAGGCAATTTTGCGCTGATGATGATAATGGTAATTTTCACAAGCGGCGCATTAATTGCGAACGGCCTGAGATCACACAAAATACCGCAAATCGGTTTAGCTGTGGTTTCGCCCTATGCTTTGTCGACTATCGCTGTTTTGATTTGTGAAATATTTTTTGTTCACTCATTTGCTTTGACTGAATCTATTGCTTTAATTGGCCTTACTGTATTGGGTTCATATTATGTTTTGACATCTTTGAATTACTCAATTGCGAACACTAAAGCGCTAAAGCATTCACTTATTTGTAATCGCCTAAGCGAAATTAACGCAATTAGTGCCAACGAGGTTAAATCTGCGTTTTTGGCAACCATGAGCCACGAAATGCGCACGCCGCTCAATGCTATTTTAGGTTCGGCGACTTTGCTTAAACGCGCATCCAAATCGGAAGCGGAAATAGAGCTGTTGCAAACTCTTGAAGGGGCGGGTCAAAACCTACTTGAGATATTAAACGACTTGCTCGATTTATCCAAGATAGAAGCCGGAAAGATGGAATTTGAGGCCATTCCCTTCTCGCCAATGGAATTGGTTTCGACGATAAAGGATTTATGGGTAAACCCTGCCCAAGCAAAAGGCTTGAATTTAATTGTAAAAACTGTCGGATCGCCCGATGCGGCCATTCTTGGTGACCCCAATCGAATTCGCCAAATTGTAAATAATTTGGTTTCCAACGCACTTAAGTTCACCCAAAATGGTAGCATAATTATTTCAATCGAAACCAATACAGACAGCGTGAGCTTCGTCGTATCTGATACCGGGATTGGTATATCCGATGAAGCCAAGGGCCTTATTTTTACGCCATATGAACAAGGCAGCACTAATGTCGCTAGAAAGTTTGGCGGCACTGGCCTTGGGCTCTCAACTTCATACAAACTCGCCAAATTAATGGGCGGCGAATTATTTCTAGATAGCATGTTGGGTGCAGGCTCCAACTTTACTTTTAGAATTAATCGTAAAGTTGCAGATCCAGCAAATTTGCCGAAGGTCATAGAGAACTCAATATTGGGCAATGCAAAGCAATACGACAATCTGCGAGTTCTTATTGCCGATGATAATTATTCAAACCGCCTTATACTTGCACGCTTTCTAGAAGTTGTTGGGATAGGGTCCATCATGGCGCAAAACGGTAAAGAAGCGCTCGAACTAGCAAGCGCAAATCAGTTTGACTTAATTTTCCTAGACGTTCGTATGCCAATTTTGGACGGCCTTTCAGCATGCCGCGCAATCCGCAACTTGGGCGGTCAAAACGCGAAACTGCCTATTATAATAGTCTCTGCGGACGCTGCGAAATCCCAAATCGATCTTGGTTATGAAGCAGGCGCTAGCGCTTATTTGACAAAGCCGATTAACCCACAAAAGCTCTTTTCTGCCATTGAAAACGCTCGCAACAATGCAGACTTTGAAACCGAGAATAGCGAAATTGGGGCCATTACAGGCTAGGGTCAGTCCTCACTAATTAACTTTGCGTGATGCGAGTAATTTTGGGTTAGTAGAAGGAATAAGTCCGATGGAATATTGGGATATTTCAAGGACTTAAGACGAACTAATCAACCAAAAGAACCGCATCACGCAAAAAGTTTAGAAAATACCACTACACCTTTCAGGCTTGATTTTGGCTGCAATCACTTGATGAGACCTGAAAAGCCCGAAGGCTCTGAAGATAGCCGAATAACACAAATAAGGCGAAAAAGTATTTTGACGATATTCATACCGGCAAAATCCTGTTTCCGCCATATATTTTTGCCAAAATTCAAGTCACACTTTGTTAATTGGTAAGGACTGACCCTAGGGTCTGGTGAGGTTCGTCGCGTGGGCAGCATTCTTTCCTTGCGCTAAATCAATTCTGCAACTATTCAAAAACTATGTCTAGTTCAAACTTTCTTGATTTTGAAAAGCCGATTGCAGAGCTTGAGAAAAAAATCGACGAATTGATGAAAGCCGCAAGCGCCGGTACCGGTGCTAATGTTCGCGCTGAGATCACAAAACTTCGTGAAAAATCAAACAAAGCGTTGGAAGATTTATATTCCAATCTTGACCCATGGCGGCGAACGAAAGTTGCAAGACACCAAGATAGACCCCATTTTAGCGATTATATCGAAATTTTAGTTAAGGACTATGTTCCCCTATGTGGAGACCGAGTTTTTGGCGATGATGAGGCAATTCAAGGTGGTATCGGGCGTTTTCGTAAACAGCCCTGCGTTTTCATCGGTCACGAAAAGGGCAAAACAACTGATGATCGGTTAAGACACAATTTCGGTATGGCGAGGCCAGAGGGTTATCGCAAAGCTATAAGACTTATGGATATGGCAGATAAATTCCAATTGCCGGTTATAAGCCTAGTGGATACCGCGGGCGCATACCCCGGCCTTGATGCCGAAGCGCGTGGCCAAGCCGAAGCAATTGCACGCTGCACCGACAGATGCTTGACGCTTGGCGTGCCAATGATTGCGGTAATAACTGGCGAAGGCGGCTCGGGCGGGGCCGTCGCTATTGCGAGCGCCAATAAAGTTATCATGCTTGAAAACTCAATATATTCAGTGATTTCACCCGAAGGCGCGGCTTCAATTCTTTATCGTTCCAATGAAAAAGCCAAAGATGCGGCGGTTGCCATGAAAATAGTGCCAGAAGATTTAATGGCGCTTGGCGTGATAGACGAAATTATCAAAGAGCCATTGGGCGGCGCACACCGCCACCCCGCGACCGTAATTGAAAATGTCGGCAAAGCAATTGAAAAAGCAATAAAAAGCTTTGCTGGAATGGATAGCGCCGCGATAATCAAACAACGGCGCGATAGATTTTTCGCAATTGGGCGGAATCTTACAAACTAAAATACCCGCTCAATAACTCCACCATTTCTTTTGGCGGACGTTGTGGGTTGCCATTGAAATCGATGCAAACGGCGGTTACTTGGGCAGTAGCGATTTCAGTTTCGCCGCGCATTATTATTTGATCAATGTGCAGTTTAACGCCTTTTATTGCGTGGTATTTTGTATGCACAACCAAGGCATCATCAATCCTTGCAGGCTTTTTGAAGCGTAAATCCATCGCGATGACTGCAAATGCCATTGGTTTTTCACGGTTTTGCAATTCAGTATGATTAACACCCGCCATACGCAAAAAATCTGAGCGACCACGTTCAAAATAACGCAAATAATTGGCATGATAAACGACCCCAGACATATCGGTATCTTCATAATAAATCCGCACCGGTAATAAATGGGTCTTGCCGTCAAAACGACCTGCATAGGCTTCATCGGTCTTCATTCACCACCCTTACCAAATAATTCTGCATTTTGCACTTTCGGTTCCGGCAAACCAAATAGCTGATAAGCTCTTGCGGCTGCCACCCGTCCCCTTGGCGTTCGTTGGATAAAGCCTTGCTGCAGTAAATATGGCTCAATCACGTCTTCAACACCGTCACGCGATTCTGATAATGCCGCCGCCAAAGTTTCAACCCCGACTGGCCCACCGCCATATGTTTCGACGATTGCGCGCAAATAGCGGCGATCGAGCATGTCAAGCCCATCTGGGTCTATGTCCAATCGTGCAAGACCAGTGGCGGCGATATTTGCGTCTAATGCGCAACCCATATTTTCGGCAAAATCTCTAACCCTGCGCAAAAGCCGTATCGCAATTCGAGGCGTTCCCCTTGCGCGCGCAGCAATTTCACTTGCACCATCTTCGGTTAGTTCCAAACCGAGTTTTATTGCCGCGCGGTGCAAAATAACAGCCAATTCGCTGGGGCTATAAAAATCCAATCTTGAGACTATCCCAAACCTATCTCTAAGCGGCGATGACAATAATCCAGAGCGTGTGGTAGCGCCAATCAAAGTAAATGGCGACAAATCAATCCGAATTGACCGCGCAGACGGCCCTTCCCCTATCACCAAATCAAGGGCATAATCTTCCATGGCTGGATAAAGTATTTCTTCAACTACCGCTGGCAAGCGGTGAATTTCATCAATAAACAACACATCATTGGGTTCAAGATTAGTCAAAAGTGCGGCCAAATCACCCGCTTTGGCAATCACAGGTCCCGAAGTAGATTTGAAACCAACGCCAAGCTCACGCGCCACAATCTGCGCCAATGTCGTTTTACCAAGTCCCGGTGGGCCATGAAACAACAAGTGATCGAGCGCGTCTTTGCGAGTTTTTGCTGCGTTTACAAATACTTCCAAATTGGCAGTCAAATCTTTTTGGCCAATAAACTCGGCAAAACCTGAAGGTCGTAAGGCGCGATCAGGGCCTTCCCCAATTTTTGCGTCAGAACTTATGAGGCGGTCATCGTCTACATCGCTCATTGCTTGAGTTCCTTCAATGCATGTTTTACCAATTCACTTAGTTCTGGGTCAGTATCAAACTTTGCATAAGCGTGCGCAACTGCATTCATGGCCTCTGCGCCGCTAAAGCCCAAATTTTGCAAAGCTGAAATCGCGCCATTGCGCAATGACATATCGCCCAATGCCTCACGCCGCAATTCTGGCGTTTCTATTTCACTTGATGGCGGCGTAAATGCGCCAACTTCGGGCGCAGAATAAAGCGTTGAAGGCAGCGCACGCCCTTTTAGTTCAAGCACAATTCGCTGTGCCAATTTTGGCCCAACCCCTGAAGCGCGTGAAACCGAAGTTTTGTCACCTAATTCGGCGGCCTGCATAATTTGGCCAGGGGTCATTATATCAAGAATTGCCAAAGCCACTTTGGCGCCAACACCCGATACATTTTGCAATTGCACAAACCAAGCGCGTTCATTGTCGGATAAAAACCCAAACAGTTTCAGTGCGTCTTCACGTACATAAGTTTCAATGAATAAGAAAACGGCGTCATTCTTGCGCAGGCGCGAAAGCGCATTGTGCCCCAAATGCACTAAATAACCAACGCCTTGAACTTCGATCAATGCGCGGTCATCATAAATACCTTGGACAATGCCTTTTAATGAACCAATCATTGCCTTGCCCTCAAAAGTGCATTTGCCATTTTTCGCTCCGTCGCGTGACACAGAGCCACTGCCAGAGCATCAGCTGAATCGGATTTCAATTCATCACAATTTGGCAATAGACGTTTCACCATAAAAGCAATCTGCGATTTTTCGGCCGCCCCCGTTCCGACAATCGCTTTTTTTACGCGGCGGGTTGCATATTCGGTAACTTCCACATTTTCACCTGCTAATACAGCAAGTGCGGCGCCGCGCGCATGGCCCAATAAAAGTGAGGTTTTCGCAGAATTTGCAAAAAATGTTTCTTCAACCGCTGCTTCGCTGGGCTTATAAATCGCCAAAATTTGCCGCAATTCGCGCGTCAAAACTGCAAGGCGCTGCGCAAGCGGTAAATTGACATTAGGGTTAATCACCCCATGCGCAACCCATGACACCCGATTTCCAACGGAATTAACAACCCCCCAACCCGTATGTTGAAGGCCTGGATCGATCCCAATAATCGTGGTTTGCGCGGTTACGTTCATTACTCTGTATCGCCCAAAAATATGAACAAATCAAGAACTTTTATTCTTGCAACGACGCTTCATCCATTTCATAATTGCCGAAAACGTCCTGAACGTCATCATCGTCTTCTAGGGTTTCCAACAATTTCATCAGGCTGGTCGCGGCTTGGCCATCCACTGGAATTGAAATATGGGGGCGCCAGACAATGTTTGCGCTTCCGGCATCGCCATATTTTGCATTTAGTGCACTTGAAACTTCGTTTAGATTTTCGAATGCACAAGTAATTATGTGGCCTTCATCATCAATTGCGACGTCATCCGCGCCAGCTTCGAGTGCGGCTTCGAGCATGTCGTCTTCGCTTGCAACTGCCAAATCAAAACGGATTTCACCAATCCTATCGAAGCCTGAAGTTACGCTATTAGTTGTGCCAAGATTGCCGCCCATTTTAGAGAAATAAGAGCGCAAATTGCCACCAGTTCGGTTAAGATTATCAGTAAGAGTTTCGACAATCAGACCAATCCCGCCTGGACCAAACCCTTCATATCTAACCGACTTATAGTCTTCGCCGCCCACAGCAGCAGCAAGCGCAATAGCGCGTTCAATTCTGTCCTTGGGCATAGAAACAGCGCGGCCATTTTGGATAGCCAACCGCAACCTTGGATTCATAGATGGGTCGGGGGAACCAATTTTTGCTGCCACCGTGATTTCGCGTGCAATTTTAGTGAATATCTTTGCACGCATTGCGTCTTGGCGCCCTTTGCGATGTTTAATATTTGCGAACTTACTATGACCTGCCATTTGTAACTCTTTTTGAATAGCTTGATTAATGGCTTCGCCTTAATACAAATTTTCAAATTGCATAAGGGGGGATTATGCTTTTGCGCGATTTTGAAGCAAGAACCCAAGGCTAAACATAACAGCGAAAATTGGCAATGTCGCGCCAATATGGGGCATTTTTAAAATTATCGCGTGGTGCAAAGCGATGCCCACTATCCAAGCCACCACCATTGGCCACACATGTTTTTTGGCATGCAGTCTATTTGCAACGCCAGTTTTAGCAAAACTGCCCAATATTAACCCAAAAAGCGGAACAAAAATTGATGAAATTAGAAGAAGAAATTTCTCAAGATCATGCATAGGCAAAAAGACTGCCGCAAATCCAGCAACAAAAATCATCGCCAGCGCAGCGTTTTTGAATCCAATTTTGCTTGTGACGGCAGTTAAGGAAGTTGCGCCAGAATATGTATCACCATAAGCATTATCGAGTTCGTCAATCAAAATAATTCCAAATGCCAACAACCCGCCTTGTGCTAGCAATATCGTTGCAATTAGACCAATATCATTTGGTGCGGCACTGACAATCAAGAAACCCAAGCCATAACACCAAATATTTGCAAATGAATAACCCACCCAAGTACCAGACAAAGTACTTCTTGGGCTGCGACCATGGCGTGAATAATCACAAACCAAAGGCAACCATGATATTGGCATTGCTATCACCAAATCTAACGCTGTCATTATTGGCATTTTTCCGGTGCCTTGTTTATTCAAGAAGGATGAAATGCCGCCATCTAATTTTTGCACAAACTGGAATGTTAGCCAAACCAATGAAATTATAACTAGCGGTAGCATCAACTTCGATGCATATTTTCGCACGGTTTCAACCATCGAACCTTGAACCATTAGAAACAGCAAGAAACACCAGAAAAAAACAAATACTGCGTGCCAAAGTATGCCGTCAAAGCCGAGATGACTGGCCGAATTTATCACTTCCATTGAGCCTTCGGACATTATTACCAATTCAAAAGCTGTCCAGCCTAATAATTGGAATATGTTCAAAAAAATTGGCACTTTCGCAAAAGTTGTCCCAAAAGTTCCTTTCATCAATTCAGCCGATCCATAGCCAGTTTGCTGCCCCAGCCTTGCTACGATGGCCAAAATGCCCGCGCCGATGACTGAGCCCACAACTATTACAAAGAACGCGTCACGCGTGCCGATAGCCGGCGAAAGGAAACTTCCCATTTGGATAACTAAAAGACCAACACCTAGCGAAAACCATAGCGCCAAATGATCATGCCACATGAACGGTCTGTCCAGTTTTTGTTTAGTCGATTGAGTCACGGCGAGCTCTCCTCAAAATCTATTCGCGCGTCGTGAAATACAGCTTTGCCTGTATACTTCCCTGCGCGAGCATTACCTCTTTCAGGTTCGAAGGGTATTTCTCAGCCGCAACAAAGGCACCCCTAGCTAGCGGTAAATTGCAGTGCTTCGGCTTAAAAAGTCAAGAATAATAGTCAAATTGCCTGCGACAAAGGCAACGAGGCGTCTTCTGTGGGGTGGACGAAATTGCGCATATTGTTTATATGCAGCATGCGCCACTGGCAATCGCAAAGATATTCTATTGCTTGGCTTCAATTCAATTTCAAATCCGTTCTTTATTGAGCAAAATTGGGAGAATATTATGACTGTTCGTGTTGCAATTAATGGTTTTGGCCGCATTGGTCGTTTGGTTTTACGTTCTATAGTTGAACATAACCGCACAGACATTGAAGTTGTTGGCATAAACGACCTTGGTCCGGCGGCAACAAACGCACATTTGTTGAAGTATGATAGTGTCCATGGCCGTTTTCCTGCAGACGTTTCTGTCGAAGGCGATAGCATTGTAATTAACGGCAAAAAAATCAAAGTTACCGCAGAGCGCGACCCCGCAGCCCTTCCTTGGGGTGCTTTGAATGTTGATGTCGCAATGGAATGTACCGGTATATTCACAAAGCGCGATAAAGCAGCGGCGCATTTAGCGGCAGGCGCCAAAAAAGTTCTTATTTCAGCGCCCGGTGATGGTGCTGATAAGACGATTGTTTACGGCGTGAACCACACAAGTTTGACAGGTGCGGATACGGTTGTTTCGAATGCATCATGCACAACCAATTGCCTATCACCCGTGGCCAAAGTCTTGAACGATGCAATAGGCATCAATAATGGCTTTATGACAACAATACACTCTTACACAGGTGACCAACCAACATTGGACACTATGCATAGTGACTTATATCGGGCACGTGCGGCGGCTCTATCAATGATTCCAACTTCTACTGGTGCTGCGAAAGCCGTTGGTTTGGTGTTGCCAGAGCTTAAAGGAAAGTTGGACGGCGTGGCAATCCGCGTGCCAACGCCAAATGTTTCAGTTGTTGATTTGTGCTTCAATGCAAATCGCGCAACCACAGTTGAAGAAATCAACGCAGCAATTATTTCTGCTTCCGATGGCGCATTAAAAGGCATTCTGGGCTATACTGCAGAGCCGTTGGTTTCATCTGACTTCAATCACAACAGCCATTCTTCGATATTTGCTTTGGACCAAACCAAAGTAATGGACGGCACCTTGGTGAGAATTCTTACATGGTATGACAATGAGTGGGGTTTCTCTACCCGCATGAGTGATACTGCAATTCACATGGCGGGGCTATAAATTGGCTTTTAGGCGTTTAGATGAATTGGCAAAGTCCGATTTGCTCGGCAAGGAAGTATTGGTGCGGGTGGATTTCAATGTCCCGCTTCTGAACGGCGAAATTTCTGACGATACTCGTCTAAGAGCGGCTTTGCCTACAATTGAGTTCTTGCGAGATAATGGCGCAAAGGCGATTTTGCTTTCTCATTTTGGAAGACCAAAGGGCCAAATTGAGCCTACGATGTCGCTCGCGAAAATCGCGCCAGCATTGGGTGTTTTGCTTGGTCAAACTGTTAAGTTTGCTGCGGATTGCAAAGGGCACATTGCACAAAACGCTATATCGCAAATGCAAAATGGTGATGTTCTCTTGCTAGAAAATACGCGTTTTTACGCGGGCGAAGAGAAGAACGATATTGGCCTTTCTAAGGAAATAGCGGCACTTGGCGATCTATATGTTAATGACGCGTTTTCAGCGGCACACCGCGCCCACGCATCTACTGAAGGGATTACCAAATATCTTCCGAGCTTCGCAGGTTTTTCAATGGCCCGCGAACTTGATCATCTAGACAAAGCACTTGGTTCACCCACGCATCCGATTTTGGCAATTGTTGGCGGCGCAAAAGTTTCATCTAAAATTGACTTGCTCGAAAATCTGGTTTCGAAAGTTGATTTTCTGGCGATTGGCGGCGGTATGGCAAATACGTTTTTAGCCTCGCTTGGTTTTAATGTTGGTAAAAGCCTTTGTGAACCGGAACTCTTGGCAAAAGCAAAGGCCATAGGTGCAGAAGCCCAAAAAAGGGGCTGCAGGATATTGTTGCCAGACGATGTTGTAGTAGCAAAGGAATTTCGCGCAGATCCACCCGTGCGCACTTGTTTATCAAATGAAGTTGCCGCCGATGAAATGATATTGGATGCAGGGCCAAAAACAGTGGCAGCATTGGCGAACATTATGGGAAATTGCAAAACCATTATTTGGAATGGACCATTAGGCGCATTCGAAATGACACCTTTTGACCTTGCAACAGTTGAAGCAGCGAAGAAAGCTGGCGAGCTGTGCAAACAAGGGCGGCTAATTGCAGTAGCAGGCGGTGGTGACACTGTGTCTGCACTCAATCATGCCGGCGTTGCTGATGAATTTAGCTTTATTTCAACTGCCGGCGGTGCGTTTTTGGAATGGATGGAAGGCAAAGAATTGCCGGGAATAAAGGCGCTAAACAAAGTTTAGCTATCTATTTCGCTTACGGCTTATTTGCATACGCAAATGCCTGAGCGGGCGCGCGCCATGAGGCGCGACGGGCTCCTTGCCAAATATTGATGCGTGGTGCATCAATATTTTGGCGTTACATTCGAATTGAACTCATAATGACCGAAAATAAAACTCAACTTTATCTAATTTCCCCGCCAAAAATTGATGATATCCTCACGTTTCAAAAAACTTTGGACGAAATTGTCAAGGCTGGCGAAATTGCGTGTTTTCAATTGCGACTAAAAGACATTGAAAATAGAGACATTGCAAAATTGGGGAAAGAAATTTTTCCGATTTTGCAAAATGCAGGAATCGCCTGCCTAATGAACGACAACCCTAGGCTCGCCCGTGATACTCATGCGGACGGTGTTCACCTTGGCCAAAGCGACGGAACCATTAAAGAAGCGCGTGAAATTTTGGGTAAGGATACAACGATAGGTGTGACCTGCCACAATTCAACCCATTTGGGCCTTGTGGCCGCCGAACAAGGCGCCGATTATGTCGCTTTTGGCGCATTTTATGAAACTGCCACCAAAATTGGGGCGCCGCGTGCCGAACCCCAAATCCTCACATGGTGGCAAGATGTAATGGAAATTCCAAGTGTGGCAATCGGCGGAATCACCTCTGAAAATGCCTTGCCGATAATTAATGCGGGTGCGGATTTTATTGCGGTATCTTCTGGTGTATGGAATAATCCTGCGGGGGCAGCGCAAGCGGTTATTACATTTAATGAACTTTTCAAAGAAACAGCTTCTTAAACCCATATTCCAACTTTTGTTGGTGATACCTTTTTTTGCGACCCTAGCACTCGCAGATGGGCCATTGCCGCGTATGCCAAAGGGCCCTGCACCTAAAACCGATTTGTTAGTTCAGCAACCTCTTTTGTCGCCGACTGTTGGCGAACTGCGAAATGCTATGCGCGCTTACCGTCAACGCAATTTTGCGCGTGCATTGCTGATTTCTAAGAATCTTGCTGAACGTGGAAATGGCGATGCCGCTGCGCTTGCAGGCTTTATTTACGAAAAAGGCTTGGGGACTTCCATAAACTACATAAATGCTGCGCGGTATTACAAAATGGGCATTGTGCAAAATTCGGGCGATTCAATGGTTGGACTGGGCCGAATGTTGGTTGATGGCCACTTACCTGATAACCTCGCAACACCCGGTGAAGTGAAAACTGCGCTCGAACGCGCGGTCTCGCTGGGACGAAAAGACGCCGAATCTTTGTTGGCTTCGGTTTTGATAATCAGTTTTCCAAGCCCTGAAAATAATCAACGTGCATTCGAACTTTATAAGTCTGCGGCCACAATCGATGCAGGGGCCGCCTATCAAGCCGCAATAATGCTCGATGATGGCGACCCCAATCCACAAGATGATGCAAGCCTTGCAGCGCCGTTTTTGAAACAAGCTGCAGAAGCAGGGATTGTTCCAGCGCAAACCGACTATGGGCGTGCATTATTTAGCGGGCACGGCATTGCACAAAACCGCAATGAAGCCGCCATTTGGTTTCGCAAAGCCGCAGAAGCGCATGATATTGAAGCCAGTTTCAATTGGGCGGTTGTAAATGCCAATGGGCTTGGAGTGCCGCGCAATTTGGAGACTGCCAAAACTTACGCCAATATTGCCCGCCACCAAATGCCTGACGCGCAACGTCTTTACGATCAAATACTGGCCTTTGAAGCAGCGCAACGCAGCAACGTAGCTCAGCCTCTGGCAACTGTTCCACGTAACTAGAGCAAGGGATGTCCAAATAGAATCGTTCTGCCGCTTTTAGTTTTGCCGCGCTTTTGGTGCCAAAAAGTCGGACAACTTTTTGGCGAAAAAGACTGTGAGCTCTAAGGTTTGAAAATTGAATTATATAGATTATTGCGGCCCTACGGGCTTGAATATAATGGCCGATTGGTTCGTCAAAAAGCGAAACCGAACTTCAGTTCGCTTCCATTTTTTTCCTACCACTCGGCTCATTCTATTCAAACAGCACTGTTTCTATTTGAACACCCCTTGCTCTAGCTTTGTTGAGTTTATTTCTATATGTGAGCGCTTGAACTTAAGTGCTTACAACTTGTTGGCTGTATGGGCGTCTGCTTCCCCAAGGGTGGGGAAGCTGTCACGAAGTGACTGAAGGGGTTGAAAGGGTCGTCTATTTGCGACATTTGTCGTTAACCCCTTTCGTCACGTCTTCGCCCTTTGGGCTACGCCGTGCCACTTTCCCCAGAATTGGGGAAAGAGATGGTTTGTCATCAAGCTGAAAGCACAAGAACTTAATTGTTTTACATCGTGGAGATTTGCATCATGAGTGGTATGTCACCGCTTCTTACAATTATGACTAATGCCGCCATCAAGGCGGGTAAAGCCATTAAGCGCGACTTTGGCGAAGTTGAGAATTTGCAAGTTTCCAAGAAAGGCCCTTCCGATTACGTTACTGCCGCCGACAAAAAGGCCGAGGAAGTAATATTTGAGGAACTTTCCAAAGGCCGCCCCGGCTATAGCTTTTTAGGCGAAGAACGGGGCTTGGTTGAGGGTACAGACAAAACTCACAAATTTATCGTTGATCCGATTGATGGAACCACCAACTTCATTCACGCCATCCCCCATTTTGGTATTTCAATTGCGCTTGAACGCGAAGGCAGATTAGTTGCGGGGGTTGTCTATAACCCAATTAGCGATGAAATGTTTTGGGCCGAAGTTGGCAAAGGCGCATACCGCAATGATTACCG
>Ga0209573_1001581_pt1 | contig 34083 bp, 22 predicted proteins | sample TNRBio252014_DNA_FD_185870 | JGI IMG/M metagenome (GOLD analysis project Ga0209573, IMG submission 185870) | Wastewater treatment Type I Accumulibacter community from EBPR Bioreactor in Madison, WI, USA - TNR Reactor_6/25/2014_ DNA (SPAdes)... | ecosystem: Engineered > Bioreactor > EBPR >...
AATCTATCTATGCGAAATGAGGCTAAAATAATTATAATGACTTGATAATCAGGTGTGTATTGTGATTTTATAGAATTGCATCACAATGTTAACGTAAGTGCCTGAAGAGCAGTTGGGTATATTATCTTTTTCGGAAAAATTGACCGGTTTCATATACAGACTAATTCTCAGTGTCAAAGTTAAGGATACTAACGGAAAGATTATCAATGAAATTAACGATTATGGAAAAAATCCCCCGTGTAGAACTTATGATTGTGGATGAAATTAACGCATAAAAAAAGGGACAAGTTTTAAGTCCCTTAATGAAAAGATTATGAATAAACTTACGATGCTTGTCGTAGTAAATCACTGAAATATTTACTACGTGCGTAATCCAATGTGATGTGAAGCTCTTTTTGGCTGGATTGTACGTATTCATACATAGCATCCATCATAATGGATTCCATGATAGAGCGTAACCCCCTTGCGCCTAATTTGAGTCCATTTGCTTGGTCAACAACAAATTGGAGTACCTCCTCGTCAAAAGTTAGCGTAACCCCTTCCATCTCAAAGAGTTTAACGTATTGTTGTACCAAAGCATTTTTGGGTTCAACCAAAATACGCATTAACGCTTCTCGGTCAAGGGGTTCTAAATGAGCGACAACCGGTAGACGACCAATAAACTCAGGTATTAAACCATATTTCTTCAAATCATTGGGTTGAACATGCTTGAATAAGTTTTCGTCGGTATGAAGATGTGATTGATTGCCAAACCCAATATTTTGAACTGCTTTTCTACGCTTGATGATTTGTGCCAGACCATCAAAAGCACCCCCACAAATAAATAATATATTAGAGGTGTCGATGCGAACGTATGTTTGTTCCGGGTGTTTACGTCCACCTTTGGGAGGAACGTTTGCAACCGTTCCTTCTAAAATTTTAAGTAAGGCTTGTTGCACCCCTTCGCCACTCACATCACGAGTAATTGAGGGTGAATCGGATTTCTTGGTAATTTTATCTATTTCATCAATATAAATGATACCCCGTTCCGTTGCTTCAACATTGAAATCTGCGGCATGAAGCAATCGAACTAAAATATTTTCAACGTCTTCGCCGACGTAGCCTGCCTCTGTAAGTGTTGTTGCATCAGCAATAGTAAACGGAACGTTCAAAATTTTAGCGATTGTTCGAGCCAATAAGGTTTTACCAGTACCTGTTTCGCCAATCAGTAAAATGTTACTCTTTTCAATTTCTACCCCTTCCTTATCTTTCTTGGTTAGTTGATAGGTAAGACGTTTATAATGATTATAAACCGCTACGGATAAGATTTTCTTAGCTTCATCTTGTCCGATTACATATTGATCCAAGTATGTTTTTATCGTTTTGGGAGGCAAATTTTTGAAATTGTACTTGCCCAATGGATTGTTTTCCGGTTTCTCCAATTCTGCTGATAGCAGTTGGTTGGCATAATCAATGCAATAGTTGCAGATATGCGCTCCTTCTAAACCGGCAATCATCACCATTACTTGTTCAGATGTTCTTCCGCAAAAGGAACAAAATGTATCGTTTTTTTGAGTTCTTCGTTTAGCCACGACTTTTTATATTATAAGGGTTTTGCTTGAATGGATAACACTTGGTCAATTAAACCGTAATCTTTGGCTTCATTAGCTGTCATCCAATAATCACGGTCAGAGTCCTTCTCAATTTTTTCGATGCTTTGACCGCTATGATGAGCAATGATTTCATACAATTCTTTACGAATTTTGAGATACTGTTCCGCCACAATAGCAATATCCGATGCCTGTCCTCTCGCCCCACCTAATGGTTGGTGAATCATAACTCGTGCATGTGGCAAAGCTATGCGACTGCCGGAAGCACCGGCACATAGCAACAATGCGGCAAATGAAGCCGCTAATCCCGTACAAACCGTTGAAACTTCAGGCTGTATGTATTGCATCACATCATAAATGCCTAAACCATCATACACAGAACCACCCGGCGAATTAATATAGATATGAATCGGTTTATTAGGATCAGCAGATTCTAAGAAAAGTAATTGCGCATTCACGATGTTGGCTACGTAATCATCAATAGGTAATCCTAAAAAGATGATCCGATCCACCATCAAGCGGGAAAAGATATCAATCGCTTGAACGTTGAGTTGACGTTCCTCAATTATCATCGGAGTCATGGAATACACATACTCACGCATGATACTTTGATAATCATATAGAGCTAAAGAACTGATCCCTAAATGACCGATAGCAAATTGTTCAAATTCTGAATGAACGTTCATGGTAATCGTTAGTTATTGGTGAAAACAAACCCCAATTCTAAATAACAAACGATGTTAGGTAGAATTGGGGTTGTTATTTAATATTATTGAAGTATTAACGATTTTTGCTTGTTGCGATTACTTCATCAATGAGTCCGTATTCTTTCGCTTCTTGTGCAATCATCCAATAATCACGGTCGGAATCCTTTTCGATTTTCTCGACAGATTGACCACTGTGGTGTGAGATGATCTCATATAACTCTTTACGAAGTTTCAAGATTTGTTCCGCTACGATGGCAATATCGGAAGCCTGACCTTGCGCCCCACCCAACGGTTGGTGAATCATCACACGAGAATGCGGTAACGCAACACGATTTCCTTTTGAACCTGCACAGAGTAAAACCGCCGCCATTGATGCCGCAATTCCCGTACAAACCGTTGATACTTCAGGATTGATGTACTGCATCACGTCATATATTCCTAAACCGGCATAAACAGAGCCTCCCGGTGAATTGATATAAATGTACACCAATTTATTCGGGTCTGCCGACATCAAGAACAAAAGCTGGGCATTGACTATATTCGCTACATAATCATCAATCGGTAAACCCAAAAAGATGATTCGATCCACCATCAAGCGGGAAAAGACATCAATCGCTTGAACGTTTAATTGACGTTCTTCGATAATCATGGGTGTCATCCCATAGATTTGTGCGCGCATGGCATTCCGATAGTCGTTTAGACCATTGGAACTCATGCCCATATGCTTGACGGCATAACTTTCAAATTCCGAGTTGTAATTCATGTCTGAAATTTTGATTAAGGTTAAGCTCTCAATTTGCCGAATTCTTGATAGGTTATATCCTTATCTACGATCGAAAACTTATTTTCGATTAAATAAGTAAGAATACGGTTCTCGGCAAAACTGTTGAAATTGCGCTGGTAATCGTAATCTTGAGAATTTAGCAAATTATCTACCATCATCTCAAGGTACATATCATCACTATCCGCGAAATTTTCCATCTCTTCGTCTTCCGTTTCATCCACTTCATTGGCAATGTCAGGATGCAATGCTTTTTCATCCCGTGCCGCGAGAATAGATTGTTTTAATTCCGCAGCATCTACAGAACCGTCAAAATAAATCGAACGAATATTATCTTTAATGAAATCGCGGAAACTATCTTCGTTGACTTCAATTTCGGGGTAATCGTTGATAATTTGGTTGAAGACCGCCATCTTTTGAATGTTTCGCAAATACATGCTCAGATGATAGTTAAATTCTTCCTCCGGCATTTTGTCTACATTCGGGTTTGAACGACGAATTTCATCCATGAAATTTTGTGCCAAGATATTTACCGGAAGGATAACCTCTTGTTTGCCCAAAATAACGCGGTCTATCTCATATTTAAGTCGGTCATCCGCTAACGTACTGATGTAATTATCGAAGGCTTCCGCAAATTCTTCACGGAACTCCAATTCATTTTTGACGGAAGTATTTTCTCCGAACACTTTACGATACAAATCACGATTAAGCGGATGAGGAGTAATCTCGTAAATTTCGACCAACTCCATCATAATATTATTATTTTGGAAGAGTTCGCGTGTTTTAGGTGGGATATTCGGGTCTTCAAACGGATTGATTGCACTATTTGCAAAATCACTGAATTGATAACGGTACTTTTCACCTTTGCGCTTATTGAAGAAAAGCTGATTAAAACCTGTTGCTAACCATGAACGAAAAACGCCGTCCATTTGATTACCGAGTGCTTCTTCAAAGGTTGGGTTTTCTTGGGCAGGAACTTCAATCGGATTATTGAATGCGTCAACAGCTTTAATTGTTAAAGCAACTTCATAAAATTTATCCAGCATGTTTATTTCGTCAACAGGTTGAGCCGTGCCTAAGCGTGCCTGCCAGTTACGAATTTCCATTTCAATATCATCTTCTGAATATTGAATGGTATAGCGATTGATTTCCTCTAATTCTTCTAAATTCAGAATAAAATTAGGAATATAGCCCACGAAAGATACAAAATCATACGTTCTTTCTGACGACGGATCAAGTTGTTCAATTACCGTTGTATCTATCAAAGGATTACCAACGTAAGGAATACCTTTTTCACGTAAGGCATAAATAATGTTGGACATTGCCAAGTCGGAAAGCGTCTCCCATAATACTTGCTTGCCGAAGCGATTTTTGAGTAAATTTACGGGAACAGTGCCGGGACGAAAACCGGGCAAAACCGCATCTTTACGCAGTTTTTTCAGTTGTTCGTTAAATTTTTCGGAATAATCAACAGGTTCAACCGAAGCGGTAATTTTGAGGGAGGCATCATCGTGCCGATCAATAACGATCTTCAATTTGAGTAACGGTTAAATAGGGTTATGTATTTTGATCCAATCGTTGGGTGCGGGCGAAGGGACTCGAACCCCCATGCCTCGCGGCGACAGATCCTAAATCTGTTGCGTCTACCAATTTCGCCACGCCCGCTGAGTAATTTTTGGCAAAGTTAGTTCGATGTTAGCTATCTTGCAAACTCATTTTGCGTTGAATCAACACAACTTAGCAAATATGGTGCAAAACATCCTTAGTGAAGCAGAAGAAAAAAAATTGATCTTGAATGCCTACAAGGCTTTAATGCGGGATTGTAGCGAAATTCTGAATACGCCATACGATAGAAAGCAGTTACGCGAAGCATTCGTCTTTAGTAATGAAGCCCATAAAGACATGCGTAGGAAGTCCGGCGAACCATACATTCTTCATCCGATAGGAGTTGCGCGTATCGTTGTAAACGAAATCGGATTGAAAGATAAAACCTCCGTTATCGCCGCTCTTTTACATGATGTTGTGGAAGATACAGTCCATGAATTGTCTCATATTCAGGAACGTTTTGGGGAAACAGTTGCCAAAATTGTGGATGGTTTGACTAAAATATCAGAGGTCATCGAACCCGATTCTACGACCCAAGCCGAGACGCTTAGAAAGATGCTCTTAACCATGTCCAATGATATAAGGGTTGCTTTGGTTAAGATTGCAGATCGACTACATAATATGCGTACAATTCAGCATATGAAACCAGATAAACAGCATAAAATTGCGTCGGAGACTGTTTTTTTATATGCCCCTTTGGCACATCGGTTCGGATTATATGACATTAAGTCAGAACTGGAAGATTTGTCATTAGAAGTCAATGAGCCGGAGGTATATCAAACGATTACTCAAAAACTGAAAGATACCAAAACCGAGCGGGATAAATATATTACTAATTTCATTCGACCACTCAAAGAAAAGATGGCGGAAATCGGGGTGAAGTGTACCATAAAAGGTCGGGTGAAAAGTATAACCTCCATTTATAATAAGATGAAACGACAAAATGTACCCTTTGAAGATGTGTTTGATATTTTTGCTGTTAGAATCATTATCTTACCCCAAGATGAACTGCATGATGACCGGGAAGACTGCTGGAAAGCCTACAATGCCATTTCTACCTTATATCATACCAACCCCAAGCGGTTACGCGATTGGCTATCCACCCCAAAATCGAACGGCTATGAAGCTTTGCATACTACTGTTGTCGGTCCAGAAGGACGTTGGGTAGAAGTACAAATTCGTACCGAACGAATGGATTACGCCGCCGAAAAAGGAGTCGCAGCACATTGGAAATATAAGGAAGGCGGTTCGGTTGAAGCAGATGAGCGGTTAGAAAGCTGGCTTTCAAGGGTTCGGGATTTATTGGAAAGTGAAAACATTACCGGTATTGACTTTTATAACGAGTTCAAAACCAATATTGTAGCGGAACAGATATTTGTGTTTACCCCCAGAGGCGAAATTAAAATGATGCCCTTGCATTCAACGGCTTTAGATTTTGCCTATGAAATACATACCAACATAGGTAATAAATCCATTGGTGCTAAAGTCAATTATGAACTGCAAGCCCTGAATTATGAACTAAGAAATGGCGACAAAATAGAGATTATCACCTCCGACAAGCACGCTCCTCAACAGGTTTGGCTCAATTTCGTGACAACTACAAAGGCTAAAAATAGAATATTAGATGCGCTGAAAATAGAACGCAAAAAAATTGAGGGAAAAGGGAAAAAAATCTTCGACCGCAAAGCACAACAATTAGGTTTTACAGAAGATCATATATTCGTAAGGGAATTATTAAATGAACTCAATCTGAAATCATTAGCGGATTTCTATTTTCTGTTAGGGTCGCATAAGTTGGATATGAAAAAGATACAATCTTATATTGATCAAAAACAGCGATTGGTTGACGAACTCAAACACCTTTCCGATGAGCAAATCCAAGCCTCCGAAAAACGTTTAGATGAGTTAGTCCAAAAAACGCGGGGCGTGGATTCCGATACTTTGGTCATCAACAAAGAAATGAAAGCCGATGGCTACAAGATTGCTACCTGCTGTCATCCGATACCCGGTGATGAGGTGGTTGGTTTTGTGGAAGAAGGTAAGCAAAAAATCGTCATTCACCGGACGAATTGCCCCAAAGCCATTCAATTAATGACCTATGACGGAAATAAGATGGTCAAAGCCAAGTGGCATGACGCTTACGGCATTGAATTTTTGGCGGGGATTAAAATACATGGGGCTGACCGCTTTGGTGTTTTGAAAGATATTGTACGCATCATATCGAACAAAAATCATATTGTTATGCGGTCTATCATGTTTGATACCTTTGACGGCATGTACGAAGGGACGATCAAATTATTCGTACAAGACATCAACGAACTGAATGCTTTAATTCAGTCGCTTCGAGAAGTGGAAGGTGTTATGCGGGTTCGTCGAATGTAGCGATAAACTTTTACTATCTTTGGCGCATGAATCGGGTCATAAAATATTTCATCTTGGGTTTTGTTCCCTTATGCCTTTGGGTTAATAGTTTAGTCGGGCAGATTGATAACCGTTCCGAACGATTAAAAAGTTTGGGAAAAAATCCGAACATCACTCTTAGCACCCTGTCCGATGTTAAAGGGCAAAAGAACGCGACGGTTATTACACTTTCAAAAAGTAACAAACCCGAGTTGCTACCGGCAGTTGCAATCATCGCAGGCATGGATGGTCGTATGCCCTATACTACCGATATCGCTTTAACCATTGCGGAACGATTTGCCAACGCTTCCTCTGACAGTCTTTGGTTGACTTTAACCAATAAAACGCTGTACATTTTACTGGATGTTTCTCCCATCGCATCGGCACAAGGAAAAGGGATCAATAACACTCCTTCGGATGATGACCGAGACGGGAGAACAGATGAAGACCCTGCCAATGATTTAAATGGAGATGGTTTGATTTCTTACATGCGAGTCTGGGATTCAACAGGCAATTACAAAGTTTCTTCCAAAGATGAACGCGTACTGATCCCGATTAATTCCGAAAAAAACGAAAAGGGAACATTCAAAATTTACTCCGAAGGTAAAGATGATGACGGGGATACTAAAATCAATGAAGACGGCATCGGCGGAACGGATTTTAATTATAACTTTCCTTTTGACTACGGATGGTTTAAGCCCGCAAGCGGTCGTGAACCAATCAGCGAACCCGAAACACAAGCCTTAGCCGATTTTTTCATCAAACACCCTAATATTCAGGCTGTTTTTGTGATTGGTGAACAAAATAATCTCTCCAAAGCATGGGAATACAATGCCGCTGCCAGTAACGCTACCGTCATTTCCGCTCCGAAGGAGAAAGACGCTAAGATTTATGCTACCTTGTCCGAATCTTATATAAAAGCAGTTCCATATGCAAAAGGGCAAAAAGATACGGTTACGGCAGGCGGAGATGTATTGCGGTGGTTGTATTATCATATGGGCAGATGGGCTTTAGGCAGTCCGGCATGGTGGATTCCATCGGATACTACACTGAAATCAGCCTTAAAAGATGCCACTGAAAGTGAGAAAACGCAAATCGAGTGGTTGAAATGGCGGGAGAAAAATGGACTTCCTACTGTAACGAAGTGGCAGGAAATTAGTCATCCCGACTTTCCGAATCAAAAAGTAGCGGTAGGCGGTTGGCTTTCCGACTTAGTTTGGAAATTACCTGTGAATACTATTGATACCATTACCAATCGGCATTTGTCGTTTTTGTCAGGGCTTTTATCAAAACTGCCTACCCTAAGCATCAGAAATATCAAAGTTACTGCGAAAGGTAGTGATTTATACGAGGTAAGTGTAGAAGTCAAAAACGACGGCTTTATGCCCACCTGCCCACAAATCGCGGAGAACTTTACGTTTGTACCATTGGTCAGCTATGATTTAGGCCTACCCTCCGGTGCAACAATTATAGCAGGTAACAAGCATAAAACCATACCTATTATAGCTCCGCAAAGTACGCATCGTTTGGAATGGACGATACTGGGTAAAGGTAGATTAATGCTGAATGTGGGAGCAAAAAATACGGGATTTGTTGTTCAATACATTGATCTGAAATAATTAGATCAATCCCGTTCCCATGATAGGAATGGAAATTAAATGTTAATCACATTAACGAAAATAAAGCTAATATTTATTATATAATAGGCAAAACTTAACAAGCGTTCGAGTGGAAAAAGGCCTCGAACGGGTTGCCAAAAAGTATAATAGATGCCAAAATTTTATCAAAATAATTTACCATTTTGGCAAAATTAAGCTAAATGGTTCGGAATTTTTTAACAAAAATCGAATTTACTTTTATGCAAATTTGTAATTTAATATATTGAAACAATACGTCTGCGGAGTAGATATGCTAAACTTTAATTGGAAATTAAGACTTCAAATGATAAAGATGTGTGAACATTTCAACTATTTATTAAGTTCAAAAATACGTTGGTTTTCTACCGAAATTGTCTATAAATAAATAAAGCGTTGTAGTACCTTTGCAGAAATCAAAATCACTGTAATATGAAAGGCATCGTTTTTACTGAATTATTAGATATGGTTGAAGCCAAATTCGGTCATTCAACCCTCCAAAACACGATTAAAACCGCTAATTTAGGGCATGATGGGGTGTATGTTGCCGGTGGCTACTACCCCTTTGAAGAATTGGCGGGGATTGTTGTTGCTTTGAGCAAAGTTACGAATGTACCTGTTCCTGACCTGCTTTTTGCTTATGGACGACACCTTTTTGGGGTATTAATCAAAGGTTATCCACAGTTTGCTGATGGGAAAAAGACGCCATTGGACTTCATGGAATCTATTGATAATTACATCCACGTTGAGGTTCGGAAGCTGTATCCTGATGCGGAATTACCCAAATTTCATGTGGAATCCAAGACAGAGGATACGATCGTTGTACTTTATGAGTCTCCTCGTCGTTTAGAAAATCTGGCACATGGTTTGATGGTTGGATGTGCTGATTATTACAATCAGCCCTTGGATATAAAGTTTGCACCTGTCCCTGAAATATCCGAAAACACGGTTCGTTTTCAGGTATCCTTAGCTAAGGAACAAGCTACTCCTTCAGCAACAATACCTACTGCTAAACCCGAGAAGAAGGGCTTTTGGGATTTTCTTAAAAAATTATTTTCATAATATATAAAAATTAGTCTAACTAAACATGGGTTTTTTTGGCAATTCCAAAGAATTAGAGGAGTGGAAGGCAAAATATGAGCGCGAACATCAAATTCGCAAGGAAAGTGAGCGTTTGTTAGAAGAAAAGAGTCGGGAGATTTATTTCTTTAATGAAAAGTTAGCGGCTCAGAATAATGAATTGGATAAACAATTCAACGAACTTTCTCAAAAAAATGAAGAAATCACTGCTCAAGAAGAAGAACTCCGCCAAACCGTAGAGGAACTGATGGTGATGAACGAGGAGTTGGAGAAAGTTAAACGTATGTTAGAGGAAAAGAACAACATCCTCTTAGAATCCGAGCAGGAATTAGAGCGGAAAGTTAATGAGCGTACTTTTGAACTCTCTTTGTCGAAAGAAGCCGCTGAACGTGCTAATCGCGTCAAATCAGAGTTTTTGGCAAACATGAGCCACGAGCTTCGTACCCCCTTAAACGGTATTTTAGGTTATGCTCAACTATTGGTAGCCCAATCCAATATTGCTGATGATGTAAAGGAAAAGGTAAAAGTCATCAAAAAATGTGGCGATCATCTCTTGGAATTGATTAATAGTGTGCTGGATTTGAGCAAAATCGAAGCCGGTATGATGAAAATCAATTCCAATGAATTTGAAATGCAAGCATTAATGAAAAGCATGCATGACATGTTTTTTCTGCAATGCCAGAAAAAGGGATTATACTTCAAAGTAGATGTATTAGCCGGAGTACCTAAATATCTTAAAGCCGATGAACAAAAAATAAAGCAATGCCTGATTAATATCATCGGCAATGCAGTGAAATTTACGACAACCGGAGGTATTTCTATTAATGTTTCCGTCACAGATCGAAACAAAGTTAAATTTGAAGTACAGGATACCGGTAGAGGCATCCCTAAAGATAAAATTGAAGCAGTGATGCGCCCTTTTGAGCAGATTCAACAGCATCAAAATACGGAGGGAGGAACCGGATTAGGTTTGGCTATCACAGCTAAATTCATTGATTTGATGGGGGGACATTTCAACTTAGAAAGTCAGGAAAACAAGGGAACAACCTTTTCTTTTGAAATTCCGGTCGTTGAATTGAACACGATAACCAGCATTATAGAGGGCGAACAATCTGAAATTATTGGGTATGAGAATGATAGACCCGTTAAGATATTGGTTGTAGATGATAATACCGTTAATGTAGATGTAGCCACAGAGATTTTACAATCACTATATTTTGAAGTGGAAACTGCATTCAACGGTCGAGATGCTATCTCAAAATTTATGTCATTTACACCGGATTTAATCTTGATGGATATTCGGATGCCGGAATTAGATGGGACTCAAGCTACTGAGATCATTAGGAATATGAATGGTGGCAAGGAAGTTAAGATTTTTGCTGTAACTGCACATGCCTTCGACAGTGAGCGTTCTCAGTTTATTGATAGGGGTTGTGATGATTGCATTATCAAGCCTTACCAACGGCGTGATTTGCTAAACGCAATCAAACAACACCTTAATCTTAAATTCGTTTATAAAACAGATTCTGTTTCGAGCAATCTTATTGAACAGGTTTCTGAAACGTCCGCTGTTAACGAAATTGACTTAGGCTTGATAGCCTCATCAATTACTGAAGAGTGGATTAATCAATTGGATGAAAATGTGATGTTTGGCAAGTTTGATAACATTAAGTCTATGGCTGATTCCTTAAAAGATCAGAATCCTGCCTTAGTTAGCTTTCTAAATAATATTTCAAATTGGGCAGATGATATGGATTATGATGCCTTAGAGAAAATCGTTCAACAACTCAAGGAGGAAAAACAACCGGCATAGTCTTATGGATAAAGTTTTAATCGTGGATGATAATCCCGTAAACGTAAAGGTACTCTCTTCCACCTTAGCGGAATCAGGCTATGATTTATTGACGGCAAATACGGGAGAACGTGCGATCATGGTAGCTGAACGTGCAAAACCAGACCTTGTTTTGTTGGACATCAATATGCCCGGAATTGATGGTTATGAAACCTGCCGAAGATTAAAAGCCTCCGATACAACAAAAGATATTCCGGTTATCTTTTTGTCCGCCTTGAATGAAATTGAGAACAAAATTGAAGGATTTGAGGTCGGTGGCGTAGATTATATTGCCAAGCCCTTTAATCAAAAGGAAGTATGTATCCGCGTTGAAAACCACCTAAAGATTTCTAAACTTTCCCGTGAATTAGAACATAAAAACCAAGAACTGAACGAAGCCTTCGAGGAATTACAAGTTATACAGGAACAGCTTTTGGACATCAACACCATGTTGGTTGAAAGTATCCAGTACAGCCAGCGTATTCAAGAAGCAATTATTCCATCGGAGTCAGCCTTACAAATAGTTTTTCCCCAATCCTTTGCTTATTTTCAGCCCAAAAGTATCGTAAGTGGTGATTTTTATTGGGTTTATGAATCCGAAAACTATAAGTTCTTAGCCGTTGGGGACTGTACGGGGCATGGCGTACCGGGAGCATTTATGTCGCTTCTGGGTATAAATGCGTTAACAAAAATCGTTGAAGATCAGAAACTATCAGACCCCGGCTTAATCTTGAATCGTGTAGACTATGAAATACAACGCGTATTAAAACAACATAGTGATAGCAGGAATATCATTCGAGATGGCATGGATATTATTGTATGTTGTTTTGATATAAATAAACAGATATTGCTTTTTGCTTCAGCTCAAAGACCTTTACTCATGTTTCGTTCCGGACAAATTGAAATGTTTGAAGCCACCCGCCAATCAATTGGATACGATGGTTATCGTTCCAAAACTAACTTTATCACCAATGAAATCTCTTTGATTTCGGGTGATACGTTTTACATGTATTCAGATGGGATGACAGATCAATTTGGCGGTGAAATCGGACGAAAGTTAACACCTAAACGACTACGCCATCTATTAGTAGAATATGCAGACCAACCTTTGGATATTCAAAAAAAGAACATAATAGATCATTTTCGAGCCTGGAAAGGGGTTTATGACCAGACAGATGATATGACACTGATCGGATTAAAAATGTAATTATTTTTAGTATATAAAAATATCAGAAAAAGCAAACAAAATTAAAAAACCTGTTTGCTTTTACTATGGACAATGGTTATTTCATGTGATGATTGATCTTATGGTTTGACCGTTACTTTTACGTGAAAACGGGTTTTAATTTTGGCATCTATCCCCTTTTCTGATAAAGTGGCGTTCCAAGTAAGCCTTGCTTTGAAAGGATCACTCAGTAACAAACTTTTTGCATGTTCTACCCCCCCACTGTTGGTTGAAAGGTTAGATTCTGTGGTAGCATTGATGAGTCGTACATTAGATAATGTAGCCAATTCCGTGCTACCCCCACCGTTTTCATCCGCAATAGATACTTTACCGTTTACGAGGGTTTGGGTCGGTGTACCATTATAATAGGAAAGGAAGTAGCTCACCCGCTCAATCGAAGCAGATTTGATATGACTTTTGTTTTCTTTGAAGTCACTATTGGCACTTAGAGCATCTACTAATTCATTTCCGGAGAATGAACTTGCAGTATCTTTGACCGAGATTTCTTTTTCGATCACGAAATTGATGTCCTTTTCGAGTTTATCAAAAAGGCTACACCCTCCAGTAAATAATGAGCCGGCAAACAAGAAAAAGACGATAGCTAATGTTTTGTTTTTCATTTGAGGTAGTGTTGTTGAGGTGTTTAGAAATTATACACAAAGATGTGATATACAGAATTCTAAAAATATGATTTACATCAGTTTTTAAGATGATTGTTATCAAAGAACTACTAAAATGAATATTTATTGATTTATAAATTGAAAATATTAATCGTTTATGACGTGTCAGTAAATTAAAATTTGTATGATTTCAAAATTTGATTTAAGACAAAATTGTTAATTTTTGCCCGCAAAAAATATATTTTAACTAATCGTTCCGTCCCCAAAAGGGTCTAAACGGAAGCGTCTGTAATCTAAATTTTTGTTAATAATTCAGCCGAATAGTGTGATTGATTCAAAACCCCTAAAGATTACAAAAGAAGTAGGATTACATCGCAATAGTGATAAATTTGCCTCATTATGTTCAGAATGCTCAACAAAATAGAACTCAAACATATCTTATTGCTTGCCCTTTTGGTAAGGCTCGTTGCTGTACTTTTTTCAAAAGGATTCGGTTGGAGTGATGACCAATTTGAGGTTTTGGAAGTATCACACAGTTGGGTTAAGGGTTGGAATTTTTGGTTGAACGACGGCACAGCTTCTGTTCATAGTATCGTGTATCCCGGTATAAACTATCTGATTCTGTGGAGTTGTGAGACTTTGGGGATCATAGATGCGCAAACTAAAATGTATGTTTTACGGTTACTTCATGCTCTATTCTCCCTAATCACGGTGTACTATAGCTATAAAATTACTGCAAAAATAAGTGATGGAGTTACCGCCAAAAAAGTTGGATTGATATTAGCTATCGGTTGGTTATTCCCTTTTATCAGCGTTCGTACCTTAATTGAGTGGGTTTGCGTACCGTTTTGCATGTATTCCTTTTGGATCACCCTACAAGCTGAAGAAAATAGTAAAAAGTCCTTGTGGCTTTGGGCAGGCTTTTGGATCGGTGTAGCCTTTGGTATCCGACTGATGGCTTTGATATTTGGAGGTGGAGTAGGTTTAGTTTTATTATACCGTAAGCAGTTATTACCGGCTATCATTTACGGTATGGGAATACTTGGAGGTATGTTTGCGTTGCAAGGAATAGTAGATTGGGCGGTTTGGGGTAATCCGATTGCCTCCACCTATGCTTATTTTGAATATAACGCTACCCATCACGGAGACTATCCTCAAAACAATCCTTTGACATTTACTTTGGTACTCATGGGGTTATTCATCCCACCGGTCGGTTTGTTTTTGTTCTATGGATTTTTACGAACGTGGAAAAAGCATCTGATCCTCTTCCTACCCGCATTAGCTTTTTTATTATTTCATTCTTTGTTCCCCAATCGACAGGAACGTTTTATCTTTCCCATGCTACCATTATATGCAATCTTAGCAGTAGTGGGTTGGGAAGAATTCCGTAAAAACAGCTCCTTTTGGATTAATAGAATAGGCTTATACAAAAATATATGGCTATTTACTTTGTGTTTTAACGCTATTTTGTTGACTGTATTTTGTTTTAGTTATGTTAAAAAATCGCGTGTTGAACCCTATACTATTCTCAGTCGTCGTGGAGATGTTCGATCGTTTGTCGTTAGTAACTTTATCCGTGAAAATTTTTTAGTATCACAATTCTATCTGGGCTATCCTCAAAAAATAAACTTTTATTCATTTGATTTAGGGCATACTTCTCAAGACATTCAAAAATTCGATCAGCAATATCGTCCTAACTATATCTTATTCATCTCAGATGAAAAATTAAATGAACGTTTAAGGCAAATGCAAACGGTCTATCCGAATATGAAATTATTAGAGGTTGTAGAACCCGGATTCGTAGATCAAATCGCACATCGCTTAAATCCGAAAAACAACCGTAACTTTGTGGTTCATATTTACCAAACCGGCACATGAGTTCATACCCAGTCATTCGACTTAAACAAAATAGAGATCGTTCCGTTCGTAACAAACACCCTTGGCTTTTCAGCGGTGCAGTCCATTCTTTCGGTAATCTGAAAGAAGGCATGATCGTTGAAATTCAATCTTTCGAGGGTGAATCATTAGCTTGGGGACATTGGGCTGGAAAAAGCTCTATTGTTTGTCGGATGTTTGAATTTCAAAACATTGCTGATTTCAACACCGAAGACTATTGGTTTCATAAACTCCGACAAGCTCATGGCTTAAGATCAGCTTTCATCCATCATTCTGATACAAATATGTATCGCATGGTCAATGCCGAAGGCGACCATCTGCCCGGACTTATTATAGATCGGTATCCCGATACTGCCGTCCTGCAACTCAGGACACAAGGAATGCGTAATCTGCAATCTGTCATCCTAAAGTTTTTACATGAAGAATTAAATATTAAGAACATCTTACAAAAAGATGATAAGACGGATCAAAACAAACCCTTAACTAAATGGTTAGCGGGACAAGCACAAGAACTAATCGCCCTTGAAAATGGTCTAAAATTTCATGTTAACCCTGAAACAGGGCAGAAGACAGGTTTTTTCTTGGATCAAAGATCATCCCGAAACTTCGCCAAAACCTATGCTAAAGATAAAACCGTATTAAATACTTTTGCCTACACTGGTGGATTTTCGGTTTATGCGTTGCAGGGTGGGGCTAAAGAAGTGGTCTCCGTTGATATTTCGGAATCAGTTATCACTTTGGCGGAAGAAAACGTTAAGTTAAATTTCGGATCATCTGCCTCGCATGAAGGTATAGTAGCTGATTGTTTTGAATATCTACGCCATGCCCGAGAAGACACCTACGATATGATTATCTTAGACCCCCCGGCATTTACCAAACATGCGGATACTGTTCAACAAGCCTCACGTGGTTATAAAGACATCAACCTCAAAGCGATGCGTGTGATTCGTTCGGGTGGAATGCTCTTAACCTTTTCTTGTTCTCAACATATTTCTACAGATTTGTTTCGCAAAATAGTTTTCGCCGCCGCCGCCGATTCCGGGAGAAATGTTCAAATCGTGGCTCAGTTTACACATGCTCCCGACCATCCTATTAACATCTATCATCCTGAAGGGGAGTATTTGAAAGGTTTGGCATTAATAGTCAATTAACGAAACAAAGGTTTGGGTAGAACGGGTAGGGTTTATTAACTTTGTTGCCCTATCTTATCATATCTGATATGAACCGTTTGTTGAAGCTGGCTTCGCTCTTGTTGTTGATTTCCTCACTCATCACTACAAAAACATTTGGACAAAATCCTCATTGTGGTACGGATGATTATTTGCGTGAAGCAATTATTAATGACCCTAAATTAACCCAACGTTTGCATGAAGATGACCTTCACTACGAAACATTCTTAAAGAAATTTAGGCAAAAAGCTGAAAAAAATTCGGAATTGGGGTTAAAAACCAAATATACCATTCCATGTGTAGTTCATGTGGTACATGACGGAAACCCCAATACGCCAGATAGCATTACATTAGACCAAATAGAAAGCCAATTTCAAGCCCTTTTTGAAACATATCGTCGTGTACCGGGTACGATGGGGTTTGGTGCCGGAACAGACATGCAAATCGAATTTTCTTTGGCTACCAAAGACCCAAACGGTAATCCAACAAAAGGCGTTACTTACCATGCTGACACTGCCTTAGCGGATTTAGATCGTTCAAAAGAGGATAATGTACTCAAACAGTTAGCGGTTTGGGATCGTAAGAAGTATCTAAACATTTGGTTGGTAAATAATATTTCCTCGATTGATATTAGCCAAGGAATCTTAGGTTATGCTCAATTTCCGACGATGACAGCTGAAACAGACGGAATTGTCATCCGTTCATTTGTTTTTGGTACAAGAGGAACAGTCGGTACGTTACCGAACATTGCAGAATATAAGTTCGGTAGAACTGCTACCCATGAATGTGGACACTGGTTGAATTTATTTCATACCTTCCATGAAGGTTGCGGTAATTCCCGATGTACTCAAACCGGAGACCGAGTATGCGATACCCCTCCTGCCGACAAAGAAACTTTTGGATTCGGTGAAAGTCGTAAAAATACCTGTTCATTAGATATTCCCGACCTGCCCAATAATCCACGAAACTATATGGATTATTTGAATGATGAAGGACTCAATTTCTTTACAGAAGGGCAGAAAGTAAGAGCATTTGCTACCTTAGAAGATGAACGCTATCCCCAGCGCAATTTATTATGGCAAGATAATAATCTCCGTGCCACGGGTTCAGGACCTTATAAAAAACCTAAAGCCGATTTTTGGGCTGATAACCTAAATCCCTGCATTGGTACTCCAATAACTTTTCAGGATTATTCTGCCGGTTCTCCGAATGAGTGGCTCTGGCAATTTGACGGTGGAACACCTGCCACTTCAACAGAAGCCTCACCGATCGTTCAGTACAATCGTACCGGCAGATTTCGTGTTAGGCTTATCGTAAAGAATGCTTCCGGTTTTGCGGATACGATTGAAAAATCTAATTTCATTACCGTTCGCTCCGTTAAGGTAGATCAATTGCCCTTTACTGAAAATTTCAGTGGCTCGTTCCCCCCTCAAAACTGGTTAGTCAATAACCCCGATGCGGAAAATAAAAGACTAACCAAGACGTGGCAAGTGCTCCGTGGTACGGCATTCATAGCCGGATTTCGTTATAGTGATTACGGTCAACAGGACGATCTATGGACTCCTCCAATGGATATTAGTCAATTAGCTTCCCCTACCCTAACTTACCGTTGGGCATATGCTCCATTTCAAGATAATACAAATCGAAATTATGTTTTCGGAGATACATTTGAAATATTAGCCTCTTTGGACTGCGGGAAAACGTGGCAACGTGTTTTCAGAAAAAGTGCTGAAAAACTATCTACTACGGGTGGGGCTATTCGTGAAAGCATGGACTTCCCTTTTGATGAACAATGGGCAAGAGAGACCGTTTGTTTAGATCCAGTGAAAGGACAATCCAACGTACAATTATCTTTCCGCTTTACGTCGGGATACGGCAATAATTTCTTCTTGGATAATGTATGGATCGGTGATTCTACTAATCGGAATTGCGCAGTGAGCAGACCGGAGGATATCGTATCCTCTCAATGGGTTATATACCCCAATCCGACGGATAACCAAACCCATTTACAAGTTAATTTGTCGCAACCCGTGTCGCTTTACATCAGCATACAAAATGCCTTAGGGCAAACCGTCTATCAACAGCAAACGTCAAAATTATCGGCTGGAAAACAAGATATTTCTTTAGCGTTACCCATGACTCCGGGTGTATATGCAATAATGGTAAATGACGGTCAACGTATTCAATCGTTTAAGGTCATCAAACAGTAGCTTATCCACCAATCCACAAACGTCATTATCGGTTTTTTAACGTTGGTTCAATACACATCGAGCCAAATCTATTTTTGCCCACAATGACTACTGTGTATGACTCAACCCCTTATTTTTGTGAATAGTTAGCAAGAATGAAACGACTGACTGATTTACTCTACAAGATTCCAATTCTCGAAATTCATGGGGAAAGAGATCGCACTGTCTCGGACTTTGATGCCGATTCCCGACATGTAAAAGCTGGTGGAATGTTTGTAGCAGTCAGCGGCTTTCAAACCGATGGTCATCAGTATATAAACCAAGCCTTGTTAAAAGGTGCAAGTGTGGTTATCTGTGAACGTTTACCCGATACTTTGCAAGATGATTGTACTTACGTTTTAGTAAAAGATAGTGCATCCAGCTTGAGTTTAATTGCAGGTAATTTTTATGATAACCCTGCTCAAAAACTCAAGATCATAGGCGTAACCGGAACAAACGGCAAAACAACTGTTGCTACACTTTTGTTCGGTCTGTTCCGTAAACTGGGATTTTCGGTTGGGTTAATTTCAACCGTTTGTGTAATGATTAACGAACAGGAATTTCCTGCTACATTGACCACACCTGATCCCAAAGGCTTGCATCATTATTTTGCACAAATGGTAGCAGCGGGGTGTACGCACGTTTTTATGGAAGTGAGTTCACATGCTTGCCATCAGAAACGTATCGCCGGAATACCGTTCATTGGCGGAATATTTACCAATATTACCCACGATCATTTAGACTATCATAAAAACTTTGATAACTATCTGAACGCTAAAAAATCGTTCTTTGACAACTTACCTGTTAATGCATTTGCATTAACGAATATTGATGACCGGAATGGTTCTGTTATGGTTCAAAATACAAAAGCACGTATTGCAGACTATTCCTTAACAACAGTTGCTAAGTATTATGGACGTTTAGTAGAAAATCGCATTCAAGGCTTACGTATGTACCTAAATGGTCAGGAGGTTTGGTTTCGATTGGCAGGACTGTTTAATGCATATAATTTAACAGCCGTTTATGGAACTGCTTTGGAGTTAGGTTTAGAAGCTGATGAAGCCTTAGTTGCAATGAGTGCCTTAGCACCTGTGCGTGGACGATTTCAATTAGTTCCACTCTCCGATGAAGTAAATGGCATAGTAGATTATGCGCATACTCCCGATGCCCTACAAAATGTGTTAGAAACCATCCATGAAATAAACGGATTAAGTGCTAAGGTCGTTTGCGTGATTGGATGCGGAGGAGACCGAGACACGACTAAACGACCGATTATGGCGCGTATTGCATCAGAGTTGGCTGATTACACCATCCTGACTTCTGACAATCCTCGAACGGAAGACCCTGAAAAAATTCTTCAAGAAATGATACAAGGAGTACCAAGACATTTATTATATAAGGTAAACCGAATATTAGAGCGAAGAGAAGCTATCAGAAACGCTATATCCATTACCTATGAATCAAAAATCATATTAATTACCGGTAAAGGACATGAAACATACCAAGAAGTTAATGGTGTTCGTCTACCGTTTGATGATGTGATCGAATTACAAAAAGCCTTTCACGAGAAATATTCTTCTAACTAAATACATTCATGCTACATTCGTTGCTAACGTGGCTAAAAAGCCTGTATGACATACCCGGATTCGGGGTTTTTCAATACATCAGTTTTAGAGCTGTGTTAGCGGCAATATTTTCATTAACTATTTCGCTGATATTAGGTAAACATATCATCGGATACTTGAGAAAGAAATTGATCGGTGAAAGTATCCGAGATTCCGGTCCGGAGTCTCATAAGAAAAAAGCCGGCACACCTACAATGGGTGGAGTTATCATCATATCCGCTATTGTACTCCCTACCCTATTTTGGGCAAATCTGAACAATATTTATGTTGTTTTACTCTTGTTTGCAACGGTTTGGATGGGCTTAATCGGTTTCTTAGATGATTATATCAAAGTTTTTAAGAAAAATAAAAAGGGACTAAAAGGAAGATTCAAAATCTTTGGGCAAGTGGCATTAGGATTAGTAGTAGGTATTACTTTAGTCTCACATCCACAAAATAAAGAACGTACCCCTCGCTTGGCTACCGATATGTCTATTCGAGCTAATGAATATCTGAGTCAGATGGGGTTTGCTTATGGGGATCGTTTGCTACGAGTAGATCATGAGAAAATCAGCCGACGATTAACTAAGTCCGAAGCTAAAGATCAGCAACCTTTTCATACGTACACAGTTGAGCGGTATAACCATCGTTTTGAGTCGTATCAAAGGGAGAAGATATTAATTTCCGAAACAGATCGTAGCAAAGTATTTAAGGAATTATTTGGATTACCATCACAAGAACACGTTACTCGTACGAATCTCCCTTTTTTCAAATATTTTGAATTCAATTATGCTTCCTTAGTTTTTTGGTCAGATCAACCATTTTGGGCGGATGTAATATATGTATTAGTTGTAATTTTTATCATTACTGCTGTATCGAATGGCGTTAATATTACTGATGGTTTGGATGGATTAGCGGCGGGTACAAGTTCTATTGTTGCAATTAGTTTTGGATTATTTGCTTACTTGTCAGGTAATATCATCTTTGCCGATTATCTAAAGATTGCTTACATTCCGCTTTGCAGTGAACTTATCATATTTGCTGCTGCTTTGATCGGTGCTTGTGTAGGCTTTTTATGGTACAATGCGCATCCCGCACAAGTATTCATGGGTGATACAGGGAGTTTAGCACTTGGGGGGGCTTTGGGAGTAATGGCATTGATGGTAAAAAAAGAGTTATTGCTTCCATTAATATGCGGAATTTTTTTCGTGGAATCATTATCAGTAATTATACAGGTAAGTTACTTCAAATATACAAAACGCAAATATGGTGAAGGAAGACGCATCTTTAAGATGTCGCCCTTACACCATCATTTTGAATTGAGCGGATGGCATGAATCAAAAATCGTAACGCGGTTTTGGATCATCACCATTTTATTAGAAATTGTAGCCTTTTCCACTTTAAAGTTGAGATGAAAAAAATCACGATTTTGGGAGCAGGTGAAAGCGGGGTTGGTGCAGCACGTTTGGCTCAAAAACTCGGATATGAAGTTTGGGTTTCGGAGTTAAAAACTATTTCTTCAAAATACAAGGATATGTTAGAGCATTTTTCTATCCCTTACGAAGAAGGTAAGCACACCGAAGCACGCATATTATCATCTGAAATTGTGATTCGTAGTCCCGGAATTCCAAATGATGCACCCATTTTACGTCAAATTCGTGAACATGGAATCCTTGTTTTATCTGAAATTGAATTCGGATATCGTCATCGTAACGAGGATTGTAAGATTATTGCTATTACGGGTTCAAACGGAAAAACGACAACTACCACCATGATCTACGAACTGCTCAAATTTGAGGGCTTCGATGTAGGTTTGGCAGGAAATATTGGATTCAGCTTTGCAGAAATGGTAGCTTTTCATCCCCATGAATGGTATGTTTTGGAAATTAGTAGTTTTCAATTAGAAGACTGTTATGATTTCCATCCGTACATCGCTATCATCACGAACTTATCAGCTAATCATTTAGATCGTTATCAATATCAAATGTCTGTTTATGCAGATGCTAAGTTTCGTATGCTCCAAAATCAGACAGCATCAGATTATTTCATTTATTGTAAAGACAGCCCTGATCTGGTTAAGGAATTAGAACGAATTAAAATCCGTTCACAAAAAATTCCATTTGGCATGAAAAACGATAACGAAAGCTATGCGTGGATGGATAACTCAGAAATTATTATTGCTATGTCAGAAAAAAACACATCGAAAAACAAAGCGGACTTTTCCCGCATCGCTACTGAAAGCCAAAAGGTCAAAGGACCCCATAACGCTTACAATAGTATGGCAGCAGGTATAACCGGTAGCCTTTTAGAGATTCGTAAAGAATCAATCCGCAACGTATTAACCGAGTTTGAAGGCATAGAACATCGCTTGGAATTCGTTGCTAACGTAAAAAACGTTGAATTTTATAATGATTCCAAAGCTACAACAGCTAATGCAGCCTGGTATGCCTTGAACTCTACAACGGGTCCTACGATCTGGATTGCTGGGGGAGTGGATAAAGGTAACGACTACGGTATCCTCTTAGATATTGTCAAATCAAAAGTTAAAGCTCTGATCGTCTTTGGTAAAGATCGATTAAAAATCAGAGAAGCCTTCGAGAACAATGTTAGTTTATTATTTGATGTCTCAACCTTAGAAGAAGCCTTCCAAAAAGCCTTAGAAGTAGCCTCCGAAGGGAATGTGGTTTTGCTTTCTCCTGCCTGTGCCAGTTTTGATCTCTTTGAAAATTACGAACAACGAGGTAACTTATTCAAATCCTTGGTTCAAAACTATGCTTTAACCGTTACACCGGAGACCATAGAATCACAAACAGAAGTTCTTTAAACGAATTTAATTATATACAGTTTTACTTTACAAGCACTTGTCTTTTATAGGCAAGTGCTTTTTTTTCCACAGGCTCAATTTCTCGATTTTTTATTACTCACATTTGGCTCTTGTGTGGATAATTTTAGGAACTTGTACCCCGATTACAATTACATCCACTTATTATTCAACATAAACGTTTATGAGTAAGATACAAGCTCGTATATTTCATCGTTTCATACATCGTTTATTCGGTGTTAGTTTCGTGTTAGCACTTTTGGTTTCGATTATTACGCCTTCACCGGGTATTTGTGCTACGGATAATCACATTGTTCGTGCTGACTTCACCGTTTCACAAACCCAGTTTTGTCAAGGTCAATCCCTAACATTCACGAGTACCACTACCGGTAATACTAAAGCGTTGTACTGGGATATTGATAACAACGGCTCAGTAGATTATATGGGAGCATCTGTAACACATACGTATGCTAAAGCAGGTACATATTCTGTTCGATTAGTCGCCTATAACGAAACAGGAGCAGATGTTGAAATCAAAGAAAATCTTATTACGGTCTATCCCGAAACACAACTGTATCTATCTACAAATAGCTCTGCTGTCTGTGCTGGTAGTATGGTCATGATTTCAGCAGCTGGGGCAGATATGTACCGTTGGGAATATAGCGACGGTACAAAATGGTCAGGATTATCTCGCATTGCTTTTCAACCTAAAACATCAGGAACTTTAACTGTTACAGGTTGGAATGCGTTTGGTTGTACAGATATCAATACAGTTGATATTAGAGTATGGGCTACTCCAACCGCTCAAACTTTCGTACAACAACCTACAATGGGTAACAACGGTACTTTAACGGCATTCGGTCAAAAAGGTTTACCGCCTTACCTGTATCAAGTTAACACTGGAGGCTATACGTATAATAATGTATTTGCTAATTTACCCGCAGGTACGCATACCTTATATGTTAAAGATGCTAACGGTTGTGTAGGGCAAGTATCTTTCCAAATGAATGCCCCTATTGCTTGCGGACAGCCTCAAAACGTAACGATGGGTGTATTAACTCCTAATACGGTAGAGTTTACATGGCGCGAAGTTATGGGAGCTAATAGCTATACAACTACAATTTACAGCCAAGAAGTTGGTACTTTTACCTTTGAAACAAATTTTGCAGGCATCAGTTTACAAGGTTTAGTACCTAATACTGTGTATCGCTTCTCAGTAAAAGCCAACTGCAAGAACAGTTCTTCTGCCTCTTCGGAAGTAAAATCATTTAATACTCCTGAAGCTGAAGGTTGTCAAAGACCAAACGTTTGGGTTAATGATGTAATGACCAATTCGGCTACGATCCGTTACAGCCTAACCAATTCAACTAATACGGTTAATTCCGTTAATATTTGGTATCGCAAAGGCGGAGCGTTCAACTGGAGTGAAACTAAACTTTGGGTTTTTCAAGATGAAAATAATTTCTATAATTTACTTGATCTTGCTCCCGATACAGAGTATGAGGTAAAAGTTGGTGCGGTTTGTCGCGGAACGGAAGCAATGTGGTCGGAATCCATTATCTTCCATACAAAATCGGAAATGTGTCCTACCCCCAAACCCACTGTGAGTAACATCACTGCTACTTCGTCTATTATCCGTTGGGGTGGCGGCGAAAATATTACTGCTCACACAATACGTTGGAAACTTGCAGGCACTACTCGTTGGAATACCCGTGTTTTCGGAGCTAACGTTAGAGCAATTATTACACCCGGTTTGAAACCTGGTAGTAATTATGACGTACGTGTAACAAGTATTTGTGGAAATATAGAATCAGAAGCATGGTTAGGTCAGTTCAATACTGCTACGGCTAAAGCAGAAACTATCACTGATAATTTAGAACACGATCTTTCTGTTTACCCGAACCCTACCTCTGGTTCATTTGAAGTCAAACTAAATGGATACGAAAGCAATCAAGGCCAATTACGTATCGTTGATTTAACGGGTAAAATAGTTTTCACTCAACCTTTAAATGTTGAAGAAGGGTTGAATCATTACTTTATTCAGACCGAGAATCTAAATAAAGGTATTTACCTCTTAGAAATTCAGAACGGTGAAACATCTTTCACCCAAAAATTGATCGTAGAGTAAAAAACATTATCTTTTTAACTTCAGAGGCAGGTGATTTTCATCTGCCTTTTTTATTTTTGACCAAAAATTCCCTATGAATGTTCACGGACAACCCATGCGAACCATTTGGGTTAACCCCCAAGATTCGGCTTGCATTCAAATCATAGACCAAAGATTCTTACCTCATGAATTAGTCATTAAAACCCTTTTTACCGTTACAGATGTAGCCCAAGCCATCAAAGAAATGTGGGTTAGGGGTGCGCCGCTCATTGGTGTATCCGCCGCCTATGGTATTTATTTAGCTGTTTTGAAAATGCCCCAAGATGCTGACCCTCATTCCTATTTACAGGAACAGGCTACGATGTTAAAACAAACACGACCAACAGCAATAAACCTAATGTGGGCGGTAGATCAAATAGTAAATCATCTGTTAGAGTACCAACCTTCAGAATGGGCAAGTGAATCATTCCATTTTGCAGGAAGATTAGCGGAAGAAGATGTTATCACTTGCTATAATATTGGATTAAATGGATTAACACTCTTGCGCCAACTTTACCATAAATTACAACGTCCCATCAATATACTAACGCATTGCAATGCCGGTTGGTTGGGATGTGTGGACTACGGTACGGCAACAGCACCCATGTATTTAGCGTATGATGAGGGTATACCTATCCATGTTTGGGTAGATGAAACACGTCCTCGAAATCAGGGGGCAAACCTAACAGCTTGGGAATTAGGACAACACGGAATTCCGCACACACTAATCGTGGACAATGCTGGTGGATTATTGATGCTAAAAGGTATGGTAGATATTTGTATTGTTGGAAGTGATCGAACAACAATAACAGGTGACGTAGCTAATAAGATCGGCACTTACCTTAAAGCCCTTTCGGCAAAGGATAACGAGATACCGTTTTATGTGGCACTCCCTTCTTCCACTTTCGATTGGACTTTAAAGGATGGAGTGGCTGAAATCCCCATCGAAGAACGTAACGAAGACGAAGTTCATTACGTTTATGGTACGGATAATGGCATTTGGGGTAAGGTGCGCTTGAGTCCAACGACAACCAAAGCAAGTAATTACGGATTCGATGTTACTCCTGCTCGTTTAGTTACGGGTTTGATAACCGAAAGAGGAATTTGTGAGGCGAATGAAGTTAGTATTTTAAATTTATTTCCCGAAAGAAAAAAAAGTCGGTAAACAAGACGATTGTTTACCGACCATACGTACATAGCATCCAGCCTATTATTCTTGACACAAAACTAATACAAGCCATTTATTCGGTATCCACATCGGTTCAAAAGCTATAAACATCTCATTTTCGGAATGTGTTTACAAAAAAAAATCCCGTGAGGACTAATCACGGGATTTAAATGCTAAAAAGGATGAAGGTGTAAGCGTTTAGTAGCGTTCAATTTTTTCTTTTTCGACATGTTCGGTATGATAGCCGCTTCCGTTCGTATGTCCGTTTTGCTCTAAGATAGAGTAATCGAATGGCTTATTGTTAATACCGAACACTTTATAGAAGAAACTAATAACTATATCAAAGGTACTGTAAGCACAAGGTACAACAATCAGAGTTAACAACATTGAACTCGTTAAACCACCAATCAATGCCCAAGCCAAACCCGTTTTCCATTCCGCTCCGGCACTCGAAGCCAAAGCAATTGGAAGCATTCCGATCACCATGGAAAGTGTCGTCATTAAAATAGGACGTAGACGTTCTCGACCTGATTCCAATAGTGCATCACGAAGGCGATACCCCTCTGCTTTGAGTTGATTGGTAAAATCCACCAAAAGAATGGCATTTTTAGAAACCAAACCAATCATCATAATAATACCCAAAATGGAGAAAATATTAAGTGATTTCATGGTTAAAGCTAATGCCAACAACGCCCCAACAATAGCAACAGGTATTGAGAACAAGACCACAAACGGATAGATGTATGAGTCATACAACGCCACCATAATCAAATACACAAACAAGATCGCTATCATCAAAGCGATACCCATACTGGAAAAGGATTCCGCTTGGTTTTCTAACTGACCTAAGTATTGAAAATTAATACTTTTTGGAATCGAACCATCTTTTACCTTAGCCTCAATTTCTTTTTGAATTTCAGCACCAACCGTTCCAACGGCACGACCAATCACTTGGGAACTAACCGTTACAGCCGGTACACGATTCACACGTTCCAAGTTGGTAGGACCAAAGGCTTGTTCCACTTCCGCCACTTGTTTTAGTTCAACGACTTTTCCGCGAGGCGTTAAAAAGGTCATCGCACCCACATCAGAGATTTTCTCACGGTCGGCATCATCCAATTGGATGCGCATACTGTACTCAATATCATCAATATCTGTGAACTTGGAATTATCATAACCGGAAAGTCCGGTACGTAATGCCGTCCCTAAATCCGCAATCGTTAAACCAAAGTCAGCTAATTTAGAACGATCTACATTGAGACGTACTTCAGGTTTAGCATTTTTAGCGGAAAGTTTAATGTCCGCCGTACCATCTGTTTTAGAGATGATTTGTTCCAGTACCTTAGCTGATTTGCGGACATCCTCCCGATTTGTGGAAGATATAACGATTTGAATCGGAGCTTCATCTGCTTGACCGAAAATATCAATCGGTCTAACGTAGCCTTTTGATCCCGGGATTTCGTATAAAACCCGTTTAATGTTGTTACCTACTTGGTTGGTGGTAAGGGTACGCTCTTTTTTAGGTTTCAAAGCTACCTGAAAGTCCACAATATTTGGAGATGATTGCTCTAACAAACCTTCAGATGAGACACCAACCCCAGTAATTACCTTTTGAACTTCGGGCATCGCTTGAAGTTTCGTTTCTAAACTTTTGGCTACCCTGTTGGATTGTTCTATCGTTGTACCCGGAGCTAATTCCAAAAGAACTGAAAATTCGCCTCTATCAGTGATAGTAATGAATTCTTCACCAATGAAACCTGCACCCACTAAAGAAATTGATCCAATAAATAGTGCAAGCGTTACAACCAAAACCGTTATTTTACCCCAAAACGTTAAACATAATGCTAATATTTTTCCGTAAGTATCTTTTAGGCTATCAAAGACGGCTTCAAAGGCTAAACCGAAACGACCCATCAGCGTTTTCTTAGATAAAGGTTCATATTTCGTAAAACGGGATGCCAACATCGGCGTAACCGTAAATGAAACAAACAAACTCATCAACGTACTGAAAACTACCACTAAAGCAAACTCACGCATGATGTTACCGATGATCCCGCCTGTAAGTGAAAGCGGAAGGAATACCACAACATCCACTAAAGTAATGGAAAGTGCCGTAAAACTGATTTCATTTCGACCGTCCAGTGCCGCCTTTCGGGGATGTTTACCCATCTCCAAATGGCGGTAAATATTCTCCAAGACTACAATGGAGTCATCCACCAGAATCCCTACCACCAACGACAACCCCAAGAGTGTCATCAGATTAAGTGAGAAATCCAGCGCGTACATCGCAATAAAAGTCGAAACTATCGAAGCAGGAATAGATAGTAATACTATAATTGAGTTAGTAAAACTATGTAGGAAAAAAAGCATAACCACAGCCACTAAGATAACTGCTAATGCCAAGTCAGTCTTAACAGCGTCCGCTGCATCAATGGTAAAGACTGTGGTATCCTGCGCCAAATCAAACTTCAAATTGATGTTAGAATAGGCTTTTTCCAAGTCAACCATTTTCTTCCGCACTTCTTTAGAAATCTCCACTGCATTAGCATCCGATTGCTTTTGGATGGTGATACCGATAGAAGGAACACTATTAATACGGTTGATGTTAGCATAATCTTTTCGACCGTCATATACATCGGCTACATCTCCTAAGCGAACATCACCGCCCGTTTTAGGGGAAACTGCTACAATCAACTGCTTCAAATCTTCAACGTTTTTGACTTTTCCAGCCAAACGAACGATAAATTGATTTTGCTGATCTTTAATGGTACCCGTCGGAACGTCTAAGTTAGCAGTACGAATAGATTGTACAACTTGAACGATAGGAATATTATACGTCTGAAGTTTTGACGCATCGACGTTGATTTTTATTTCTCGTTGCTCACCGCCGATTAATCCAATCTGCCCAACTCCTTGTAAAGTAGCTAAACGTGGTTGGATATTATCTTTGACAAACTGATAAAATGCGCGTGCTTCCATATTACTGGTAGCACCTAAACGTATAATCGGCACTTCATCTAAAGCAAATTTGACTACGTTGGGCGTTTTGCAATCCTCCGGCAGATCATTTATAATCTGATTAACCTTTCGTTGCGTCTCTTGCAGGGCAAAATCTACATCAGCAGAAGCTTCTAATTCAATAACAATAAGTGATGTTCCTTCAGACGAAGTAGTACGCAACCGCTTCACACGGTCTAAGCTGGAGACAGCTTCCTCAATTTTTTTAGAAACGGAGGCTTCTATTTCTTGCGGAGAAGCTCCCGGATATACGGTAACCACACTCAACATGGGGAATTTCATCTTGGGTAGCAGTTCGTAGCTTAGCTGAAAGTAAGCACCGATCCCCAATACGGTTAAAACCGTGAAAATCACCACTATAAAAGAGGGTCGCCTGATGGCGAGTTCGGTTAAAGACATGAATTAAAGTGTTTTGGTTAAAAGGCTGTACTTATTGCGAAATTTTGATCGGCGAACCTTCTTGTAAGTTCACTTGACCGTCCACGATGACCTGTTCCCCGTCACTCAAACCGGAAATCACTTCTAACTGGTCATCCTTTACAGCACCTAAAACGATTTTACGGATAACGGCACGTCCGTTCTCGGCTACATATACTTGAGGTTCTTTGATACTTCCTGCCAAGGCTTTGCGTGGAATCAAGAGTGATTCACCTTTAGGAGCAGTAACAAAACTAACCTTACCATACATACCTGCTTTCAATGGAGCATATCCGTTGTTAACGATAACAGCCTCAACAGGGTAAGTATGAGCATCATCACCTTTGGGACTAATATAGCTGACTGAACCATTAAAAGATGTTCCCGGATATACGTCTGAAGTTAAGAGAACGGCATCGCCGACCTTTAACTTGAAAACATCTTCTTCCGGTACATTAACTTTAACTTTCAAGCGGGACATATCTACAATATTACCCACACGTCCTCCGGGAGCAACCATTGTGCCTTTATTGATAAATCTTTCCGTCAAAATTCCGTTGATCGGAACTGTAATCTTAGCGTTAGCAACCTGACGTTTTGCAATGATAAGGTTGGCTTCCAAGTTTTTGACTTGTAAACGGGTATTTTCTACTTGCGTTTCTGTCGTTGCCTTTTGTTTGAACAGTGATTCAAAGCGTTCCAGATCACGTTTCGCTTTATCTAAGTTAGCTTCTGCGGTCATAAGATTAGCTCGGTTGACCTCATCATCCACCATTGCCAATACTGCTCCTTGAGTTAGGTAATTGCCTTTTTCCGCCATAATCTGGGTTACTTTACCCGATGTTTCAGAGAAAATTTCTACATCATTATCACTGAATACCGTACCCATGATGGATAAACTCTGCTCAATGCGACCTTTGACTACAGGAGCAGTTTTTACCGAAAAGGCATCAATCGCCACGACTTCCGGTTTTTTATCGAGTTCAGCTTTGTTGGCGCGCAGGCGTTCTACCATCATGTAGACTAATCCGCCGGCTACGACTGTGAAAAGCAAATATTTTAAGTATTTCATTTTGTTGAAGTATCTGTTGTTTAGGTAATGAATGTCAGGAAAAGTTAAGGACGATAAAGTGTGCCTAATGCTTTCTGTAAATCAACCCTGGCGAGGTAGGATTCCATGAGAGCATTGATATAGTTGTTTTGTGCGTTTTTGAATTCAATATCAGCGTTAATGACTTCGATATTGGTGCCAATGCCTTCTTTGTATTTGACTCCGGTGTGTTGATAAACCTTTTGAGCCAAATCCAGGTTGCGCTTCTGAATTTCCAAGTTTTTCAAACCGTTAACAAGTCGGGTTCGGGCATCCATGTATTCTAAATTTACCACATTTCGGAAGTCTTTTAACTCATTTTCGATCTTTTCGCGTTCGAGACGCGCTTGCTGTACTTGAGCTTTGCGACGAAAACCGTCAAAAATTCCCATCCGTATTTCCAAGCCAACAACGGAAATAGGATACCAACGTTTTTGGGTATCAAAAAGGTCAAAGTCCATCCTTTGCGCTTGAGTTTGTAAACTACCATAGAGATATACTGAAGGATAGTAACCTACTCTCAAACGTTTTACATTCATTTCATTGAGTTGAATGCTTTTCGTTAGTACCGCATATTCAATTCTACTTTCGGGGGAAGGTACCGCTAAAGTATCGGAAAAAACGTTTGTAAGATCGTTAGTGTTAATTTGGTCGGTTAAAACCAGATTTTCGTTTACGTTCATACCCATCTGGAATTTGAGCAAGATTCGGCTTAAATCTACCAACTTCTGTGCTTTATCTAATTCCGTTCGAGTATTGTTCAGATTTACGCTAATGCGGTCTAAATCCAACTGTTCCGCAAAACCGTTATCAAAGAGGGCTTTGGTATTCTTATACAGCGCGTCCAATTGATTGATCGCATTTTTAAGCAGATTCAGCCTTTGCTCATTAATTAGTACAGAATAGTAGGCTTTGGTTACTTGTGTTGCGGTTTCTACTTCAGTACGTTGTTTGCTTTTCTTAGTTAAGTTCACATACTCTTTTGCCGCTTGTAACCCTACGAAGAATGTACCATCAAAAAGAAGTTGTTGCCCATTAAACCCAACGGTAGAATTCCAATTCGTACCAAATTGAGCCGCTAATAATTGTCCTTTGGGACCACCAAGTGCTTCCGCCGGAATAATTTGGGTAGGCAGGATCGCATTGTAACGTACATCTATCGAACCATTCACCTGTGGGTAGCCTTGTGAAAGATATTCTTTTACCTTTTCTTCGGCTATGAATTCATCAACGCGAGCATTAATGTTATTCTTATGGTTCGCAATGGCGAATTGCACACATTCGGCAAGTGAATATCGCCTTGTCAAGGAATTCTCTCCCGTCTGAGCTTCGGCTTGCCAGACAAGTAATAAACCTATCAATAGCCAAAAAAGTGTTTTGAATTTATTAAGTATCATGTATGGAATTAATTGATGGAGTTTTGAGTGAGAATAGATTTATGTATCTCGATTAATTTACGTCCTTCTTCTGTAGCTATACCATAGATGAAGTGCGTCATCAGTTCCGTATGAATGTCCACAATTTTGAATTGAGAAGCGGGGAATGCAACCCCATCCGCCATCATATCCATAATTCTTACAATAAATCGGGACATAATTTTAATATTGATCTCCGGACGGAAAAGGCCTTGTTCAATGCCTTTTATTAAAATATCGGAGACCATATGCAGGGGGTCATTTTCCTTGCGGATGCAAAAAGTTTCCCAAGCATCTGGGTGATATTTTCGTAAATCATAAATCAAAGCGGGATTAATAGAACAAAGCTCATCGTGGTAATATTTGAAAGCCAAAAAGAACTTTTCGATTGGGTCTTTGGCTTTGAAGTCAATTTCTTTGAGTGCAACACAATCTTCATTATGTCCTTTTTCAAGAAGAGCTTTGATGATCTCTTCTTTATCTTTGAAGTATTGGTAAATTGTCTTTTTGGAAATGCCCAACCCGACGGCGATAGCATCCATTGAGACTGATCGTATACCGTAACGCATAAATGTTTGTTCACAATATTCAAGGATTCTTTCCCGCATTAGTAAAGTCAGTGATCTAAGATTAAATTAATCAGCGTTTGGAAACGCAAAATGCACTAAGAGTTTCCAAAGTGTTATGCGTTAAACGGGTATTTATTGTTTTTAGTTTCGCGGTTTGTATTTTGTTTATGTTAAATTAGCGTTCAAACTTGGTTAAATATAACTAATTTCATGTATCTTGTGAAATCGTAAACAAGTCGTAATATTGCATCTTCAGGACTTATGAAACAAAAGGTACTAATCACAGGCGGAGCTGGATTTTTAGGTTCACATTTGTGCGACCGAATGTTGGTAGAAGGCTTCAAGGTCGTCTGTATGGATAATCTGATTACGGGAAACATACAAAATATTGAGCATTTATTCGGCAATCCCGATTTTGAATTTATCCATTATGACGTAACAAATTACGTTCACGTCCCGGGAGAACTACATTATATCTTACATTTTGCTTCACCGGCAAGTCCGATAGACTACCTTAGGTTGCCAATCCAAACACTGAAGGTAGGGTCACTTGGCACTCATAAAATATTAGGATTAGCTCATGCTAAAAGTGCAAGGGTTTTAATTGCTTCAACTTCTGAGGTCTATGGTGATCCGTTAGAACATCCGCAAAATGAATCCTATTGGGGAAATGTAAATCCTATTGGTTACCGAGGTGTGTATGATGAAGCGAAACGTTTTATGGAAGCTATAACAATGGCATATCACCGTTATCACCAAGTCGAAGTTCGTATAGCTCGGATTTTCAATACTTATGGACCTCGTATGCGATTAGATGATGGACGTGCTTTACCCGCATTTGTAGGACAGGCTTTAAGAGGTGAGGATATAACGGTTTTCGGAGATGGATCGCAAACGCGGAGTTTTTGTTATGTAAGTGATTTAATCGAAGGGATTTTTCGCCTTTTGATGAGTGATATAATTGAGCCGGTCAATATTGGTAATCCGACAGAAATTACTATTTTGCAGTTTGCAGAAGAGATATTAAGCCTAATTGATACTAAAAGTGAGATCATTTTTAAAGAATTACC
>Ga0209573_1001582_pt1 | contig 34073 bp, 44 predicted proteins | sample TNRBio252014_DNA_FD_185870 | JGI IMG/M metagenome (GOLD analysis project Ga0209573, IMG submission 185870) | Wastewater treatment Type I Accumulibacter community from EBPR Bioreactor in Madison, WI, USA - TNR Reactor_6/25/2014_ DNA (SPAdes)... | ecosystem: Engineered > Bioreactor > EBPR >...
GCGGCGCAGATCCATCGAAAGTCCCAGCCCCATGCATGCTGGCCTCCATCCCCAGCACGCAGCTTGAATCACAAAATCAACCCCTTGGGAATCCCTCGCGATTCTCGGCGGCCGGAAACCGCTCTAGCGAGTGCCGCGGTGTGGTTGCTGGCGGCAACTGCGGGGCCGGCCTTTGCCCAGACGGCCGCCGAGGAGGCGGAGGTGGAGACGCTGACCTATCCGCGGTTCACCGGCGAAGTGTTGTTCGAGATCCAGAACGACTGGACCTATGACGCCAACCAGACCGAGGACCAGAACAACGACCTCTATACGACCATCGAGCCTGACCTGAGCCTGTTTCTGACGCCGGAATTCTTCTTCAATACGCACCTGGTATTCGAGCCGGTGAAGGATATCAGCCCGCCGGGCGACAACCGGTACTTCGGCGATGAGGGTCTGTTCGTCGAGGCGCTGACCGCCAACTACCAGACGGAGCGCTGGGGTATCTTCGCCGGCAAGTTCGCGCCGAACTTCGGCATCTGCTTCGATGCCGCACCCGGCGTCTACGGCACCGATGTCTGCGAAGACGACATCGAGATGACAGAGCGCATCGGCTTCGGCGGCAACGTCAATTGGAGTCTGGGGGAATTCGGTGCCCAGTCGCTGTCGGGAAGCACGTTCTTCCAGGACACCTCCTACCTGTCGAACTCGATCTTCACCGAACGCGGTCGGGTGCGTGACGAGGACGGAGGACCCAGCAACACGGAGAGCTTCGAGTCGTTCGCGATCGCGCTCGACGGCAGCGACGTCGAGGCGATGCCCGGATTCCGCTACCAGGTCGCGTTTGCGATGCAGGACGTGGACAAGATCGCCGAGGACAGCCGAGCGTTCCTGCCGGAGAACGAAGGCATCTTCGATCCCGATCTGGCCGAGGAGATTGGTGATCCCAACGACACCAACAACGAATACCGGATGGCGATCGCCGGCGAATGGCCGATCGACGTGCTGGAAGATTTCACCATCACGCCGCTGTTCGAATACGACCGCTTCTGGAACGCCCAAGGCATCCCGGAACAGAACCGGGATTACTTCACCGCTGCACTGTCGTTCGAGATCGACAACTGGAATATGGCACTGGCCTCGACCACGCGCCTGATCCACAACTCCGAGGGCGAAGACTATCAGGATTACCTGTTCCAGGTCTCGGCGGGCTACCGCTTCGACTTCGGCCTCGGCATCGACGTCGGCTGGGCACGGGTCGACGAGGAGAACGATTCGAAGAACGTGCTCGGCGCACTGCTTTCCTACAATTACGAGTTCTAGGCGCTCGAAGAGCGGGAGATGGACATGACCTATCGTTCAATCGGTCTCGCGGCGGCCCTGCTGGCGGGTGCCGTGCTCATGGCGATGCCGGCAGACGCGCAGCAGGCGCGCATGGCGCTCGGCCGCGACTTCCTCGGCTACAACGAGGCGCACAAGCGCGAGGCGGTCACGGAATTGATGAAGGGCGACCCCTCGGGGACGAACCTGTGTGTTCAGGGCAAGTCCGCCGACGACCTGGCTGCGCAGTTCACCGCCTGGATGGAACGCAACCCGCAGGCAAGCAACGAACCTCTGTCCGTCGCCTTTACCCGCATGCTCGAGGCGACCTGCGGCAAGTGAGCGATCCGCGTCTGACGGCCGGGCCGATCGCCCGGCCGATCAGGGCGGGACGGTGGCGACCGATCCAGCGTACAACGCCAAAGGACCGCGCATACCAGCGGGGGCGGTAGCCGATCCTGCCGGCAGCGATCACAGGCGAGGGACCCGCATGCATCGGGACGGATTGGTGCGACGACAGCAGGGTGCGCAAGTGTGGATGGACCAGGATCGGGCGGGATGCCGTTCGCCGCGTGGGGTGATCCCCTTGCCGCGTTAGGGGCCGATCCGGATGCACCGCCATTTCGCTTTCCGACTGCTGTGGTGCATGCTGGGTGCCGTCGTCGGCATCTCGCTGGCGCTCACCCTCGTGGCACCTCCGGCATCACCCTTCCTGCTGGCGTCCCTTGGAGGCTCGAGCGTCTTTCTGTTCGGCCTCACCCGGACGCCGGCGGCCCAGCCTCGGGCTCTGCTGGGCGGACACCTGGGTGGTGCCCTCGTCGGTATCGTTTGTTATCAGGCATTCGGCGATGCCATCTGGGTCCAAGCCCTGGCGCAGGTGCTCACGCTCGCGCTGATGTTGGTGACGAAGACTGTTCATCCTCCGGCGGGCGCGAACCCGCTGCTCATGATCGACGCGCACGCGAACTTCGGCGCCCTCATCCACCCGCTTCTCGTCGGCATCCTGAGCCTGGCGGTGGTGGCCGTGGTGTGGAGTCGCCTCTACCCGGGACTCGCCCGATACCCTGTTTCCTGGACCGAACCCTCGCCGTCCGGCGCCTCCCTGGGCGGGTGGACGGATTGAGCTCAGGGATCGAACGGCTTGAGCGTTCGCCGATGGCGATCCAGCCGTTTGAAGGCGTTTTCACCCGTTTCCTGTCGTGGGTATCGACGGTTCCCCGACGGGCGACCGAGCCCGGGGATCGAAAGGGAACGCTGAAGGGATGAACCCCAGCGGCTTGCCCATGGCAAACGCTGGCGCTCCCGGCAGCCAGCCGAAGAGCGGCTGTTGGGCGGATATCTGCTGACCGCGGGTTGTGTACTGCCGCCCTGGCCCGGCGCGGAGCTGGAACTTGTCGCAGCGGTCGGCTGCGCACGCCGCCCCTCCTGGACATCGCCTGCCGGGTGCGCGACTTTGGGTCTTCTCGGCGCGGGGGCTCTGCCGCGGACCGGTGGCGGACCGGCCGACGCTCTCGCCGCGTCCGCGATGGCTGCGGGCACCGCAGCGGGGCGCAATGGCGCCGAGTCGGGCGGTGAGCGCCCGTGAGTGAACGCCGGAGACAGCGCCGAAGGATGGGCGGCAGGGGATGTGCGGTTCCGGATGCTGAGCGACACGACTCTCGATCCCCGCACCCGGCTGCTGGCCGCGGTGGCGTTCGCCATCGTCGTCACCGCGCTGCATGACCGGGCCGCCCTGGCGGTGGCGCTGGCGATGGCGGCGGCTGCGGTGCTCGTGGCCGGCGTGCCGGCGCGCATGCTGCTGCGCCGCGTGCTGGCGCTCGACGGCTTGATGCTGGTGGTGCTGGCGACGTTGCCGTTCACCGTCCCGGGGGAGCCTCTGGCGAGCGTCGCGGGCCTTTCGGCGAGCCGGGAGGGGCTCGGTCAGGCGATGGCGATCGCCGTCAAGGCCAACGCCGTCCTGCTGATGCTGCTGGCGCTGCTGTCGCGCGTGCTGGCACCCGCCCTGGGCCACGCGCTGGGCCGGCTGGGGGCGCCGCCTGCCCTCGTCCACCTGCTGTTGTTTACCGTCCGGTATCTCGACGTTCTCACCGCCGAATTGGCCCGGCTGCGCCGGGCGATGACGGCGCGCGGCTTCCGACCGCGGACTGACCGCCACACCTGGCGCAGCCTGGGATGGCTGGTGGGCATGCTGATGGTGCGCAGCTTCGAGCGCGCCGAGCGGGTGCTGGCGGCGATGAAGTGCCGCGGCTTCGATGGCCGATTCCGCAGCCTGGACGACGACACTCGCCTCGCCGCTGCCGACGCCGTCTTCGGCTGTGGCGCGATCGTGCTGCTCACAGGCCTGCTGTGGCTGGAGGCGGGGTGGTGAGGGAGCCGCTGATACGCCTCGAGGGGGTATGCTTTGGCTACGATCCCGCCCGCCCGGTCCTCGATCATGCCACCCTCACCCTCGCGGCCGGCGAGCGGGTGGCGCTGGTGGGCGACAACGGCTCCGGCAAGACGACGCTGCTGCATCTGGTCGTGGGCCTGCTGAAACCCGCGGCCGGCACCGTCTGGGCGTTCGGCCGCGAGCGGCGCATCGAGCGCGATTTCACCGAAGTGCGCGCCCGGGCAGGCCTGTTGTTCCAGGACCCGGACGACCAGCTGTTCTGCCCGACGGTCCTGGAGGACGTGGCCTTTGGGCCGCTCAACCTCGGCAGGCGCCCCGCCGAGGCCCGTGCCATCGCCGAAGCGACGCTGGCCGACCTCGGCCTCGGGGACTTCGGCGCCCGGATCACCCACCGGCTCTCTGGCGGCGAGAAGCGGCTGGTGACGCTGGCGACGGTGCTCGCCATGCAGCCGGATGTGCTGCTGCTGGACGAACCCACCGTCGGCCTGGACGAACGCTCGCTGCGGCGGCTGACGGAGCTTCTGGAAGCCCGGCCACAGGCGATGCTGATCGTCTCCCACGATGGGGCGTTCCGCGAGCGCCTCGCCACCCGGGTGGCAAGCCTGCGGGAAGGCAGGATCAACGATGCCTGCCCTTGACCCGGAAGGTCAGCCGGGCGCCGGCAGGACAACCGTCGCCGTAAGCGCCCGGTGGTCGGAGCCCCGCCCGGGCAAAGCCTGCAGCCGGAGCAGATCGGCGCCGCGAACCAGCACGTGGTCGATCGCGAGGCCCAGCGCCCCGGCCCGGGCTGGATAGGTGGCGGGAAGGCCTTGGTCGGTCGACAGCCCGGCGGCCGCGACAAAGGCTCGGAAGGCCGGCGTAAACGGCGTGGCGTTGAAGTCGCCCAGCACGATCACCGGCGGCTCGAGCGCGGCGACGACGGGCGCCAGGTGTTGCAGGATGAGGTCCCGTATCGGCTGGTTATCGGCATAGAGCGGCGAGGGCGCGTGAACGGCGACGATCCACGGCCGCACTCCGTCCGGGAGTTCCAGGCGCACGAATGCCGTCTGCCAGCCCTTGGCCCATGGTTCCAGCCGCCGTTCATCGACGATCGGATAGCGGGAGAGAATGGCGATCGCCTCGCTGGATCGCCAGCGCCCACTGATGAACTCGTCCTCGGCAATCATCCGCCAGGGATAGCCGTCCTCGGCGCGGCGCAGCCGCTCGATCAGGCGGGGGTTGACCTCCTGCAGTGCGACCACGTCGGCCGGCCCAGCGGTGAGCCAGGCGAGCAGCGCGTCCTGCTGGCGGTTGAGGACGTACACGTTGTGGGTCAGCAGGGTGAGCGATGAGCCCTGGCGAATCAGTGTGCCCGGGCCCGCGCCCGTGGCGGCGCCGGCGGCGGGGGACGGTCGGGCGGGGACGAGAGGCGCCGATCCCCAGGCCAGCGCGAACAGGCACGACAGCAGCACGGCGAGTGCGGCGGCCCGCCGCCGCTTCGTCAGCAGGCCGGCCAGCGCAAGGGCGGCTGCACCTGCCGTCAGGTGTGGGACAAAGTGGTGCACCAGTTCGAACGGCCAGTCGCGAACGCCGGCTCCGTGCAGCAGCGCTGCCGCGACCAGTAGGCCGAGCAACAGCCACAGGACGGTGGTCGCCAGGCGCCACAGGCTAGTTGTTGGTCGCCAGGACACGAATTTCGGCGCCGAGCGCTGTCATGAGACCGGAGAAGCCGGGGAAGCTGGTGGCGATCGCGGTGCCGTCGTCGATTCGCACCGGCGCCTGCGCCGCCAGCCCCAGCACCAGGAAGGCCATGGCGATGCGGTGGTCGAAGTGGGTCGTGACCACGCCGCCTCCGGGTGGAGGGCCGTCGCAGCCGCGGACCTCCAGCCAGTCGGGTCCGGTGTCGACGCCGACGCCGCAGGCGGCCAGCCCGGCGGCGACGGCGGCCAGCCGGTCGCTTTCCTTCACCCGAAGCTCGGCCAGACCGTGCATGCGGGTGACGCCCCGGGCGCAGGCTGCCGCCACTGCCAGGATCGGAAACTCGTCGATCATCGACGGCACCCGGGATGCCGGCACCTCGACACCCTGCAGCGGCCCGGCACGGACGACCAGGTCGCAGATCGGCTCGCCTCCGTCGTCGCGGGGTCGCCTCTGCTCGATGGCGGCGCCCATCTCGCGCAGCGTCGTCAGCAGGCCGGTGCGCAACGGATTGACGCCGATGCCCTCGAGTGTCACCTGCGATCCAGGAATGACGAGTGCGGCCACCAGCGGGAAGGCCGCCGACGAGATGTCGGCTGGCACCACCACGGTCCGGGCGGTCAATTCGGGCTGGCCGGTCAGCTCGATGCGCCGCCCGCCGTCGGGCAGCGGCTCGACCGTGATCTCGGCACCGAAATGCGCCAGCAGCCGCTCGCTGTGGTCACGCGTCGGCAGCGGCTCGATCACCACCGTCCGCCCCGGGGCATTAAGGCCTGCCAGCAGGATCGCCGATTTCACCTGTGCCGAAGCTACCGGCAGGGTGTAGTCGATGGGCAGCGGTGCTTCCGCGCCCCGCATCGCCAGCGGCAGCCGGTCGCCGCTGCGCGCCCAGATCGCCGCGCCGATTCGCTGCAACGGTTCGATGACGCGGCGCATCGGCCGGCTGGACAGGGACGCGTCGCCGGTGATGACGGTGTAGATCGGCTGGCTCGCCACCAGACCCATCAGCAGCCGCGCGCCGGTTCCGGAGTTGCCCAGGTCCAGTACCCGGTCCGGTTCCGCGAGCCCGCCGGGGCCGCGGCCGGTCACCCGCCAGGAGCCGTCGGCGTCCCGCTCCGCCCGGCAACCCAGCGCACGCACGGCAGCGGCGGTGGCGAGCACGTCGTCCCCCTCCAGCAGGCCGTGGATGCGGGATTCTCCGATCGCGGAGGCGGCCAGCAGCAACGCGCGGTGGGAAACCGACTTGTCGCCTGGGATCGCGGGCAAACCGTTCAGAGGTCCGGCCGGGCAGGCGCTCATCGGGGTCATCGAAGGCTTCACGGTCACACCTCGCACGGCGGTTGGGGGAGTGGAGACCCATTCGGCGATACTGTTTGCTTTTGACTCCCCGAAAGCAAACGTGGCAATTGGCGGTCGAGTTCAATCCCGCGTCAACGGCCGGAGGACGATCAGTGGCCAAGCCCGAATGGGGTTCGAAGCGCACGTGCCACAGCTGTGGCGCGCGATTCTACGACATGCGCCGCGAGCCGATCATCTGCCCGATCTGCGGCGCCGTCCACGATCCGGAGCGGCAGCCGCGTCCGCGGCGCCCCGGGCCGGCGCTGAAGGAAGAACCGGTCGTTGCCGCGGGCATCGTCGATGACGAGGTGGTCTCCGACGGCCTGGACGAGGAACTGGCGGAATCGGATGCCGGCGAGGCAGAGCTGGAGGATCTGGACGACGCGGCGTCCGGCGAAGACGATCTGGCGGCTGAAAACGAAGCGCTGATGGAGGATACGTCCGAGCTCGGCGAGGACGACGACGACATCGGCGAGGTGATGGAACACGTGGACGACGAGATCGACGACAAGCCGTAGGGCGACGGCGGCCGTGCCTCTGCCGTCATCGACGGGTTCGCGCGTGCCGGCGATGATTTCCCTTGCCGGCCGCGCCCTGGGTTCATTACCTTCTCGCTCGTTCGCACGCGCCCTGCCGGCGCGCCGACGACACTCGGGGCCGTAGCTCAGTTGGGAGAGCGCCGCAATGGCATTGCGGAGGTCAGGGGTTCGACTCCCCTCGGCTCCACCAAATCCCCGACCATGGTCGATCGATTGCCGGTCGCGCACAGCGGTTGAAGTGCGCGTTTCGTCGCATCGCCAGATTGACGGTCAAAGGCCGCCGCGTGGGGCGGCTGGCCGGCGCCGTCCGTCCGGGGCGCGGCGCATGGTGCCGGGGGTGAGGATTGAACTCACGACCTGCCGCTTACAAGGCGGCTGCTCTGCCGCTGAGCTACCCCGGCCGAAGCGTCCGCGAGGACCAAGACCATAGCTCAGATCCAGCGTCGCACGCGAGCCTTGTAGCTGCGGTACGGCTCGCCGAACCGGTCCTCCAGCCACGCTTCCTCGCGCAGCACGAACCTGCGGGTGATCACCCACACGAACGCCGGCGGGCCGAGCCAGGGCGTTGCCGTGCCGAGCCAGAGAGCGAATCCGGCGAGGATCGATGCCAGCCCCAGGTACATGGGGTTGCGGGTGAACCGATACGGGCCGGCGGCGACGAAGGTGGTGGGTTGCCGCCATGGTTCGACCGGTGTGCCGGCCCGTTTGAACAGCCAGGCCGCCCACACCGCCGCGAGGAACCCGCATAGAGCCGGAACCGTTCCGACCCAGGTCCATCGGGCCGGCAGCAGCAGCGGACCTGGCGCAAGATGATGCACACCGAGCATCGACACCCCGGTAATCACCGCCCACACAGGAGGAATTACGATGTGGTCCACAACATTCTCGATCATCCGAAATTCGGTACGCGTACGACGATGCCGACGATAGTGGACCTTAGTCGGGTGCGTCATCACATCCATCGCCAGCGCGAGAGCATATCATGGGCGCAGGTTGATCGCGCACCTGCACCGATGCGTTTTCGCAGCAGGGGCGAAAACGGGAATCGTAGATGCAGCCAGGAGATGCGAAACCCGGGCCGCGTGTCAGCGTGCTCATACCCGCGTACAACGTCGCATCCTTTATCGAGGAGGCGGTGCGCTCCGCGCATGGGCAGATCTTTCGCGATGTTGAGGTGATCGTCGTCGACGACGGCTCGACCGACGGCACGTCTGAAATCCTCCGCAAACTGCGGGACGACATAGGCAGCACACCGCCGCCGCTTATCGTCATGCACCAGCCGAACAGCGGTCAGAATGTAACCCGCAACGTCGGGCTCGAACGAGCACGCGGCGAGTACGTCGCATTCCTCGACGGTGATGATCGGTGGCATCCCGAGAAGCTGGCACGCCACGTGGCGATGCTCGATGCGCGGCCGGACCTGGACCTGACATTCTCCTGGCACCGGTTCATCGACGAGAAGGGGGACGAGCTGGGTATCGGCCGGCGCGGTCCGGAGCGCATCCTGTCGCTGGCCGACATGGTCGAGCACGGTCACATCGCCAGCACCAGCCTGCTCGTCGGCCGGCTTGCAGCAGCGCGCGCCGCCGGCGGTTTCGATCCCACGCTCGACAGCAGTGCCGATCTCGATTTCTGTCTGCGGGTGGCGATGCTGCGGCCGAACAACATCGGTTGCCTGCCCGAAGTGCTGGTCGACTACCGGCGGCGCCACGGCCAGATCAGTTCCATGACGCGGCGCCACCCGGGGGACTGGGAACGGTTGCTCGACAAGGTCCGGGCCTTCGATCCGGCGCTGGTCGCCCGGGTCGAGCATCGATCGCGGGCGAACAAGCGTCTGGTTCTGGCCAACATCGCCTACCGAAGCGGGAACTATGCCGAGGCACGCCGGTTCTATCGGCAGGCACTGCGGATTTCGCCCTCGTCGATGCTGCTCCGACCGTCGCACTGGCGGCGCGGGGCACAGTACTACATCCTGCCCCTGTTGCCGCTTCCGTTGCATGCGCGCATGGTGGCACTCGGCCGGCGGCTGCGTGCCCGGTTTCGGCATCGGCGCGGGAGTGATGATGACGTCGGCTGGCCGGCGCCCGACCGCCCGGGTGGCGGTGGTCGCGGCTGACGCTCGGCCCGGCACCGGGAGCGCGAAGCTGGTCGGGACGAAGCGAGGCGGGGACGCTGAGTTCGATGACGGAGAGCGAAGACAGGCAGGGGCGTGCGGGTGGCGCTGCGGCGCATGCGGCGATCCGCAAGCGGGCGGTGGCGGGCACCTTGTGGGCGGCGACCGAGACCTGGGGCCGGCATCTGATCACGTTCGTCATTCTGGTGGTCCTGGCCCGGCTCCTCGGTCCGGAAAGCTTCGGCATGGTCGCGCTGGCGACGGTGTTCGTGCCCATGTGCACCGCTTTGCTGCAGGAGACGTTCGCCGAGGCGCTGGTCCGCCACGAGCCGCTGCTGCCCGAACACGTCGACTCCGTGTTTTGGTTTCTGAGTGGCGCTGCAGCCGTGACCGCTTCGCTGCTGCTGCTGGCCGGCAGGCCGCTCGCCGTCCTGTTCGGTGCACCGGAGGTGGCCGAACTGATCCGCTGGCTGAGCGGCGTGGTGCTGCTGAATGCGCTTGCCGCGGTGCCGGTGGCGCTGCTGAAGCGTGAGATGCGGTTCCGCAGCCTGACGACGCGGACGTTCATCGGTCTGCTGGCGGGCGGAGCGGTCGGGATCGGCATGGCGGCGTCGGGCTCCGGTGCCTGGAGCCTGGTGGGGCAGATGTTGACCCAGGCGGCCTTGCAGACGGCCGTGGTCTGGTCGGCCTGCGGCTGGCGGCCCAGCCTTCGCTTCGACCGGCGGCGGTTGCGCGACGTGGCGGCCTACGGATGTGCTTCCGCCGGACTGGTGGTGGTCAACGCCCTGCGCCAGGCGGTGCCGCGCCTCATCGTCGGCATCACCGCCGGTCCGCTGGGCGCCGGGCTGTTCCAATTGGCTACCAAGCTCGCGTGGACGATGCGCATGGCGCTGATCTATCCGGTGGCTGTGGTGGCGATGCCGACGGCGGCCAAGGTGCAGGCGGATCCGGCCGTCACGACGCGGCTGCTGGTCACCGCGTCCCGCTACATGGCGATGATCACCTTCCCGGGCTTCGTCGGCTTGGCGATGGTGGCGCCGGAGCTGATCCCGATGCTGGTGGGGCCGGGGTGGGAGGGTGCCGTGTTGCCGGCGCAGCTGCTGGCGCTCAGCGGGATCTGCTTCGGCGTCACCGCCGTCAACGGTGCCGTCATGCGGGCGATGAACCGTGCCGGTGCCAACATGATGGTGCAGGCGGTGGGCTTGGCCGTGATCGTCGTGGGCGGACTGTTGTTCGCCGAGGACGGCCTCGCGGCGGTGGCGCTCGTGGTTCTGGTGTCCAGCTGCATCACCTGGCCGCTGCAGCTGTCGGTTTTTTCCCGGACGACCGGGCTTTCGCCGCTGCGGCAGCATCTGGGCCTGCTGCCGTTCGTCGCAGCGACGGTGGCGATGGCGGGCGCCATCTGGCTGTGGCGGCAGGAGGTGGCCGCGGACCTGCCCGTGCCGCTGCTGCTGGCGAGCGAGATCGGCGTCGGCGTGGCGGTCTACGGCGTCATAGTGCTGCTGCTGGCGCGACCCACGGTGACCGGTCTGGTGCGCTCCGTCGCGACCGCGGTGCGCTGAACCGGCTGCGGCGAGCGATCCTCGGGATGGCTGCGGCTTCGGAGCGCCGCCGACATCAGGCGGCTGCCGATGCCGCCGGCAGCATCCGCGGGATCGGGCGGCCGTCGAGCCCCGCGACCGGAACGCCCACCAGCGCCGGCAGGGTGGCGGCAAAGTCCAGGTAGCACACCGGTTCCGGCAACTCGCCGGGCGCGAGTCCGCCGCCGCTGACGTAGAACATGCAGCGGTCGCTGTGGTCGCCGGTACGGAACGTGGAATGCCGGCCCCGGATCTCGCCGATGCTGGGCGATCCCACCGCTTCGGCCGAGTTCTCCAGCGCCCAGATCGCCACCAGGTCGGGCAGCCGGTCTCTGTACGGACCCTGGTAGACGTCGCTGACGCGGATCATCGTCTTGACGATGGGTTTGCCGGTGTCGAGATCGACGACCTTCAGCAACTCTTCGCTGATCCGCTCGCACAGGGCCTCGTACTCGCCGCCGGGCTGCACCCGGCCGTTCGGCTCGCGTCCGACCACGTTGAACCGGATGGCGCCGTACTCGTCGTTGTTCGGCACCGCGAAGCAGGTGCGCCGAGCCTGCTCGGCTTCGCGCATCGCCGCCCCGACCCGGTTCGACGCACCCTTCAGCGCGGTACGCAGGCGCTGCGGCAGCGCGTCGCGCCACAGCGCCTTCAGCCGGTGGCGGACCGCTGCCCGCTGGCCGCCCCGACCCGGCTCGAGGCGGGTGAGGATGCGGTCCAGCAGGTGGCTCGCCGAGGCGAAGCGCTGCATCCCCGGCCCGCCGAAGACGATCACCGTCGCCTCGGCCGGCGCCGCCGCGAGCAGGTCGCCCACCGCCCGGTCGAGGGCGACGTAAACCGCCTTAATCGGATCGCCGAGGCGCTGCCGCAGCGACGCATCATGCAGGGGGTGATCCTCCTCGTGCAGGTGCCAGCACATGTGGCCGATGTCGTGCGGGTCGGCGTAGACGGTCATGAAGAAGTCCCAGGGACTCCGGCCGAGCAGGTCCAGCATGCAGCGGGTCTTGACGCCGATCCGGTCGACCAGCCCCCGGCGCAGCGACGCGAACCCTTCGGCGCCCATGTCCGGGCGATCGACATGGCCGCCGAACGGATCGTCGCCGTACGCGCGGATGATCCGCTCCAGCTCCGCCGGCGGCTCGCTGCGCGGCGGCGAGTTGCGGTCGTGGGTGAACCAGTCGCAGACGTGGATGCCGTTGATCGAACGGCTGAGCGGTGCGCGCACCACGTCGACGACGGCGCAGCGGCGTCCCGCGGCGCTGAACGCCTCCCACAGCGGCCGGGCGCCGAACCCCTCGTCGTCGTCGAAGGCCTCCACCCGGTAGGTGCCGGGAACGATCTGCTGGAACCACATCCGGCCGTGGCGCGCCGGGTTGACGCCGGTGAAGACCGACGGCCACAGCGTGCCGTTGCCGAAGCCGGGCGGCACCGTGGTTTCGCCCACGACGGAGCGCTCTGCGAGCCGGGCCAACACCGGCAGGTCGCCGCTCGCCATCCAGCGCCGGAGCAGCTTCGGCTCGGCGGAATCCAGACCGATGAACATCAGCGGACGCGGACCGTTCATCCCCGACCCCCTCTCGATACGCCCGGAGTGTCGTCACTTCTTCGCCGTAAGCGCGCCGGCGCCGGCGGATTGTGCGCAAGGGAAATGGTGATTCGGTCACCCGCATCCAAGCCGCCTGCCGGGGCGCCGACGGCGCCGGCACGGCGTCGTCTATGCGCGTGTTAATTGTAATGCAGTCGAAGACGCAATCCAACCTCCGCGATCCCGGCGACGCCATCGCCGTCGGCTCCCATTCGGCTCGCCCGTGCCGGCTTCCTGCAGGATTCGCGTATCGGCTCAGGTCGGCTGCGATCCGCGCGCCCGGGCGCAGGCGTGCAGTGCCACGGCGGCGGCGGCGGAGAGATTGAGGCTGTCGACGGCGGCGGCGATCGGGATGCGTACCAGCGTATCGCAGGTCTCGCGCAACAGCCGGCGCAGCCCCGCACCCTCGGCACCGAGGACGAGCGCGATCCTTCCGCCGAGGTCCGCATCGTCGATGCTGCGCTCCGCCCCTCCGGCGAGCCCGATGCAGCGAAAGCCTTCCTGCTGCAGCGATCGGAGCGCGCGCGCCAGGTTGGTCTCGCGGATCAGCGGCACGCGCTCCAGCGACCCGGAGGCCGCCTTCGCCAGCGTGCCCGTCTCCTCCGGCGCGTGCCGGTCCTGGACGATGGCGGCGGTGGCACCGAACGCTTCGGCCGAGCGCAGGACGGCGCCGACGTTGCGCGGGTCGGTGACCTGATCGAGAACGACGAGCAGCGCCTCGGGCGCATCCGCAAGGGTCGTCAGAACCGCCTCCAGGTCGGTGGCGGGCAGGGGGCGAGCGAGCACGGCGATGCCCTGATGCACGCAATCCGGCGGCAGTAGGGCATCGATGGCCCGGCGGTCGACGATCTCCATCGGTGGGCGCCCGGAGACGCCGCCGGCCCCGGCCAGTTCGCGGGCCGCCTCGGCGGTGGCCAGCAGCCGGTCGAGCCTGCGCCCGGGATTGGCCAGGGCTGCGATCACCGGGTGCCGTCCCCACAGCCAGATCGCCTCCGATCCGGCGCCGCCCGGGCGAGGCGCCGGCCACCCGCCGACGGGTCGCCGGCGGCCCGGACCCCCGTGGCCCGAACCCCCGTGCCCGCCCGGAAGCGAGGAGCCGGAGTGCGGGGAGCCAGGGGGTGGTGACGTCGGGGGCGGTGACCCCGACGGCGTCGATGCGGCTTTTCTTGTCGGTCGGTGCTTGCGTTGCCTCATTGCTGCCTTTACCATCACCTGCTCGTCAAGGTTCGGGGAAAAATCGCAGGCGGGGCCGGAGTGGTCGCGCCGATGAGGTGTTTGTTTATCAGCTCGAGCGTTGACAAGCGTGCGTAAAACCAATATGTGCAAGCGCTCGTTCGGCCGGATCGCCGATGCCGACGGCGTACCGGAGGGGTGCCCGAGCGGCTAAAGGGGACGGACTGTAAATCCGTTGGCTTCACGCCTACGCTGGTTCGAATCCAGCCCCCTCCACCATGCCTCGGGTAGGCTGCCCCGAACCGACCTGGGTGTGGTGCGCGGGTGTAGCTTAATGGTAAAGCGGAAGCCTTCCAAGCTTCATACGAGGGTTCGATTCCCTTCACCCGCTCCAAATTCCGTCGAAGACGGCGTGGATGGTCGGGTCGGGCGATCGGCGCATTCGTGTCAATGAACTCTGCGACCGGGAAAGACAGAACAGGCCATGGCGAAGGCGAAATTCGAGCGGACGAAGCCGCATTGCAACGTTGGCACGATCGGCCACGTGGATCACGGCAAGACGACGCTGACGGCGGCGATCACGAAGGTATTGTCGGAGGTCGGCGGGGCGGATTTCACGCCGTTTGACCAGATCGACAAGGCGCCGGAGGAGAAGGCGCGGGGGATCACGATTTCGACGGCGCACGTGGAGTACCAGACGGCGAACCGTCACTACGCGCACGTGGACTGCCCGGGGCATGCCGACTACGTGAAGAACATGATCACCGGTGCGGCGCAGATGGACGGCGCGATCCTGGTGGTTTCGGCGGCTGATGGTCCGATGCCGCAGACGCGCGAGCACATCCTGCTGGCGCGCCAGGTGGGCGTTCCGGCGATGGTGGTGTTCCTGAACAAGGTCGACATGGTGGACGACCCGGAGCTGCTGGAGCTGGTGGAGCTGGAGCTGCGCGAGCTGTTGAGCTCGTATGACTTCCCCGGCGACGACATTCCGATCGTCAAGGGTTCGGGTCTGGCGGCTCTGGAGGGCCGGGACCCGGAGATCGGCAAGAACGCGATCATGGAGCTGATGGCGGCGGTGGATTCGTACATTCCGCAGCCGGAGCGTCCGAAGGACCAGCCGTTCCTGATGCCGATCGAGGACGTGTTCTCGATTTCCGGGCGCGGCACGGTGGTGACGGGCCGGGTCGAGCGGGGCGTGATCAAGGTGGGCGAGGAAGTGGAGATCGTCGGCATCCGGGCGACGACGAAGACCACGTGCACCGGCGTCGAGATGTTCCGCAAGCTGCTCGACCAGGGCGAGGCCGGCGACAACATCGGCGTGCTGCTGCGGGGTACCAAGCGCGAGGACGTGGAGCGGGGCCAGGTGCTGGCGAAGCCCGGCACGATCACGCCGCACACCCGGTTCGCCGCCGAGGCGTACATCCTGACCAAGGAGGAGGGCGGCCGCCACACGCCGTTCTTCACCAAGTACCGGCCGCAGTTCTACTTCCGGACGACGGACGTGACCGGGACGGTGACGCTTCCCGAGGGCACCGAGATGGTGATGCCGGGCGACAACGTGTCGATGGAGGTGCAGCTGATCGCGCCGATCGCCATGGACGAGGGCCTGCGCTTCGCCATCCGCGAAGGCGGCCGCACGGTGGGCGCCGGCGTCGTCGCCAAGATCATCGAATAGCGCGCCGGATACGACCCACGGCGCAGGCCACGGCGCAAGCCACGGCGCAGGACGGAACAGGACAGTATGGACAACCAGAATATCCGCATCGGCCTTCGGGCCTTCGATCATCGCGTGCTGGACCAGTCCGCACGCGAGATCGTCAACACCGCGCGGCGGACCGGTGCGCGGGTGCGCGGCCCGATCCCGCTGCCGACGCGGATCGAGAAGTTCACCGTGCTCCGCTCTCCGCATGTGGACAAGAAGTCGCGTGAACAGTTCGAGATCCGCACGCACAAGCGGGTGCTCGATATCGTCGATCCGACGCCGCAGACCGTGGACGCGCTGATGAAGCTCGACCTGGCCGCCGGCGTCGACGTGGAAATCAAGCTCTAGGGGCTGACTCTCGATGCGGACCGGTCTCATTGCCCAGAAGCTCGGCATGTCGCGCGTTTTCGCCGACGACGGAACCCATGTTCCGGTCTCCGTGCTGAGCCTCGAGGGCTGCCAGGTAGTGGCGCAGCGGACGCCCGACAAGGACGGCTACGCCGCGCTGCAGCTGGGCGCCGGCAAGGTCAAGGTGAAGAACGTCACGCAGCCGATGCGCGGCCACTTCGCCAAGGCGGCCGTCGAACCGAAACGGACGTTGGCCGAGTTCCGGGTGTCGCCCGACATGCTGGTCGAGGTCGGCGCCGAGCTGACCGCCGACCACTTCGTCGCCGGCCAGCCGGTCGACGTCATCGGCGTCTCCATCGGCAAAGGGTTCGCCGGCGCGATGAAGCGGCACAACTTCGGGGGCCTGCGGGCGACCCACGGCGTGTCGATCAGTCACCGCAGCCACGGCTCCACCGGCAACCGTCAGGATCCGGGCCGCACCTTCCCGGGCAAGAAGATGGCCGGCCATATGGGCGATGCCCGGGTCACCATCCTCAACCTGGAAGTGGTGCGGACCGATCCGGAGCGGGGGATCATCCTGATCCGCGGCGCGGTGCCGGGGGCGAAGGGTGCGTGGCTGCTGGTTCGCGATGCGGTGAAGCGGCCGCGCCCTGACAGCGCACCGCTGCCGGCCGCCTTCCGTGTCCCGGCGACGTCCGCCGAGGCTTCGGGGGAGGCTGCGGCGGCGACGGAGGCAGGTGCCGCGGCCGTCGACACAGCGAACCCGGCCGGCGGCGACAGCCCGGCCTCCCCGTCGGGCGAGGAATAGCGTCGATGCAGTGGGACGTGATCAATCTGGACAGCGAGACGGTCGGTACCGTCGATCTTCCCGACGGGGTGTTCGGCCTGCCGCTGCGCCCCGACATTCTGGCGCGCACCGTCAACTGGCAGCTGGCGAAGCGCCGCGCCGGAACGCACAGCACCAAGCTGCGCGGCGAGGTGGCGCGGACGACGAAGAAGCCGTACCGGCAGAAGGGCACCGGCCGCGCCCGGCAGGGCTCGACCAAGGGTCCGCACATGCGGGGCGGCGCGATCGTGTTCGGCCCCCGGCCGCGGGATCACGCGATCGAGCTGCCGAAGCAGGTGCGCCGGCTGGCGCTGAAGGCGGCCCTGTCGGCCAAGTGCGCGGCCAACGAGCTGGTGGTCATCGACCGGGCCGAACTGACCGAGCCCAAGACCAAGGCCCTGGCGGCGCGGCTCGCCCGGCTCGGCTGGAGCAAGCCGCTGGTCATCGACGGCGAAAAGCCGGAAGTGAATTTCGCCCGCGCCGCGCGCAACATCGTCGGGCTCGACGTGCTGCCGTCGATCGGCGCCAACGTCTACGACATCCTGCGGCACGAGACGCTGGTCCTGACCCGCGCTGCCGTCGACAAGCTCACGGAGCGGCTGGCATGAGCAAGCCCTTTGCGAAGCGCACCGTCACCGTCGGTGCCGAGCGCGCCTACGAGGTAATCCGCCGGCCGCTGATCACCGAGAAGGCGACGCGGGTCTCCGAGCACAATCAGGTGGCGTTCATCGTCGCCCTCGACGCCACCAAGCCGGAGATCAAGGCGGCGGTGGAGATGCTGTTCAAGGTCAAGGTGAAGGCGGTCAACACCTTGATCCAGAAGGGCAAGAGCAAGCGGTTCCGTGGCCGGCCGGGCGTCCGGCCGGATCTCAAGAAAGCGATCGTCACGCTGGCCGAAGGCCATTCGATCGACGTCACCACCGGGCTGTAGACGACCATGGCACTCAAGCAGTTCAAGCCGACCACTCCCGGGCAGCGCGGTCTGGTCCTGATCGACCGGGCGGGCCTGTGGACGGGCAAGCCCGAGAAGGCGCTGACGGAAGGCCTGCGCGGCCACGGCGGACGCAACAACACCGGGCGGATCACGGCGCGCCGGCGCGGCGGCGGACACAAGCGTCGTTACCGGATCGTCGACTTCAAGCGCGGCAAGACGGACGTGCCGGCGACGGTCGAGCGCCTGGAATACGACCCGAACCGCAGCGCCTTCATCGCGCTGATCCGCTACCAGGACGGCGAGCTGTCGTACATCCTGGCGCCGCAGCGGCTGGCTGCGGGCGACACGGTGATCTCCGGGCGCAACGTCGACGTCAAGCCGGGCAACGCGCTGCCGCTGCAGAACATTCCGGTGGGCACCATCATCCACAATGTGGAGATGAAGAAGGGCAGGGGCGGCCAGATCGCCCGGTCGGCGGGCACGTATGCGCAGCTGATCGGGAAGGACCAGGGCTACGCCCAGCTTCGCCTGAACTCCGGCGAGCTGCGGATGGTGCGCGCCGAGTGCATGGCGACGATCGGGGCGGTCTCCAATCCGGATCAGCAGAACGTCAAGATCGGCAAGGCCGGCCGTTCGCGCTGGCTGGGCGTCCGGCCCAGTGTCCGCGGCGTGGCGATGAACCCGATCGACCATCCGCACGGCGGCGGCGAGGGCAAGACCTCCGGCGGCCGGCATCCGGTGACGCCGTGGGGCAAGCCCACCAAGGGCAAACGCACCCGCAACAACAAGCGGACGGATGCGCTGATCATGCGCCGCCGTCACCGGTCGAAGTAGGCGAGGGAGCAAGGGCGTTGCCGCGTTCCGTATGGAAAGGGCCGTTCATCGACGGCTATCTGCTGAAGAAGGCCGATCAGGTCCGTTCGTCGAAGCGCAACGAGGTGATCCGCACGTGGTCCCGGCGCTCGACGATCATCCCGCAGTTCGTGGGGCTGACCTTCGGCGTCTACAACGGCAAGAAGTTCGTGCCGGTGCTGGTCACCGAGAACATGGTCGGGCACAAGTTCGGCGAGTTTTCGCCCACCCGCACCTTCCACGGCCACTCGGCTGACAAGAAGTCGAAGAGGGGCTGACGGATGGGCAAACCGGGCATGTTTCGGACCCTGGCCGATAACGAGGCGCTGGCGATTTCGCGCAACCTGCGGATCAGCCCGCGGAAGCTGAACCTGGTCGCGCAGATGATCCGCGGCAAGGGCTGCGAGCGGGCACTGGCCGAGCTGCAGTTCTCGCCCAAGCGGATCGCGCTCGACGTGCGCAAGGCGTTGCAGTCGGCGATCGCGAACGCCGAAAACAACCACCAGCTGGACGTGGATCGGCTGTTCGTCGCCGAGGCGACGGTCGGCAAGGCACTGGTCATGAAACGCTTCTCGCCCCGGGCACGGGGCCGGGCGGCACGCATCGAAAAGCCCTTTTCGCACCTGCGCCTGGTATTGCGCGAGCGGGCGGAGGTCGAGTGATGGGACAGAAAGTCAATCCGGTCGGGCTTCGGGTCGGGATAAACCGGACCTGGGATTCGCGTTGGTTCGCCGACGAGAACTATGCCCAGCTGCTGCGCGAGGACATGAAGATCCGGGAGTTTCTGCACAAGCGTCTGGTGCAGGCCGGAGTATCGCGGGTGGTGATCGAGCGGCCGGCGAAGAAGGCGCGCATCACCATCCATACCGCCCGACCCGGCGTGGTGATCGGCAAGAAGGGCGCCGACATCGAGAAGGTGCGCCAGGAGCTGGCGAAGCTGACGCGGGCGGACGTGCACCTGAACATCGTCGAGATCCGCAAGCCGGAGATCGATGCCAAGCTGGTGGCGGACGGGATCGCCCAGCAGCTGGAGCGCCGGGTGTCGACCCGGCGGGCGATGAAGCGGGCGGTGCAGTCGGCGATGCGGTTGGGCGCCCAGGGCATCCGCATCAACTGCGGCGGCCGGCTCGGCGGCGCGGAGATCGCGCGCTCGGTCTGGTACCGGGAAGGCCGGGTGCCGCTGCACACGCTGCGCGCCCACGTCGACTACGGCCAGGCCCGGGCGCAGACCACGTACGGCGTCTGCGGCGTCAAGGTATGGATTTACAAGGGCGACATCCTCGCGCACGACCCGATGGCGGTCGACAAGCGGGCGATGGACCAGCAGTCGGCGCGCTGAGCGGCGCACCCCGGGACGAACGACGATGCTGTCACCAAAGCGAACCAAGTACCGCAAGCAGTTCAAGGGCCGGATCCACGGCGCCTCGAAGGGGGCCACCGAGCTGAACTTCGGCGCCTTCGGTCTGAAGGCGATGGAACCCGAGCGCCTCACGGCGCGCCAGATCGAGGCGGCGCGGCGCGCCATGACCCGGCACATGAAGCGCGCCGGCCGTGTCTGGATCCGGCTGTTTCCGGATGTGCCCGTCTCCACCAAGCCTGCCGAGGTGCGGATGGGCGGCGGCAAGGGCGCGCCCGAGTACTGGGTGTGCAAGGTAAAGCCGGGGCGGATCATGTTCGAGATCGACGGCGTCACCCGCGAGGTGGCGCGGGAAGCGTTCGCGCTGGCCGCCGCCAAGCTGCCGATCCGGACCCGTTTCGTCGCCCGCCTCGGCGAAGAAGGGGAAGCGTGATGAAGGCCGCCGATCTCAGAGCGAAGACCGAAGACGAACTGGCGACCCTGCTGCTGCAGCTGCGCAAGGAAGGCTTCAACCTGCGCTTTCGGCAGGCGAGCGGCCAGCTGGAGAATACGGTGCAGCGGCGTCACGTGCGCCGCGACATCGCCCGGGTGAAGACCATTCTCGGCCAGCGGCGGGCGGCTGCGTCCGCGGCGAAGACGTCGTAGCGGGAGGAAGCATGCCGAGACGGATTCTGCAAGGGGTGGTGGTCAGCGACAAGACCGACAAGACGGTCGTCGTGCGCGTCGAGCGCCGTGTCATGCACCCCATCTACAAGAAGTTCATCAAGCGCTCGAAGCGGTACATGGCGCACGATGAAAGCAACGCTGTGAAGATCGGCGACGCGGTCAGGATTCGCGAGTGTCGGCCGATCTCCAAGCGGAAGTGCTGGGAAGTGCTGAGCGAGGGCGTCGACGACGGCGCCGGCGGCGCGGCCACCCCGGCATCTCCGGCGGCGACCCAGGAAGGGTAGGCAGCGATGATCCAAGTGGAAACCAACCTGGACGTCGCCGACAACTCGGGAGCGCGCCGCGTGCAGTGCATCCGGGTGCTGGGCGGCTCCCGGCGCCGGTACGCGTCGGTCGGGGACATCATCGTCGTTTCGATCAAGGACGCCATTCCGCGTGGCAAGGTGAAGAAGGGCGAGGTGATGCGGGCGGTGGTGGTGCGGACGGCGAAGGACGTGCGCCGGCCGGACGGATCGTCCATCCGTTTCGATCGCAATGCCGCGGTGCTGATCAACAAGCAGGGCGAGCCGATCGGCACCCGCATCTTCGGACCCGTGACCCGTGAACTGCGCGCCAAGGGATACATGAAGATCGTCTCCCTGGCGCCGGAGGTGCTGTAGATGGCGGCGAAGATCCGCAAGGGCGACCGGGTGGTGGTGTTGACCGGCCGCAGCAAGGGCCGTACCGGCGAGGTGCTGCAGGTGATGCCGAAGGAGGGCCGTGCGCTCGTCCAGGGCGTCAACATGGCGAAGCGGCACGTGCGGGCGTCCCAGAAGACGATGGGTGGCATCGTCGAGCAGGAGGCACCGATTCATTTGTCCAACCTGGCGCACGTCGATCCGCAGAGCGGTCGGCCGACGCGGGTGGGGTTCCGGGTGCTGGAGGACGGCCGCAAGGTCCGGTTCGCCAAGCAATCCGGCGAAATCATCGACAGATAGGTCGGGGGCGACGACGGTCCATGTCCCGGTTGCGTGATCATTACAATTCCAGCGTACGGAAGACCCTGCAGGAGCAGTTCCAGTACGCCAACCCGATGCAGATTCCGCGTCTCACCAAGATCGTCCTCAACATGGGCGTGGGCGAGGGGACGCAGGACAAGAAGAAGGTGGAGGCGGCGGTCGGCGACATGACGCTGATCGCCGGCCAGAAGCCGGTCGTCACCCGGGCGAAGAAGTCGATTGCCGGCTTCAAGTTGCGCGAGGGCATGGCGGTCGGATGCAAGGTGACGCTTCGCCGGGAACGCATGTACGAATTTCTCGACCGCTTGGTGAACATCGCGCTGCCGCGGGTGCGCGATTTTCGCGGCGTATCGAAGAAGAGTTTCGACGGCCGTGGCAACTTCGCGATGGGGGTGAAGGAACAGATCATCTTCGCGGAGATCAGCTACGACAAGGTCGATCAAATCCGCGGCCTCGACATCATCATCTGCACCACGGCCAAGAACGACGCCGAGGCGCAGGCGTTGTTGAAGGCGTTCGACATGCCGTTCGCCAACTGAGCGACGGCAAGGAGACGGCAATGGCGAAGAAAAGTCTTGTGGAACGGAACAACAAGCGGATGCGGATGGCGGCCCAGTACGCCGATCGCCGCGCCGCGCTGAAGGAGATCGCCTGCGACGAGTCCCGCTCGCCGGAGGAGCAGTTCGCGGCCCGCATGAAGCTGGCGCAGTTGCCGCGCAACTCCTCGAAGACGCGGATCCGCCTGCGGTGTTCGCTCACCGGCCGGTCGCGCGGCAACTATCGCAAGTTCGGCCTGTCGCGGATCGCACTCCGCGATCTGGCGTCATCCGGGCAGATTCCCGGCATGACCAAGTCGAGCTGGTAGGGAGCGCACCGTCGATGTCGATGACCGATCCCCTCGGCGATATGCTCACCCGCATCCGCAACGGGCAGCGGGCCGGCAAGCGGGCCGTTGGCGCGCCGGCATCCAAGCTGCACGCCCGGGTGCTGGACGTCCTGCAGCGGGAGGGGTTCATCCGCGGCTATTCCGAGCTGGAAATCTCGCCGGGCGTACGCGAGTTGACGATCGAGTTGAAGTACCACGAGGGCGAGCCGGCGATCCGCGAGATCAGCCGGGTTTCCAAGCCGGGGCGGCGGGTGTATTCGAAACTGGAGGACATCCCCCGCGTCTACAATGGCCTGGGTGTCGCCATCCTGTCGACGCCGCGCGGCGTGATCTCGGACAACGAGGCGCGCGAGGCGCACGTGGGTGGCGAAGTCCTGTGCAAGGTCCTGTGAGAGTCGGAGCGAGGGTTTAGATGTCGCGCGTCGGCAAGCATCCGGTGGTCATCCCGGCCGGGGTGACCGTTACCGTCGAAGGGCAGCGCGTGCGCGCCGAGGGCAAGCTGGGCACGCTGGAGCGCACGCTGATGCGCGAGGTGCAGGTGACCTGCGAGGGGGGGGCCGTGTCGGTCCGCCCACGGGACGAGACCCTGCGGGCGCGGATGATGTGGGGGACGGCGCGCACGCTGCTCTCCAATCTGGTGACCGGCGTGAGCGAGGGGATCACGCGCAAGCTGGAGATCACCGGCGTCGGCTACCGGGCGCAGGTGCAGGGCGGCAACCTCGTGCTGCAGCTCGGCTACAGCCACGATGTCGTGCATCCGATCCCGGACGGCATCAAGATCGTCTGCCCCGACCTGACGCACATCGTCATCACCGGTGCCGACAAGGAACTGGTGGGCCAGGTTGCGGCGGAAATCCGCGCCTACCGGTCGGTCGAGCCCTACAAGGGCAAGGGCATCAAGTACGAGGGCGAATACGTCCTGCGTAAAGAGGGCAAGAAGAAGTAGCCATGGCGACGTCTACGCAGTTATTCGAGCGGCGCAAGCGGCGCAACCGGTACCGGATGCGGCAGGTCGGCGGCGAGCGGCCGCGCCTGTCGGTGTTTCGTTCGAACAAGCACATCTACGCCCAGGTGATCGACGACAGGGTCGGCCGGACGCTGGCTGCGGCCTGCAGCCTGGAGTCGGACTTCCGTAGTGCGGAAGAGGTTGCGAAGGGAGCGGAGCTGGCCGGTCAGGTGGGCAAGCTGATTGCCGAGCGCGCGCTGGCGGCGGGCGTGACGGCGGTGGTGTTCGATCGTGGCGGGTATCGCTACCATGGGCAGGTGAAGGCGCTCGCCGATGCCGCCCGCGAAGCCGGCCTGACATTCTGAGGAGACGGCACGATGGCGCGTAGACCTTCCGGCAAGCGCGGCGAGCGCGGCGAGCGCGGCGACCGGCAACAGCAGGCGCCCGAAGAACCGGAACTGAAGGACAAGCTGGTGGCGATCAACCGCGTCGCCAAGGTGGTGAAGGGCGGTCGGCGGTTCTCGTTCGCGGCCCTGGTGGTGGTCGGCGACGGCCGCGGCCGCGTGGGCTTCGGCACTGGCAAGGCGCGGGAGGTGCCGGAAGCGATCCGCAAGGCGACCGACCATGCCAAGCACCACATGATTCGGGTGCCGCTGCGCGACGGCCGCACCCTGCACCATGACGTGCACGGCCACTTCGGCGCCGGCCTGGTGGTGCTGCGCGCCGCCCCCGCCGGCACCGGGGTGATCGCCGGCGGGCCGATGCGGGCGGTGTTCGAGACGATGGGCGTGCAGGACGTGGTCGCCAAGTCGATCGGCAGCTCGAATGCCCACAACATGGTGAAGGCGACGTTCGATGCGCTCAACCGCTGCTTCTCGCCACGGGCCGTGGCGGCCCGGCGTGGCAAGAAGGTGAGCGAGATCGTTTCCCGCCGCGTCGAGGGACCCGGCGCTGCCGGTCCGCGGGGCTGATCGATGAGCGACACGAAGAAGCGGTTGAAGGTCACCCAGATCCGCAGCCCGATCGCCCGCCGGCACGACCAGCGGGAAACCCTGATCGGCCTCGGGCTGAACAAGCTGCACCGCAGCCGCGAGCTGGAGGACACGCCGTCCATCCGCGGCATGATCAACAAGGTGGGCCACCTGGTGCAGGTGGAGGAAATCGGCTGAGCGGCATCGCCGCGGCCGTCGCGACGACGAAGGACGAACGATGAAGCTGAACCAGATCAGCGACAACGCCGGCGCGACACATCCGCGCAAGCGTCTGGGTCGCGGCATCGGCTCCGGGCTGGGCAAGACCTCCGGCAAGGGGCACAAGGGCCAGAAGGCGCGCAGCGGCGGCCAGCGCTTCGTGGGTTTCGAAGGCGGCCAGATGCCGCTGTACCGGCGGCTGCCGAAGCGCGGGTTTCATAACCCGTTCCGGCACGATTTCGTCGTCGTCAACCTGGGCGTGCTGCAGCAGGCGATCGATGCCGGTCGACTGGACGGGACGAAGCCGGTCGACGAGGCGGCGATGCAGGCGGCGGGCCTGTTCCGGCGGCGGCGCGACGGCGTCCGCCTGCTGGCGAAGGGTGAGCTGACGGTGGCGCTGGCGATTACCGTCACCGGCGCTTCCAAGGCCGCCGTGGCGGCAGTGGAGAAGGCGGGCGGCAGTGTCACCGCAGCCACCGCGAGCAAGCCGGAGAAGACCGCAGCCGATCCCGGCGCGGCCTGATCAAGGGAACGCACGATGGCATCCGCCGCCGAGCAACTGGCATCGCAAATGAACTTCGGGGCCTTCGGCAAGGCCACCGAGCTGAAGAAGCGGATCTGGTTTACGCTCGGCGCGCTCGTCGCATACCGGCTGGGGACTTACATCCCGCTGCCGGGCATCGACCCGGTGGCGATCGCCGATATCTTCGCCCGGCAGTCGGGCGGTATCCTGGGCATGTTCAACATGTTCGCCGGCGGCGCGCTCGGCCGGATGACCATCTTCGCGTTGAACATCATGCCGTATATCTCCGCCTCGATCATCATGCAGCTGATGACGGCGGTGCTGCCGAGCTTGGAGTCGCTGAAGAAGGAAGGCGAAGCCGGGCGAAAGAAGATCAACCAGTATACACGCTACCTGACGGTGCTGATCACCGCCGGTCAGGCGTACGGCCTTGCACTGGGGCTGGAGGGAATGCAGTCGTCGGCGGGTTCGGCGGTCATCGATCCGGGCTGGTTCTTCCGTCTGACGACGGTGATCACGCTGGTCGGCGGGACCATGTTCCTGATGTGGCTGGGCGAGCAGATCACCGCTCGCGGCATCGGCAACGGGATCTCGCTGATCATCTTCGCCGGCATCGTCGCCCAATTTCCTTCGTCGCTGGTGGCGACCTTGGAGCTGGGCCGCACCGGGGCGCTGTCGGCACCGTTCATCGTCGCGCTGATCGCGATCGCGATCCTGGTCATCTACTTCGTCGTGTACGTGGAGCGGGCGCAGCGTCGCATCGTCGTCCAGTATCCGAAGCGACAGGTGGGCGCCCGGGTCACCTCGGGTGAGAGCAGCCACCTGCCCCTGAAGATCAACACCTCGGGTGTGATCCCGCCGATCTTCGCCTCGTCGATCCTGGTGATGCCGATCACGGTCATCAGCCTCATGGCCGACAAGGGTCCGAGCTGGCTGACGACGATCACCGTCTACCTGGGCCACGGACAGCCGCTTTACCTGATCCTCTACGTCAGCCTGATCGTGTTCTTCGCCTTCTTCTACACGGCGGTCGTATTCAATCCGACCGAGACAGCGGACAATCTGAAGAAGTACGGCGGGTTCATTCCCGGCATCCGGCCGGGCCGCAACACTGCCGAATACCTGGACCGGGTGTTGACTCGGCTCACGGTCATCGGCGCCGCCTACCTGTCGATCGTCTGCATTCTCCCGGAGATTCTGATTTCCCGCTTCTCCGTGCCATTCTATCTCGGTGGGACCAGCCTGCTGATCGTCGTCACCGTGACTATGGATACGGTGACGCAGGTTCAGTCGCATCTGCTGGCTCATCAGTATGAGGGCCTCATCAAGAAGGCCCGGTTGAAGGGGAGGCGCGTGTGAATCTGATTCTGTTAGGGGCGCCCGGCGCCGGTAAGGGAACACAGGCGAAGCGAATCGAAGAGGCGTTTTCCGTGGTTCAACTCTCCACGGGCGACATGCTGCGTGCCGAGGTCAAGGCCGGCAGCCCCATCGGCCGCGAGGCCGACGCGATCATGAAGGGTGGGCAGCTGGTTCCGGATTCGATGATCATCGGACTGATCGACGCAAGGCTGGACCGGGACGACTGCCGCGGCGGCTTCATCCTCGACGGCTTCCCGCGCACGCTGCCGCAGGCGGAAGCGCTGGACGCGATGCTGCAAAAGAAGGGCCTGAAGCTGGACACCGTGGTGTCGATCGAGGTTGACGACGAAGCCATGGTGGGCCGCATCTCCGGCCGCTTCACGTGTGCGAAGTGTGGCGAGGGCTATCACGACAGCTTCAAGCCGACGAAGGCCGCGGGGGTGTGCGACGTCTGCGGGGCGACCGAGTTCACGCGCCGCGCCGACGACAACGCCGAGACGGTGCGCAAGCGGCTGAAGGCCTATCACGCGCAGACCAAGCCGATCATCGCGTATTACGACCGGCGCGGCCTGGTGCAGCGGGTCGACGGTATGCGCCGCATCGACGAGGTCACCGAACAGGTGATCTCCGCGCTGAGGCCGAAGACATGAGATTGACGAGATGAGATTGCTCTTTATAATCCCCTGCCCGCGCGGGGGGTTTAATTCTTTGCAGCTCAGGTCAACCGAAGGGAGAGAGAGCCGGTGGCACGGGTCGCAGGCGTAAATATCCCCGCACAGAAGCGGATCGAGATCGCGCTGACGTACATTCACGGCATCGGGCGCAAGACGGCGCTCGAAATCTGCGCCCGCACCGGTGTTCCGGTCGGGCGGAGGGTGCACGATCTGACCGACGCCGAGGTGCTCAAGATCCGCGAAATGCTGGATCGCGAGTACAAGGTGGAGGGCGATCTGCGACGCGAAGTCGCGATGAACATCAAGCGTCTTATGGACCTCGGATGCTATCGCGGCCTTCGTCATCGGCGCGGTCTGCCGGTGCGCGGGCAGCGGACGCATACCAACGCCCGCACCCGCAAGGGGCCGGCGAAGCCGATTGCAGGCAAGAAGAAGGTCACCAAGTAGGCAAGGCAGGATCAGCGGATGGCCAAAGCGGCGGCGCAGCGCCCGAAGCGGCGAGAGCGGCGGAATATCGTATCCGGCGTTGCACACATCAATGCGACGTTCAACAACACGGTGGTGACCATCACCGACGTCCAGGGCAACGCGATCGCCTGGTCGTCGGCGGGTGGCCAGGGCTTCAAGGGGTCGCGCAAGTCGACGCCGTACGCGGCGCAGGTGGCGGCGGAGGATGCCGGCCGCAAGGCGCAGGAGCACGGCATGAAGACCCTGGAAGTCGAGGTGAAGGGACCCGGAGCCGGCCGGGAATCGGCGCTGCGGGCATTGCAGGCGGTCGGCTTTACGATCACCGCGATCCGTGACGTGACGCCGATTCCGCACAACGGCTGCCGTCCCCGCAAACGCCGGCGCGTGTAGGCGGGCGGGATGCGGGTATCGGCCGGCAGACTGGCGCTGCCTTCGGCCGGGCTGTCGCGGACGGCACGGGCCAGGTCCAGCCTGACGCGCGTGCGGCTGCGGGTGGTGCGATGAAAGGTTGTCTCGTGATTCAAAAGAATTGGCAGGCCCTGATCAAACCGACAAAGCTCGACATCGTGCCGGGTGCGGATCCCAGGCGCGTGGCGACCATCGTCGCCGAGCCGCTGGAGCGCGGCTTCGGGCTCACGCTCGGCAACGCCCTGCGGCGTGTTCTGCTCTCGTCACTGCAGGGTGCCGCAGTCACGGCGGTGCGCATCGACGGCGTGCTGCACGAGTTCTCGATGATCCCGGGCGTGCGCGAGGACGTGACGGACATCATCCTGAACATGAAGTCGCTGGCGCTGCGGATGGGCGGCGAGGGGCCGAAGCGCGTGTCGCTGAACGCCGTTGGTCCCGGGGAAGTGAACGCCGGCATGATCTCCACCGGCCACGACATCGAGGTCATGAACCCGGAGCTGGTGCTGTGCACGCTCGATGACGGTGCCCGGCTGGCGATGGAGATGGTGGTCGAGAACGGCAAGGGATACGTCCCGGCCGGCGCCAACCGCAGCGAGGACATGCCGATCGGGTTGATCCCGATCGACGCCGTCTACTCGCCGGTGCGCAAGGTCGCCTACAAGGTGGAAAACACCCGCGTCGGCCAGGTCACCGATCACGACAAGCTGTCGCTGGAGCTGGTGACCAACGGCGCCGTGGGTCCGGAGGACGCGGTGGCGCTGGCCGCGCGCATCCTCCAGGACCAGCTGCAGCTGTTCATCAACTTCGAGGAACCGCAGACGGCGGTCGAGGAAGAGCGCCGGGACGAGCTGCCGTTCAACAAGAACCTGCTGCGCAAGGTGGACGAGCTCGAGCTCTCGGTGCGTTCCGCCAACTGCCTGAAGAACGACAACATCATCTACATCGGCGACCTGGTGCAGAAGACGGAGGCCGACATGCTGCGGACCCCCAACTTCGGGCGCAAGTCGCTGAACGAGATCAAGGAAGTGCTGGCGCAGATGGGCCTCCAGCTGGGCATGGAGATCCCGAACTGGCCGCCGGAGAACATCGAGGACTTGGCGAAGCGCCTGGAGGAGCCGTTCTGACGGCCTTCCGGCGCCCGGCGCCGCAGCATCAACAGGAGAACATCCGATGCGCCACCGCCTGAGCGGTCGCAATCTTGGCCGCACGTCCACCCACCGCATGGCGATGTTCGCCAACATGACGGTGTCGCTGCTGCGGCATGAGCAGATCATCACCACCCTGCCGAAGGCGAAGGATCTGCGGTTCTTCGCCGAGCGCATGATCACGCTCGGCAAGCGCGGCGGCCTGCCCGGCCGGCGCCGGGCGATCGCCTTCCTGCAGGACGAGCCGATCGTCCGCAAGCTGTTCGGCCCGCTGGCCGAGCGCTATCGGGAACGGAACGGGGGCTACACCCGGGTGCTGCGGGCCGGTTTCCGCCATGGCGACAACGCGCCGCTGGCGGTGATCGAGCTGGTGGATCGCGATCCGGCGGCCAAGGGTGCCGAGGACAAGGCGCGGCACGCGGCCGAGCAGGAAGCGGCGGCAGCGCAGTAGCCTAGCGAGCGACGGATCGGGGTTCGAGGAACGGGGATCGGCGGGCGCGACCGGACGATGGTGCCGCCCGCACTGCGGCGGAGCTGAGGTGCGCACTCCTCATCGGTGTGGCCTGGCGGTTTCGGCGGCATGGGGGCTGCTGCTCGCGGCGTGCGCGCCGGCGTCGGGACAGCAGGAGATTTCCCCGTCTCCGCAGCGGGTGCCCCAGTCGGCGCAGCACATCCAGCTGTCGTTCGCACCGGTGGTGCGCCTCGCGGCGCCCGCGGTGGTCAACATCTACAGCCGCCGCATCGTGCAGACGCGGGCCTCGCCGCTGTTCGACGACCCCTTCTTCCGCCACTTCTTCGGCCAGAGTGCGCCGTTCGGCATGCCGCGGCAGCGGATCGAGAATTCGCTGGGCTCCGGCGTCGTCGTTTCCCCCGACGGGGTGATCGTCACCAACCACCACGTGGTCGCCGGCGCCGACGAGGTTACGGTGGTACTGGCCGACCGGCGCGAATTCGAAGCCCGTGTGCTGGGGTCGGACGAACACACCGACCTCGCGGTCCTGCAGGTGCATGCCGACAGCGAGCCGCTGCCGTTCGTCCAGTTCCGGGATTCCGACACGGTGGAAGTGGGCGACCTGGTGCTGGCGATCGGCAACCCGTTCGGCGTCGGCCAGACGGTAACCAGCGGCATCGTCTCGGCACAGGCGCAGACCCGCGTCGGCATCAGCGATCTCAACTTCTTCATCCAGACCGATGCGGCGATCAATCCCGGCAACTCCGGCGGTGCGCTCGTCGACACCGACGGGCGGCTGATCGGCATCAACACCGCCATCTATTCGAAGAGCGGCGGCTCGCTCGGCATCGGTTTCGCCGTGCCGTCGAACATGGTGCGCTCGGTCGTCGCGGGCTTCACCAGCATGGGCCGCCTGGAACGGCCCTGGGTGGGTGCGTGGGGCCGGCAGGTGACCAGCGACATGGCGCACGCGCTGGGGCTGCGCCGGCCGCTCGGCGTGTTGATCGAAGAGGTGCACCCGGGCGGGCCGGCCGACGACGCCGGCATCCGCGTCGGCGACGTGGTCCTGGACGTGGCAGGCCGGCCGGTGGACGATCCGCAGGCGCTCAGCTACCGCATCGCGACGCAGCCGGTGGGTGGAAGTGTCGATGTGCTGTTGTGGCGCCGGGGCACCGAAAAGACGGTGCGGCTGCCGGTCCGCACCGCACCGGAGGATCCGCCGCGGGCCGCGGTCGAACTGGACGGCGCGCAGCCGCTGGCCGGGGCCACGGTGGCGAACATGTCGCCGGCGCTGGCCGAGGAGATGGGGCTGGCCCGGGTCCGGCCGGGAGTGTTCGTGCTGTCGGTCCGGCCGATGAGCCCGGCGGCGCGCATCGGCCTGCAGCCGGGCGATCGGGTGCTCTCGGTCAACGGCCAGGAGCCGGCGTCGAGCGACGCCCTGCGCCGGCAGATGGGCCGCCGCGCGGCCCAGTGGCAGCTGGTCATCGGCCGCGGCGAGCAGCGCTTCAACCTCGTTCTCGGCGGCTGAGCGGTGGCGAGGAAGCCCGGCAGCGGCGAGCCGTCGCTGTTCCGGTCGCTGGCGCCGCAGCCGCTGGCGGATCGCCTGCGTCCGCAGCGCCTGGAGGACGTGGTGGGCCAGCAGCACCTGCTGGGTCCGGAGGGTCCGATCGGCCGGATGCTGGCGGCCGGCCGGCTGGCCTCGATGATCCTGTGGGGGCCGCCCGGCTGCGGCAAGACCACCATCGCCCGGCTGCTGGCGCAGCGCACCGAGCTGGCCTTCGTGCCGCTGTCGGCGGTGTTCTCCGGCGTGGCCGACCTGCGCAAGGCGTTCGACGAGGCGCGGCTGCGGCGGGACGCCGGCCAGGGCACGCTGCTGTTCGTGGACGAGATCCATCGCTTCAACCGGGCGCAGCAGGACGGCTTCCTGCCGGTGGTGGAGGACGGCACGGTGATCCTGGTGGGTGCGACCACCGAGAACCCGTCGTTCGAGCTGAACGCGCCGCTGCTCTCCCGCTGCCGGGTCCTGGTGCTCAACCGGCTCGACGACCGGGCGCTGGAGGAACTGGCCGCCCGGGCCGAACACGCGATGGGCAGGCCGCTGCCGCTCGACGACGATGGCCGGGCGGCCTTGCGCGCGATTGCCGACGGTGACGGCCGCTACCTTCTGAACCTGATCGAGGCGCTGGCAGACGTGCCGGCGGAGCGACGGCTCGATGGCCAGGGGCTGACGCAGGTGGTGCAGCGGCGGATGCCGCTCTACGACAAGGCGCAGGAGGGTCACTACAACCTGATCAGCGCCCTGCACAAGTCGCTGCGCGGTTCGGACGTGGACGCGGCGCTGTACTGGATGGCACGCATGTTCGCGGGCGGTGAGGATCCCCGCTACGTGGCGCGCCGGCTGGTTCGCTTCGCCGTCGAGGACGTGGGGCTCGCCGATCCACAGGCCCTGATCCAGGCGCTGGCGGCGTGGGAGGCGTACGAGCGGCTGGGCTCGCCGGAAGGCGAACTGGCGCTGGTGCAGTGCGTGATCTATCTGGGCAGTGCCCCGAAGTCGAACGCCGCCTACCGGGCCGCCGGCGCCGCCAACGCCATGGCGCGGGAGACCGGCTCACTGATGCCGCCCAAGCACATCCTGAACGCGCCGACCCGGATGATGAAGGATTTGGGCTACGGCCGCGGCTACGAGTACGATCACGAGGCGCCCGACGCGTTCTCCGGCCAGAACTATTTCCCCGAGGACGTCGAGCGGCGCCGGCTCTACCAGCCCGCGGAGCGCGGTTTCGAGCGCGAGATCGGCAAGCGGCTGAGCTATTGGGACCGGTTGCGCCGCGAGCGGAGCGAAGGCGAATGAAGAAGCGCACACACCGGATCCGGCCCGTCGATGGCGAGTTCCTGCCCGAGGCGGACGCGGTCGACTTTCCGCCGGAAGCAGACGACGACGCCTTTCCGCCCGACCTGGAGTGGGACGACGGTCCGGAACCGGACGACGACGGGTTCGACGTGCCTGCAGCGGATGCGGAGGCGTCGCCGCCGGTCGCGACCGATGCGGTCAGGCGTGCCGAGCCGGTTGCCGTCACCCCGGAAGACGACGGGCTGCGGCTCGACCGCTGGTTCCGCCGCCACTTTCCGCATGTGGGCCATGGGCCGCTGGAACGCTGGCTGCGCACCGGCCAGGTGCGGCTCGACGGCCGCCGCGCCCGGGCGTCCGACCGGGTGCAGCCCGGCCAGCAGGTGCGCGTGCCGCCGGCGGCGCAGGCACCGTCCGGAAACAGGCAGCGCCCGGCCGGCCGGCCGCCGACGCCGGAAGAAACCGCCGAGCTGTTGGCCCGGGTGCTGTATCGGGATGATCGGGTGCTGGTGATCGACAAGCCGGCAGGCCTGGCGGTGCAGGGCGGCACACGCACCGCCCGCCACCTGGACGGGTTGCTGGATGCGCTGGCCTTCGACGGCGAGCGGCCGCGGCTGGTGCACCGGCTGGACCGGGACACCTCGGGCGTGCTGGTGCTGGCGCGCACTGCCGCGGCTGCCGCGGCGCTGGCCGCCGCCTTCGCCGCGCGGAAGGTGCAGAAGCTGTACTGGGCGGTGGTGGTGGGGGTGCCGCAGGCGCCCTCGGGTCGGATCGCGCAGGCCCTGGGCAAGCGCTTCGGGGCGGCCGGCGAGCGGGTCGGTGCCGACGAGGACGGCCTGCCGGCGGTGACCTTCTACCGGGTGATCGAGCGCGCCGGCAGCAGTGCCGCCTGGCTGGGGCTGGTGCCGCGCACCGGCCGCACCCATCAGCTGCGCGCCCACTGCACCCTGCTGGGCACGCCGATCCTGGGCGACGGCAAGTACGGCGGTGCGAGCGCGTTCCTGGCCGAGGCGGGGGACGCCACGCGGCTGCACCTGCATGCGCGTGCCGTCCGCTTTCCGCATCCGGCGGGCGGGGAGGTGACGGTCGAGGCGCCGCTGCCGGCGCACATGCGCGAAACGTTCGAGTTCTTCGGCTTCGACGAAAGCGCCGCGCGCGGCGCGCCGCCCGAATGGGACGAAGCGCGCGAGCTCACCCGGCAGGTCGGGCACAAGGCGACACCGCGACCTTCGGCGCGAACGGATGAACGGCGGCCGGCGGCGCCCAAGGTCAGGCGAACCGGGCAGCCGCAGCGCCCGGGCCCCGGCAGCGCGCGACCGGCGCCGCGACGGCCAAGGGGTTGAGCCGGCAGGCTCTGTCCCATACATCAACGCCGGCGGCCGGGTGGTCGGGGCACGGCGAGAGGGCCGACGCCGACAGCCGCAAGGGACGGTCGCCGGAGTACGGGCAGATCCGAGGAGGACCCAGATGATCAGGTATTCCCCCGGCCTGGAGGCGTGGGCGGAGCCCCTGGCAACGCTGCGCCGCATTCAGGACGAGATCAATCGGGCGTTCGGCGACCAACGCTGGACGCCGTCGGCCGAGTTTCCGCCGATCAACATCTGGCGATCGCCGGACGGCGTCGTCGTGACCGCGGAAATCCCGGGCATTCCGCTCGGCAGCGTCGATCTGACCGTTCATCAGAACACGCTGACCATCAAGGGCCGGCGTGATCCGGAGGTCAGGGAACCCGAGGTGAGCTTCCATCGCCGGGAGCGGACCTATGGGCCCTTCTCCCGTTCGGTCGCCCTGCCGTTGCG
>Ga0209573_1001583_pt1 | contig 34045 bp, 33 predicted proteins | sample TNRBio252014_DNA_FD_185870 | JGI IMG/M metagenome (GOLD analysis project Ga0209573, IMG submission 185870) | Wastewater treatment Type I Accumulibacter community from EBPR Bioreactor in Madison, WI, USA - TNR Reactor_6/25/2014_ DNA (SPAdes)... | ecosystem: Engineered > Bioreactor > EBPR >...
TAACCCCGCTTTTCTTGATTTGGGGGCTTAAACTGGTGAGAACTTCGTTCAAAAAGGTCTTGAGGCTGAATTCCGCCAAGTCGTCATTCACCTGATTGACAGCTACTTTTTTGAAACTTTGGATCAACTGCGCAGCCCGCTCCAAGTTTTTCAAGATCAACTGGCTGGATTCCGTCGCATAACTTACATATTCCTCCAAGTCGGATTTTCGGACTTTATTCTCTACAAACTTATCGTTAAATTCATACGTCAGCGATTCCAAAGTAGATGCCGCCGTAACCGCAATACCGATAGGCGTATTAATTTCATGCGCTACCCCCGCCACTAATTGCCCCAAAGAAACCAATTTTTCACTCTGAACGATCTGATTTTGAGCATCTTGCAGTTCCGTCAACGCCGTTTCCAACTGGCGAGTGCGTTGCTGAACGGTCAATTCCAAGTTATCTTGCAGCTTGCGCATCTCGTTTTGGGTGGCTTCCAAGTCCTCAATATAAACACGCATTCGCTTTTCTTTATCTTCCAAAAGGGCGGATTTATTCTGCGCTTCGTCGTATAATCGGGTGATTTTCTTCTGATTGATAATGGTGGAAAGGTTCGCGGCGATGCTTTCACTCAACAGGCGGAGCAGTTCCGTAGTCCGGTTGGGGAACACAATGGGGGCGGTAATTTCCAAGACTCCCTCCACGATTTGGTTGTAGATCAGGGGCATCACCAACAGGGCTTTGGGGTGAACGAACGCCAGCGAAGTAAAGCTCTGGGTCTTGATAGCCTTAGGGTTGGTGATAAAAAATTGCTTGCGGGACTTGGCACATTGCCCGATCATTCCTTCCCCAAAACGCAGATAATGAGGCAAATTATCCCGCAACTGACCGTACGTAGCCATCAATTCCAGCCGGTTGGCATCATCCTGCCCCACCACATACAGCGATGCTTGGATGCCACCCACATAGGTAACTAATTCATCCAAAAGTTTATCTCCCCAGTCCTCTAACGAGTCATTGTTGAGGGTGATTAGGAGGGCATTGAAGCGGGCTTTACCCTCCTCTAAGTAGCGAAATTCATCCGTTTCGTGATGGTTAAAACCGTTGACGGTAGCCATAGTCGTTCTCAAAATAGCGTTCCAAGTTACGCAAAAAAGGGGTTTGCTGATACCACCCTCCGATAAGTTATTCGCGGGGCTTAGCGGTTGTTTATAAATGTAATTCCGTTTGTGAATAAAGTGCCATTTTACCGGCATTGTAAATACAATCACACATACCCACATAAAACAAAATCATCGCTTTACACCTCCCAAAGATCGAATCAATGTAAAAAATACATATAGTCATTTGTTAAAAATTTAGTGATTTACAACTTAATATATACGAAATATTTAATAAATTTACATCTAAAAAACATAGCTTTGACGAAAATTTTTAATTTAATAACAACCGGTTCAACCCTATTTTGGGGCTGAACCGGTTGTTAAGATTGATAAAAAAAATTAACCAATGTCGGCTTATTTTGCAAAATAAATACGAATCTTAACAGAATGCTCACTCTTGCAGAAATAGCATTTGTGTTATAAAAATAAACATATAAAATATATTCAACACATGCAATTCACCATCCGTTAAAGCAAATAGTAAAACATCATCACCAATACATGTTCCGAATCGTAGTAATGATTTTGCTCGCGGAACATCCAATTATAGGAAATATCTATACGTGTTTTTTTGATGCCGGTATAGACAAAACCCAAACCCATACGATTATGATCGAACGTTCGGGGACGATCATGATTAATGAAAACATCATCATAGGCATAAATGTTGAGTGGTTTGCCTTCCTTGACCTGCCACTGCACCCAATAGCGCGCACGGAAACGTCCCGAAAGATGATAAGCATGTTCATTACTACTTTTCATATAACGGCTTTCATAACCTATGCGGTAACGGATGTTAAAACGATCAAATGGCGAGGTAACTTCGCTCGATACCGCCCAGCGATATTCCAAACCTGAAGTGAAATTCTGCCGACCGGCTAAAGTCTGTGTGGCAAAAAAGGCAAAAGGAGAAAAATTAACCTGTAAATTTTTGATCGGTTGATAATATCCCCATAACCGAACACTATTCATCGAAGTGCCTGCAAGAGCATTATAATTATCGGTGTGGAGATTCTGCCGGCGGTGCTGGTATTCCGCCTCCATTTTGAATTTCGCATGAATGGTTTTATTTAGTGCTAAGCGTCCCCACCATTCGTAATGGGATACGTAACCGTTTGGTTGCGCATCACTTAGACCAACGGAAGCAACGATCCAAGCAATGATAAATAAAAAGTGTTTATTCATTCCTTATCCGATGCCTTTTCAATCGGTTTAACGGGTGTTATCCGGCGCACCGCCCGGGGTGAGGGGCTGTAAGATCAAGTCCTCTAAATCGGTTTCCTCGTCGGATTGAGCTTTATTTGCTTCAGGAGCAAGGCTGTTGGTATTGTTATCTTTTTTGCTTCTGCCGAAGTGATTACCCGTTTTCTCGCGATTACGTTTGCGGTATTCCCACGGGGGGGTGGGGCGTTTTCCTGCCCAAAGTCCTTTTTTGGCGGCGCGGGCTTCTTCTTCCATTGCCGCCCATTTGGGGTCTTTGCTGTACTGTTTGTAATGCCACACACAGCCGTTGCGGAGGAGTTCTTCGTTGATGTTGCGCCCGTCGGCTAAGATAATTTCCGCCACCGTCCTGCCGTATTGGTCTTTGGCATGGGGACGCAGGTTCACTTTTTTGCCTTTCACCAAATCAGAAGCGAAAGCTAAGGAGTTGAGTCCGTAGGCTTGCTTTTTTTCGGGGGCATCCACGCCGAAGAGTCGCACCTTTACCTTTTCATTGGTACGAGTATCCAAAAGCTGATAGGTATCCCCGTCGCTAACTTTGAGGACTTCGTAGGGGGCATCGTTCTTGGCGGAATCGGCTTGTTCGGCTAACTTTGCTAATTGCTCGCAGGAAACGGCAAAAATTACCACCCACAAGCGTAACAACAGCCCCAACATCGGCGTTGAAATGATTTTCGGAAGCATCATCGGTTGCGATTCAGAATGAACCTACTAATTAACACAATATTTTCAATCAGTAAACGGATTTGGTGGAAAATATTATTTCTACTTTATTTAATGAGTGGGCTGAAGGGCTTTGCGCAAAAGGACATGACCTTACAGGGATTGAATTTTACATTTAAGACCGTACCGGTTTATACGTGGAATCTATTGGATAACGTCGTTAAATTAGATTTTTCTTATGCCAAACCCGAAATCCGCAATACGAATGACTGGGATGCCTCCGCCCGCCAAGATAAGATTCCCTATGAAGTGGATTTGATCTATACCCGCTATCCGGTGGATTCCTTAAAATGGCTAACCCCTTACGACAAACTGCTGAACGAACGGGTGAAATTCCTGCTGAACCTTGATCCATCACTAAAAACGGCGAATATCAAATGGAATCTGGTGGCGCAGACGGCTTGCACCACGGCGGTTTTGGCGGAAACTTTCTTTCACGGGTGGGCGATCAAGTACACCGTTCCCGAAAATCCGACGCAGGAATTCTATGATTTTGAAGGAAATATAGACTACAAGAAGCGATCCGAATTTTACATTTCGCATGTAAAACAGGTCATCAGTGGCAAAGCACAGCCTGCCGATACCACCGTTTTACGTTTATTAGAACGAATGACAACCCGAACCGATGCCAAAAAGCTCTTGGTGGTGATGGACTGGACGAGTAGCATGTACATCCATGGGGCACAGGTGCTTCGCTGGAATCAACTGCATTTAGAGCAAAAACGCTTGCAATATCTGGTACTATTTAATGACGGTGATGATTTCTTGCGAAAGACGGTGCGAAAACCCCTCGGCGAAGCGGGAGGCATCTATTACACCCAACCGCAACACTTAGAGGAAGTCATCCAAACCATGCAGACCGTCATCCAAAACGGCGACGGGGGCGACATTTCCGAAAATCCCTGTGAAGCCCTGCTGAAAGCCATCCAAAAGCACCCCGATGCCGACCAAGTGATCTTAATTGCTGATGCACGGGCGGACATACGCGACCTTGCCTTAGCGGATCAGATCACGAAGCCTGTGCATGTGATCTTGTGCGGGTCGCGGAAACGGTATCCCAGCCCGGACTATTTGACGCTCGTGTGGAAGACGGGTGGCACGATTGCCAACATGGAAGCCGAACTGACTTTCAACGGCAAAAAAGACCCGCGCTACCGCCACGCCCTCAAGTTAGGGGTACGACATTACATTTTTGACCAAGCCATGGGGAAGTTTAAGTACCGGCGGGATTGATATTTTTTTGGAAAAATAAGATGCAAGCATTATCTTGCGGAATCAATCGTCTTTTGGCTATGAAACAGTTGTTTACCCTATTACTTTTAGTAACGACCCTTTCCGCTTTCGGGCAAAGTAGAGATATTGAGTTCCGTTTTATTATCAATGGACGACCAACCAACACTTTAGTCGGTATATCGATATGTGAAGGAGAAACGTGGACCTTTGTCGATTCTTCTCGAGTTAGGGGTGCGGGAAGTATCGTTCGGCGGATTTTACCTTTTTCAAATTCTGATCCGAGAGGATGTAAAGAAATCATCGAGCAAACGGCTCAATCAATTACAGTACGTTTTAACTGCCCGTCATTCAAAGTAGAAGACTGCTGGGGCAGATACCCGGAAGAGTGTCCGTATCCATGGGGTGAGTCTTATCAGTATGTGGCATTTGATGATAATGGTTACACTGAAGGATTGACCATTACTGATGCGGTCAAAGTCTATCCTAAATTACAAGTTAAACGCATCGGAAACCGCTTAGGTAATAATATTGATTTACAGGTATCAGGGGGTATGGGTCCCTATACCTTTCTCTGGAACGATGGTGCTACCACCGAAGACCGCCATAATTTACCTGACGGCAATTACTGCGTAACGGTAACCGACCAACTGGGCTGTACTGCCGTTGATACTTGTTACAGAGCGGTAAGAAGCATCAATGCTCCCACAGCATATTTTGTTGCATTGGATCGAGTTCCAACCGTTGATAACGGTAATACTTGGATTCAGATAACTGTTTGTTACGGGGATTCACTCACATTTGAGGATCAGAGTATCGGTTACATTGTAGGGCGAAAATGGGAATTTGAGTTGGATTCAACCGGTAGGAATAAGCTGGTTATCACGGGGAATAAAACTCGGGTAACGATCAAATATGATAAGTTAGGCGTTTACAAGGCAAAATTGACCGTTTATGACACCATCGGACAAGAGCATACCTATATAACTCGAACAGGTCGAACAGATATTGTAGTTGTTCCTCGCTCCCGGATCAGTGAAATCATCCGCGAATGTGTAGATGGGAAAAATCGTTTTCGTATTGTGATGCCCCCGGAATTCGGCTATCAGTATTCTTGGGATAATGGCAGGCAAGGGAATGCCGGCGGTTGGAATCGTAGTAACGAACGAATTGCTCCGACGGATACCGGTAATATCCCGCCCGGCAGGTATTGCGTTACGATCCAACAAATATCAGGTTTCTGTACCATAGATACATGTATTGACTTTCAGCTCGTATGTGATCCGTTTGAAACGATTGGCACGCCTTTAACTAAAAACCCGCAACCACGAAAGTGTACCGAAGCTAAACTCACCTTACCCCATCGCACGACTTCTACCACTGCCCAAATCAACTGGCAAGCCATGCAGGGTGTGTCGCATTATCAGGTCAGTTGGCGGAAGTTCGGCTCTAATCAGTGGCAAAATGTGCGCCTCAATAACCCGAATGCCGCGGATTACCTCATCACGAACTTACAACCCTTCACGACTTATCAGTTTCGGGTACAACCTTGGTGCATCGGGGCTTGGCAATATGCGGGGGGCGGGATCGGCACGTTTACCACGCAACCCTGATGAGGCACGAAAGTATTTACCTTCACCTAAAAAGGTAAGTTTAAGTACCGGCGGAACTGATATTTTTAATTCAGCAATCCCATTTTAACTTGCGCCGTCTGAACGATCAGTCCTTGTATCTGCTCAATCTTGTAGGGTTTGCTGACAAAGCCATCCATACCCGCTTCGATACAGGCATCCTGCTGTTCCAATAAAACATTAGCAGTGATGGCTACAATTCGGGGTTGACGCTTGACCTGCTGACGGATTAAGCGGGTGGCTTCTAAGCCGTCGGTTTCGGGCATCTGAATATCCATGAAAATGAGGTCAAAAGGTGTTCCCTCTCGGTCGGCATTGAGGACGGATTGGTAGGCTTCATTCCCGTTGAGGGCGGTGTGAACTTCGTAACCTAATTTCTCCAAGATTTTGAGGATCAGCTTGCGGTTGATGATGTTATCCTCCGCCACCAAAATGTACAGGGGATATTGCGTGGCAAGCGACTGATCCAAAACGGGCTGGGTATGCAAAACGACACTATTGCCCCCATTTTCAATGCCGGAACGTAAGGATTGATATAAGAGGGAAGGTTTAATGGGATGGTATAATGCCGGTTCTTCAACGGCTTCCCCCGTGATCTTTTCACAAACGCAGAAAACCGGTAACCGGGGGTAATCTTGCCGAACCTTAATGCGTAGGTCTTTCTTGTCCCACGACGTTCTGCCAATAATGATTAGGTCCGCCTGCGGAAGCGGGGCTATTTGCAAATAATCCGCTAAAGCATATTCCTGTACTTCATAGCCCCACTGTATCAGTTGATAGGTTATTACTTGTCGGGGGATGGGATTATCACAAATCCAAAGGAGTTTAACGGGTCGGTTGATCGGTTCAAAATAGAGATTCGCGTCGGCAACATCCATCCGAACGGAGCAATAAAAAGACGTACCTACACCGTATTCACTTTCCACCCACATACTACCATCCATCAGTTGAACCAATTTTTTACTAATCGTTAAACCCAAGCCCGTACCGCCAAACTTACGCGTGGAAGATGAATCGGATTGTAAAAAGGGTTCAAAGATCAGATCCAACCGCTCGGTCGCAATGCCTATGCCCGTATCGTGAACCTCAAATTGTATTTCCATGCGTCCGTTATCTAAGGGGCACGCGATGACAAATAAACAGACGATACCATCCTTGGTGAATTTCAACGCATTACCCACTAAGTTGATGAGTACCTGACGCAATCGGGTGATGTCGCCCACTAATTGGCGTGGCATGAGCGGATCAATAAAGATGACGAGAATGTTGTTCCGTTCGGCGGTGCGGGGCGTAAAAAGGTCTACGACCTCCTCGATACACTGCACGAGGTCGAAGGCTTCCCGCTCGATGTCCATTTTACCACCTTCGATTTTGGATAAATCTAAGATGTCATTGATAATCATCAGGAGGTTTTCACCGCTGGATTGAATGGTTTGCACATAGTCGGCTTGCTCGGCATTCAGCGGTGTATGCAACAGTAAGGAAGCCATACCCAGCATTCCATTCATCGGCGTGCGAATTTCGTGGCTGATGGTGGCTACGAATTCGGATTTGGCGCGGGTGGCGGCTTCAGCGGCTTCTTTGGAGGCTTGGAGTTCCTGTTGGGTGCGGATGATTGGGGTTATATCCTGCCCCACTAATTGGTATTCAAAGGTTTCTCCTTGCGGATCGCGGATGGCACGCATCGTCCATTGAATGTAATAATGACCCTTCTCGTGGGAAGCAATGAAACGGTGTTCGCCGATATGGGGTGTTTCTTTGGAATCCAAAGTAGTTAAATAACCCTCCATTTCAACGGGAATGGGTAGTGCAATCAGCTTTTGCCCTTGAATTTCATCCCGCTTAACCTGAAAGAAACGGCAGAAGGCTTCATTGGCAAATTTAATCTGCCCGTCGGGTAAAAGGCGACAGATTAATTCGGTTTGATCTTCAACGATTGCACGATAAAGGGCTTCCTGCTGTTGCAGTTGGAGTTCGTGCTTTTTCTTTTCGGTAATATCGGAGGCGATGCCTAATATCTGAACCGTACCGTCGGGTAAGATTAAAGGCGTTTTTACGGTATGAAACCACCGAACTTCACCGTTTTTGTGGGTATTGGATTCTTCTAATTCAATGGTGCGCTGTTCCTGTAAAACCTGTCGGTCTATTGTCTTATAACCTTCTAACTCTTCGGGCTGATGCAGGTGCAGGTCTTCGTTGTATTTATAAACGATTTGGTCGGGGGCTAAACCATAATATTCGGCAAACACTCGATTGGCTAACACGATTCTTCCCCATTGATCTTTAACGAAGATAAAATACGGGCTGTAATCGATGATGCTTTTAATCCATTCCTGCTGGCGGATGTTTTCCTGTTGCAGGTGATAGGATGCTGAAACGTCAATCATAAAGCCTACCGTACCAATAATTTCTTCTTGGTCATTTTTAAGCAAGGAAATTGAAGCTTGCATGATAACCGAATGACCGTCCTTATGCTTAGCACGGAAGATACCGGACCAATGCTGGTTCTGCTCCAATTCCGCGAATATGTCCGGTTCATACCCTATAAATTCTACCTGAAGTAATGCCCTCACTTTTTGCCCCAGTGCTTCCGATTCATCATATCCTAACATGCGTTTGGTAGCGGGATTGATACGAGTAATCCGTGCATCGTTATCGGTGGTGATGATCGCTTCGGAGGCGTGCTGAAAGATATGCTGATAAAACTCTAAGGCTTCACGTATTCTAACTTGATGCGTTACATCCCGATAAACCAAAACCCGCATGGTTTCATCACCGTAGGGTATGGTACGTGCCTCGACCTCCGCATCCATCAATTCGCCGTTTTTTTTGCGGGTACGTACCTCGTAGCGATTTTGATAGTTGCCTTTCATCACTTGCCCGACCACCTCATTCGTTTCGTGTGAAGACATCACCCATAGCATTTGCCCGATGATTTCCTCCGGTTCATAGCCCGAAATAACGCTTACGGCAGGGTTGGCATCAACGATTAAGCCGTTTTTATGAATAATAATCCCTTCGGTGCTGATCTCGGCAAACTTACGGAATCGATATTCACTGTCTCGTAAGCGCAGGGCGGTTTGCTTCAATTCGGATATATCGGTAAGGGAAAGAATATACTGTCCCGCTTGGTCGGAAGGCATCGCTTGTATTTCTACATGCCTGAATGAACCGTCGGCTTGCGGTAAACGGGTTTGAAAGGTCTGTTCGGTATTAAAATTCCATGCATTAAACGATGCTACGTCCTCCTGAGGAAGGATGTCCGTGAGGGGCGAACCGATGATGTCGGTAACTTGATCCGCCATTTGGAAAAAAGCTCTGTTCGCATGGAGGATGATACCGTCCTCACACATCAATAGCCCTTCCCGTGTACCGGACAGCAATAAACGATCCTCCCAAAGCGGGTGTAACAGCTGCGTTAATCGTTCATAATGGGCATCATCGGTACAGCATTCCCGTATCTGATTCCAAAAATCCGACGGATATAGCGGCATAGCAAGTCTAAATATTAGGCTAATTTACGATTGAGCAAGGGTATTATCAAAAATTTCTTTTATCCAAGCATTATCATTCGATTTTGGAGTAGAAAATGCTACTTTCTGTTCCCGTTTTTCCGTTCAGCAAAATAACATTCTGCCCGATAATTCCTTTGAAATATTCGCCCCCAAGTCGTTCGATACGGTCAAAGCGGGCATCAAACAGCCGTTCGCCCTGCCGTAATAAGCCTACTTTGCCGTTTCGTTCAAAGGTACAATAAAATATTGGTTCGTTAACTAAGGGGCGTAGGTTATCATATTCCGTACGTTCGGGAAAAGTACCCGTCCGTAAATGAAGGAGTTTCCAGCCCGAAACAGCGGTGCTTTTTATTTTCATCCATTCGTTACCGCCCAGAATGCCCATCGCCTCATAGTCGGGAGGGATGACCAATCGCCCGCTTCTGAACCAGCCCTGCTTGCCATTTTTGCGGACTAAGGCATCCTCCGCCGTGAAAAAACGTATTTCATCCCACTCGGGTAAAAGGACGGTCTTACCGTCGGTATCTTGTAAGCCCCACAGTTCACCGATCCGATAGGGAAAATACGTCCCCGAAGTCTTTTGGATTTCATGGGCAATGGGTGATGAACCTTTTTTGCTTTTGCCGTTCCAGATGCCGAATCGCTCCCCCACCTGATAAAAAAGGACGTTTTTCAATCCCGTCTCGGTTTCCAATCGCGGAACGTCTATGGCGGGGGACAAAAATACCTTACCGTCTGCGGATATTAAGCCTTGTTCATTATAGCGGGCATTATTCGGTTGAAAGCGGTACAGCCCGTAGTCCGAAGCAAAGCGGTCATCGGTCAGCTGAAAGTCAGGGTTACGAAATAGTATCGTGCCGTCCTTTTTTAGGATTAAGCGGTTGGTATCCAGGCGGTCTTTGCCTTTCTTGGATTCTAATTGAAGGGCGGAAAAGGTGTATTTCAGCTTTTTTTCCTGCCAAAGGCTGTCGTATTGAAAAGGGATGATGATTCGCCCCGCATCGTTTACCGCGCCGAATTTCTTTTTGCGTTTTTCGATGATGAGGGGTTTTTCTTCGGCTTCTTGGGCGGTAAGAAGGGTTCGTTTGGGATCATTTTGCCCCCAATTCCAGTCATTGGATAGGAGGTTTCCCCGAAAATCATAGGCGGTGGTTATGCCGTTATTTGCCGTGCGGGTCAAGGCTTGATGAACAGCATCAATGCCCAAGGAATCATCCGTAGCCCGTAATATTTCCCGTAACGATTCGTCATACACGACCGACTCGCGCCCTTTTTCGGTGAAATAAAATCCGTTATAATAATCCAACCGTCGAAATTGTGCCGCAAGCAACCACTTTCCCGCCGAATCCATGAGTCCGAAAAAACCTTCTTTTTCGACGATCAGCCTACCGTTTTCTAAAGTGCGCCAAATTTTGACGGGATATTCCGCTATTTTTTTGCCGTATCCGTTGACAATAAACGTTTTTTCTGAATCATATTGCGGATTTTCGGTAATAGCAGGCGGTGCGCTGACCGTTTTGGCTTCCAATACGGGGGGAACTTTGTTTTTATATTGTTCCGTTCCCTCACGGTTAAAAAGGGTAAAAGTAGGCGTAAGCACCTTGCCTTTCATTTCTTTAGAAAAAGCCAAAAACAAATCCTGCCCCGCAATATACCGCACCGAATCATATTGACAGGGGATGATAACGTTACCATGTTCGTCCGCGATGCCCCAACGCTTATTCATGGCTCGGTACAGGTAGTAGTAACTGGTACGAACCGCGATGCTGTCGTATTCATTGGGTAGAATGGTTCTCCCCCACCGGTCAAGGATACCTTTTTTGCGTTTCAATTCGGTGAGGTAGAGGCTGTCGTTGCCGATGATGCGGTAGCGGTCAAAAGGAATAGTTGTGAGTTGTTTGCCGGTACGGGTGGCTATCGGCGTATTTTTGAACCAAAGCAGGGGAGGCGGATGGTCGCTTTCCAAGTAAGTGCTGTAACGCTTTTTCGCTTCCGAAAGCGGCGCAAAGGCATAACTAATCAGCGTCCCTTCCGCCGAAGCCCAACGGATTTGTCCTTTTTTCTCCAACCATAGGATACCCGTTCCGATGGGATGGATTTCGTCGTACTCGCATTCAAAAAGCCGGCGAAGTTCTTTCAAACCATAAACGCCCCATTTACCCGCACTGTTTTGGAGCAAAAGGTAGGGTTGGTCGGCATGGTGGTAACGTTCGGTGGCAATGTCATCCCGCAAATTGTACCGGCAGGGAAGTAAGGATTTACCCGTCGTATCGGTTAAACCGTAACGATATGCTGATAAAAGCGGGTCGTAATCCGCCACCAGAAAGGCTTTCCGAAAGCGAAAACAGGTGTAAGCTATCCCATCGAAACGGGGTAGGACGGAAAGTTCGTTATCCCAGTCGGTTTGGATCGGTTGTTGATTATCAGTTGCCGGAAGGTTATCTTGCGGAAAATCATGGGTTAGGGTGTAGTATGCCCCTTTCTGCCGATAGGAGGCTTCGGGTAATAAGGGACGGCTATTCGGATGATAGGCTTGATCTACCCGCGTTTGGGTGATGCCGTCTTTGTATCCGCAGATGAGGCTTTCACCCTGCACGGTCAGGATGCTATCCCATTCAAAGGAATGAATTACTTTTCCGGTCAAGATATTTAATACGCCCCATTTGCCGTCTTTTTTTGCGCACAGCCAGCGATTTTTAATGCCGTAATCAGACCATTCCACCGCCTCGTATTGAAAAGGGATCAGTATCCGATGGTTCAAATCGGTGATGCCCCACTTACCGTCTTTTTGCGCGGGCAGGTAACCCATGACCATTTCGCCCAATCGCTCATATACGGCGGGAATCGTCCATGTGCCGGCAGTATTGATAACGCCCCACTTGTTTCTTTGTTTGGCACAAGCGAGGGCGTGCCTTTGCCCCCAATAGGTGCTAAAATCTCCGACACTATCTAAGAGCTGTTTGAAAAGGGGGATGCCTTTTTCATTCCAAAGTAAACAGGTGGAATCAGTTTGGGCGGTCAGAATGATATGGGATTGGTCTTCGTAAATTGTTAACTTCCGAAAAAGGGAATCGGTAAGCCAACCTTTTTGCACCTGCCATAATCCGCACCGCTGTTGATCGGTATGGAGGATATAAACATCATCTTTCACCCGTTGGATGTGGTGATAGTGCAGGGGAAGGAGGCTTTTTTGTCGGTCAGCGTCCCACAGACCGTACCGCTGACCGTCGGAAACGATGAAATACGGTGCATCCTGCGCCCAACCGGTATGGACGACCAAGAAAAAAAACATCCAAACAATACAGCTGATATAATACCCCACCTGCCCAATTTTTAAGCAAGTATAGCCTTTATCGGGCTCAGATTCTAATTTAATAGGTGCTAATCACTCCTGTGATTGATAAATTTGGGTATCGCTTTTCTTTACTATCTTTGCCCGCCGATAAATAGACATGAAAACAAAAAAACCCGCAGAATCCGTTACCCAAATGACGTATATGGTTCTGCCTAACCAAACCAACACCCTCAATAACCTGATGGGGGGCGAACTCCTCAACTGGATGGACATCACCGCCGCCATCGCCGCCGGAAGGCATTGTAATCGTGTGGTGGTTACGGCTTCGGTGGATTCGGTGGATTTTCAATCGCCGATTCGTTTGGGAGAAATCGTCGTGGTGGAAGCCAAAGTTTCCCGTGCCTTCAATACTTCGGTGGAAGTTCATCTGAAAGTTTTTGCCGAAAATCAGATGACGGGACTACGCCGTACTTGTAATGAAGCCTTCTTTACCTTTGTAGCCATTGACCAAGCGGGGCATCCCCTGCCCGTCAATAAATTAGAACCCGTTACGGACGAAGAGAAAAGTTTGTACGAAAGTGCTTTAGCTCGCCGAGAAGCTCGCCTCGCTGCCGCTAAGAAAAAGGAAACCCAATAAAGCTATCGCCTGCATATGAATCCTCAGCCTTTAGTCGGCATCATCATGGGCAGTCGGTCGGACTTAAAAGTTATGTCCGAATCGGCTCAACTCTTAGCGGAATTTGAGATTCCGTATGAGTTGACGGTGGTTTCGGCACATCGCACGCCACTCCGCATGGTGGAATACAGCCAAAGTGCCGTTTCGCGGGGTTTACGGGTCATCATCGCAGGGGCGGGAGGCGCGGCGCATTTACCCGGCATGGTGGCTTCGCTGACCACTTTACCCGTGATCGGCGTGCCGATATTGTCTTCCAATTCGATAGACGGTTGGGATTCGGTCTTGTCTATCTTGCAGATGCCGGGGGGCATTCCCGTCGCTACTGTGGCACTGAACGGCGCAAAAAATGCCGGACTTTTAACGGTACGACTGTTAGCGAATGAATTTCCCGACCTGCGTTCCAAATTAGAAGCCTATCAGCAGTCATTAGCGGATCATGTGATGACCCAAGTACAGGAGATAGACCGAGACGGTTGGGAACAATGGATATAGGGTAGTGAACGATGTCTTTTTTTACGAAAAAAGCAGTTTTTCTACCGTATTTTAGAACTTTCGCTAAGACTACTTCGTTATCAATACTTAGTCTAAATAAAACCGTTCCCCTAAACCGCGAACACGCCAAAACATTAACGGTATTTTAACGGTTTAGTTTCATCATAAATGCGTAGCTTTGCATTCTACTTTCAAAGTAGTTTAAGGTTATCATAGTAGTTAGTTTAGTTAGTTTATTGTTGAACCGATGCCCGTAACGGTATCGGTTTTTTTTGCATGATACGCCTTGTAATTTTGCTCCTTTTATATAACCTTTCGGTTACGCAACTTTACGCCCAATACCATCTGGACGAATTCGGCATTCGCGGAGGCGGAGGACTCAAGGACCAGCCCGGCTTCTCTATTAATGTTCACGGCTACTATTCTCATTATGTTTGCGGGAAAAACTGGGGCTATCAGTTCGACTTGGGTACGTATAATGGCTTTCAAGGCGTAAGATCATCCTATATCGGGCAGACTGCAGACCCTTTTATGGGTCGCTTTCAATCGGGCATTATTGACGGTGGGGCATACTTAAAGGTACGACGGAAAAACTACCACCGCAGGATTGAGACCTGTTACCTTTTCGGGGCAAAGATGTTCCTATTCAGCTACCTGCAAAATTTCACACTTAACCCTTCTTACCGAAACGATCCCCGCTATCAGCCCTACCTCAAATATTTTGAGGAGCGTAATCGTCTGCCCCTTGCGCCGGGTGCGCATGTGTCGGCTTGGTTTCGTTTTCCGGCAAGCAAGCATCAATCATTTTTCATCATCCCGGGGATTGAATACTATCCGGGCTGGGCTGTTGGCAAAAAAACGGAAGGTAACATCTCTTATTATTCGTACTCAACCTTGTATGCCTACATTAACGTAGGGATGACGTTGTGGAATAATCGGTGAGTATAATTCGGTGTTGGATGCAACTTTAGTAAATTAAATTACGTATATCACTTAATAAGTGAAAAAGCGATGCTTTTAGACAAAACACAATGTTCCGAATCATTGGAACAATTCATTGCTTTCAACAAATTATCCCCGACAGCAACCCAACGCGACAATTTGTCTCGCATCTTAGGCTTTTCAGGCTTAGTCCCCTACTGGGAATCAAAAGGGATGATCTGGGGCTATTCGGCAGATGAAGAATTTTTAATCAAATATCAAGATGCTAAGGGCGTTCACTACTTAACGATTGGCACAGTCTTTAATGATGTGCAGTACAATATCGTTCCTTTGTATCAAAAGGATTTTCTGCCCGGTATCCATGCCGATGATTACGGTTTGGAGCAAGTGATCTTCGCTTTTTGTAACGGAAAATATGTCTAAACACCCGCCGTATTATCTTCAAAATTTTACGCAATCGGAGTCGAATCATCCCGATTTTTCTGATGAAAAGGTCTATCGACGCTCCAAAAAGACAGAACCCGCTACCATATTTGAAGATTTGAGTAGGAATGATTTGCTAAACGGTATTTCCGTTAATCGTTCCAAATTATCGGGTAAACCGGAAGACGTGTTATGGTTGGGGGAGGAAGAGCGCGATGAACAAGGAAATTATAAGTTTGAATACAAGGAAGGATTTAACGTATTTGAAGCCGATTATGTCGAATTACAAAATTCTATTTGGTTTCGATTTGCGGTTCAATATGCTCCTTTAGTTCATAATGTTGCTCATTGTAATATCATTTGCCTTGAAACTGAAACTTTTTCAGAACTTACTAATAAAGAACGAAAAGAAGCCCTGCGCAATATCAAAGCCGGCTTAGCTTCATTGTTTCGATTGGTCTCAGATCAATCTCAATAGTCGTATTCCCGCTTTTTTCCGACCTTTGTACTGATGACAGAAGCCGACTCTTTTACAGACCTGGAAAGCTATTTGGCACGCTTGGAAGCCAAAACCGAAGCCCAAACGCTTTTGGTCTTTCGGTTAACGCATCGCAACCAAACCTTAGAGCAGGAAGTTGCCGAATTGCGAAAAAAACTTGCCGAGAAAGAAAAAACGATCACCGATTTAGAAAAACAACTACAAGTTAGTAACTTAGCAGTCCGTTTACGGTCGCTTCCCGAAAAGGAGCTATACAGCCGACAACTCGACCAATGGATCACCTTTTTAGATGCTTGGATCGAACATTTGGACGCAGAACCCTAACGGATTCGGAATCGGCAACCACGAAGAACCGATTAACCTATGGAACGTTATCAGATCAAGGTGCAACTCTTAGGGCGCATCTTCCCGATGATGGTCTCCGCCAAAGAGGAAGAAACCATCCTTATGGCGGTGAAACTCATCGAAGAAAAAATTGAGACTTATCGAGATAAATATAAAATCAATGACGATGCGCACTTGCTTTCCATGTGTTGCTTGGACATCGCCAATGAATTTATGCGGGCGGAAAAGGAAAATCAAAACTTCCGTAACTTCTTCTCCCGTAAACTGTCCGTGATGAGCGATCTGCTGGATGCTTCCATGCAGTCGGTTAAGGTTTCTTCGTAGTGCTTTCCCGTTCGCTTTTCGGCTTTCTCTAAAAAGGAAAGCTACTTATTTAACTATCGTTCATGGGAATCGTAGAGATTATCATTATCCTTGTAGCCGTCATTGGCGGAGTGATTGGCGGTTTTTTGATAGACCGTAACCTCCTTGCCAAGCAGTACCGCGAAATGGAGTCCACCGCCAAACTCAAAGCCGAAACCATCGTCAAAGACGCTAAGGTTACGACGGAGAACCTCCAAAAAGAAAAACTCTTAGAAGCCAAAACCTACCTTCAAGAGCAAAAAAACCTCCTCGAAAAGGAGACCATTGACCGTAACAGCAAACTGCAAGCCGCAGAAACGCGCGTCAAACAGAAAGAACAAACCATTAACCAGAAATTAGAGGAACTTAAAAAAGAACAAAAACAGGTTGAATCCGTGAAGGAAGGGTTGGCACAACAGTCCCAAAACCTGCAACAGAAGCAGGAAGAATTAACCCGAAAACTCGAAGAAGCGGAACACCTCAAGGGGCAACAGCTCGCCCAATTAGAGAAAACGGCTTCTCTTACCCAAGAGGAAGCCCGCAAAAAGTTAGTCGAAACCATCACCGAAGAAGCCCGCGCCATCGCCAACGCTAACGTCAAAGAAATCGTTGAAAATGCTAAGCAAGTCGCCAATCGGGAAGCCAAACGCATCGTCATCCAATCCATCCAACGTACCGCCGCGGAACACGCCATCGAAAACACCGTCTCGGTCTTTAACCTTGAAAATGATGAGGTAAAAGGGCGCATCATCGGACGGGAAGGTAGAAACATCCGTGCCTTAGAAGCCGCTACGGGCGTAGAAATCATCGTAGATGATACACCGGAAGCGATCATCATCTCCGGTTTTGACCCCATTCGTCGGGAAGTGGCGCGCGTTTCTTTGCACCGCTTGGTCGCTGACGGACGGATTCACCCAGCCAGAATTGAAGAAGTGGTCAATAAGACCTTCAAACAACTGAATGATGAAATCATCGAAATCGGAGAAAGAACGGCTATTGACTTGGGCATTCATGGCTTACATCCCGAACTGATTAAATTAGTCGGCAAGATGAAATACCGCTCCTCCTACGGGCAAAACCTCCTCCAACACTCCCGCGAGGTAGCCAATCTTTGTGCGATCATGGCTTCGGAATTGGGGCAAAATGCCAAGTTAGCTAAGCGGGCAGGTCTGTTACACGACATCGGTAAGGTCTCCGAAGACAATCCCGAACTGCCCCATGCCCTACTCGGCATGCAGTTGGCACAAAAATACAACGAACACCCCGACGTAGTGAACGCTATCGGTGCGCACCACGACGAAATCGAGATGACCAACCTGATTTCCCCCATCGTCCAAGCCTGTGATGCCATGTCCGGTGCGCGTCCGGGGGCAAGACGGGAAATCGTAGAGACGTATATCAAGAGACTCAAGGATTTGGAAGCCATTGCTACGGGTTATCACGGTGTATCTAAAACGTATGCGATCCAAGCTGGTCGGGAAGTCCGCGTCATCGTTGAAGCCGATAAAGTTAACGACGAAGCAACCGAAACGCTGGCATTCAACATCTCCAACCAAATCCAATCCGAGATGCAATATCCGGGACAGATCAAAGTTACCGTCATCCGGGAGAAAAGAGCTGTCGCTTTTGCGAAGTAATCAATTCATTCCGAAACAACAGAACAAAGGTGGTATCGTTTTCGCGATGCCACCTTTTCTTTGCAAGACGATTATAAACAACCCTTTATGCACAATAAGAGGCACTGCGTATATTATTTATTACGGTGAATCGTTAAAGTTTGTAACTTGCCCCAAAATTGAAGGTAAGTTTATGACAAGGGTACTGCACTACTTCATTTTGGTGATCCTTTGCCTTCCGTTAGCCGTCCAGCAAACCGGTTGCAAATCCAAAAATAAAGGCGATAAAGGCGAATATAAGAAGTGGAAGAAAAAGGCGAAATCATACGTCAAAAATCCGATGGCTCTCAAAGCCAAAGAGGAAGCCTGCGAGAAATCTATCCAGGATTTGACGAAGAAAAACGCTGAACTCTCCAAACGCATCTCCGAACTCCAAGCGGAATTAGACAAATGCTTGGCAAATACACAGGCGGAAATCCAGCGTCGGGATTCGCGCTTCGATTCGTTGATGTACGAATTTAAGAAACTCCAGACGGGTTACGAATCCATGAAAAGCGTAACCGAAAACACCGATTCCCGCAAACCGATTGACGGGCAAACCAGTTCGGGTACTGCTAATCCTACGACTTCGCGGGAATCTTCAGGGGATCGGGGCATCATTTTCCGCGTACAAATCGGTGCTTACACCAAATTTAAGATTGACGACAAGCTCACCAATACCGAATCCAACTTCTCGGGGGAAACGGTGGACGGTATGAATAAATATCTGATCGGGCGTTTCCGCAGTTTTGAATTGTGCGAACAGTTCCGCAAATCTATCGTCAAATTAGGCATCAAAGATGCGTGGGTTACCGCCTATAATGACGGCGTACGCATCACCGTTACCGAGGCTCTCCGCCGTCAAAAGGGAGGTTGATCCAAAGATTTTTGATTCATACACACAAACACAACATTACAAGGGAGGCGAACAAATCACCTCCCTTTTTTTACCCAAAAAAGTTTAATTCTGAACGATATTTTTCTTGCCTGCAAAAACGGAAGTAACTACTTTTGCACCCACAAAATGCTCAAGCGTGATTAGCTCAGTTGGTTTAGAGTATTGCTTTGACAGGGCAAGGGTCATTGGTTCGAGTCCAATATCACGCACGCATGGGAATTAAGGTTAAGAATGATTACAGCCTACATGAAAGGGTAATTTACCAACGGTAAGTTATCCTTTTTGGTTTTTGAACGATGGATCAAAATTACACCAGCCCTTTTGAAATAAAGCCTCAATTAGAATATGCCGAACCCGGTCGCCGATTTCTGGCAGTGATGCTTGACGGATTAATCATTGGTGGACTCTTTTGGTTGATTCGTTATTGGATCAGGCAGACTTATACGGAGGAGACACAGGAGTATTATATGGCGATGCTCATTTATAGCTTAACACGCGGGATCAGTTATTGGCTGTATTTTGCTTTGATGGAATCATCATCCAAACAAGCGACTCTGGGTAAGATGGCTTACGGCATCCGCGTAACCGATTTGGAGGGCAACCGCATCTCTTTCGGGCAAGCCACCACCCGCTACTTCAGTAAGATTTTATCCGCGCTGATGCTCTTTTATGGTTTTATTATGATCCTACGGAACGATAAACGGCAGGGACTCCATGATAAGATTGCCAAGACGGTCGTCGTCTACTAAAAAAAACAGCCCTCCAAAATTAAACTTCTGAAGGGCTGGTAAGTATGTAGCGGTCAAAGGCTTAGAAACGAATCTTCAAGCCTACGTTTATACCCAATGCGCTAAACGGATTAGAACCGGTCCGAAGTTGATCTTTGGGTGTTTCATCTGTTTTAGTTTCAATTTCATCTACATAGTTGATCTTACGCTGATCTGCGGGGATGTCATTCAATACATCTTTGCCGTCGCGGGTGGATTTCGTGATCTCTAAGGAGTTAATTTTACTGCTCATGGACAGTAAATTCAACTCACCGTACACCCCGAACATATCTCCGAAATGAATGTCAACGCCCACTGCACCCGTGAATCCTAAACCGACAGCCATGCTGGAACTATATTCACTTTCACGTGAACTATTTCCAACGGGCGACGTAGCTGTGGATTTCATCGTAGTGGTAACGGAGGGCATACCGATAGCAATACCGAAGCGGGTATAGGCACTAATCATCTTCTCTTGAGAAGTGGAAAGCACCACGCAAGGGTTGATAAGGAAGGTATTTGCCCAAGTCTCATGCGTGTCTTCGGAAGTAGAGATTGAGGTCGTAGATTTATCCGTTATAGTATGTTTTGCACCCAAAATATAGTTTAAGCCCAAATCAGCACCGATATTTTCGGTAAACATATAACCCACGCGGAGACCTAAATTGATCCCCTGACCGTAGCTCCCGTACACGTTTTCACGTTTGACGGTAGCACTAGAAGTGCTGGCAGTTGTCGTTTCATTTTGACCAATTAATGCCTGATCAATACCCATATTATAGCCACCACCCACGCGGATGAATAATCCTTGTGCCGATGCTACACCGAAACAGCCTGCTACCAAGAGCAGAGAAAGAAGCAGTTTTTTCATATTATGAAAATTAGTGAATTATCTGATTGCAAAAATACAAGGGAAAAAGCCCTCAAAAAATGACTTGCATCATATTTTATTCAACAATCCCTCTAAATTAAATTCACTGAGAAAAAAGTTATTCACTGCCGTACCCGCAACTGGGGGGCTTGGGTGATGGATGAAAGGGGTAGCATATAGTGCATGTTGATAATCATCCGTAGCGTTTGTTCGCAGTAGAAAATGCCGATACGTCCCTCCGTGCGTTGGTCTATATCCCCGAAACGATTATCCGCCAGCATTTGATAGTACCGCAGGGCTTTTGCCAGATCACTTTTAAGGGCAGGATTTTTCCCGTAATAGTACCAGTTGGCAAGGGTGAGTTGAGCGGTAGCCACTCCTTTCAGCGCGGCGGTCGTCATCCAAACGATGGCTAAGGTATCGTTGCGCTCCGTGCCTAAGCCCTTCAGATAACAGTTGCCCAATATCTCACAGGCGGGCGCACTGCCAAGCTTTGCCGCGCTTTTGGCATGGATGTAGGCGATCTTCTGTTCTAATTCAACGGGCATCCGTTTCTGTTTGAAAAGGTCGGTAGAATCCGCATAATATTTGGTGATGGCTTCCAAAGCACCGCGATGGTCTTTTTCACCCGCTTTGAGTAGGATTTCGATGCCTTTCATTTCATCACGCGGACGTTCCTCCGTCCCACGCAATACCGCAATCCCCACCAAATAGAGGGCATCCCTTTGTCCTTTCTCAAAGGCACGCTCTACGTAATATTTGGAGGAATCATTATTCGCCGACAGACCATAAGACCCCAAACGATAGGCTTCCGAGAGAGCAAACAGCGCATCGCCCGACCCCTTAGCTACCGCTTTCCTTAACGAATCCAAGCCCTGCGCGTTTAAGGATTGCGAACATAAGAATAATAAACAAACCCATAAGTATTTCATGCGTTTCTCCTTTCCAAATAACCGATGATGTATTTTCCTAAGATGTCAAATTCAATATTAACCAACGCCCCGATTGGCAAATCCGATAGATTCGTATGCGCATAGGTATAAGGAATAAGCGCCACCGAAAATTCCCCTTCAGTCAAGGAAGCCACCGTTAGGCTGATCCCGTTCACGGCAACCGAGCCTTTGGGAACTAAAAGGGCTTGATACTGCGGGGAAAAGCGAAAGGTAAAGCCCCAACTGCCGTCATGGTCATCAATTCGGGTGAGGGTGGCGTTATCGTCCACATGCCCCTGTACGAAATGACCATCCACGCGGGTATCGGCTTTCATGCACCGCTCTAAGTTGATGCGATGCCCGACTTGCCACTGTTTCAAATGGGAGCGGTTGAGCGTTTCCGCTACGGCGACGACGGAATAGTAGCCTTTTTCGGTATCCAAACCTTCCACCGTAAGGCATACGCCGTCATGGGCAACGGATTGGTCAATCTTCAGTTCCGAATAAAAAGGGCTTTCAATCCAGAAACGGCGGTTTTGGCGGTCTTCTTCGATGTGGCGTACGACTCCCAACGCCTCAATAATGCCGGTAAACATAGGAGACAAAATTAAGATAAAAAGTGCGGTTCGCAATTTCTGTCGTGCTTACCTTTGCGCCCATGTCCGAAGAAACGAAAGTAGAAGCCTATGTGGACGGTTCATATATTGACGGGAGCGTCGGTTACGGGGCGGTGATCTTACAACGAGGGGAGATTTTGCACCAGTGTTGCGGCGGTGTGCCTCCCGACAAGGCGGCGGGAACGCGACAAGTAGCGGGGGAATTGGTGGCGGTAGGCAAGGTCTTGCTGTGGTGTAAAGAACAAAACATCCGCAATATTCACATTTATTATGATTATAAGGGCATCGAATGCTGGGCTACGGGGGCTTGGAAGACGAACCTACCCCTCACCCAAAATTATGCTAAATTCGTCAAACAATGTATTGCGGAGGGCTACCGCATTACTTGGCACAAGGTCAAAAGCCATACGGGCAACCACTGGAACGACCAAGCCGATGCCTTAGCGAAAGCGGGTGCGCTGAAACAAGACCCAAACGCACCCCTCCCAACCGCACCTACCAACCCGCCCCCAACGGCAGAAATCCACAATCCCCTCACGGAGGAAGCAGAACGCAAGTGCAAAAAATTTGCAGTCTTCTTGGCGGAACGCAACATCGAAGCCATCTATGACCGCATCTACAACAACATGTATGCCCGACTGAAGATCACCCTGCCGAACGAAACCGCCTTCTTCGACCTGTATAATACGAAGAAGAAACCGCTCCAGCCGTACCTGCATCACTTTTCGGATGCCACCATGCAGGAACGCATCTTGCGGTTTTGGGAGGCGTTTAACAGAAATTAAATCTACAAGACTATAAATGGGTTTAACTTTACGTCTTTCTTTGTTGAAGATGAAAATACATCTTTTTTGTTTGGCTACCATGTTCGTGATAGTGGGGCAGGTAGCGGCATTTGGGCAGGACAACAACGCCGAGCCTAAAGAAGATCAGGTCATCGCCGTAGATGTCGAACCAAAGGTGTTGAATTTAGATTCAGTGAAAAGGCAACTAATATACCCCATAGAATTAAGAGAGAAGGGTGTTCAGGGAAAAGTGATAACACGATTACTCGTTAATGAGAAAGGGCGGGTAGTTAAACATGTTATCAAAGAAACCCCGCATAAAGCACTCACGGAATCAGTGGAGATACTGCTTTATAATTTAAGTTTCTCTCCCGCTATTAAAGATGGCAAGCCTGTTAAATATTGGGTTACAGTGCCATTTAAGTTTGTGTTAGGATAGATGTATGCTTTATCGGCTAACCTTTTTATTCATCCTATTACTTTTCGGAACTGTCTCCGCCCAAACGCCGGACAGCTTGTCCGATGATTTATTTATTCTCCCACTCGAAGCCCGTCCCCTAAATTTTGATTCGGTACGGAAGCTCATCACCTTTCCCGCCGAAATCAAGAAAGAAGAGTTCCCGAACGGTTATAAGACCTTAATTCGTTTATTAGTGGATAGTACCGGTAAAGTCATCAACCATAAAGTAACTAAAGAAGTACACCCTGCCCTGACGCGTGAATTAATCAGATGCTATTATTATCTACGCTTCATTCCGGCAAAGCAAGGCGGTAAACCCGTTAAATCATGGGTGGTCATCCCTTACAGGTTTAATATTAAATAACTACGCCTTTATTTGTTTAACCTCATGATAAGAATACATCCATTCATCACGAGTAATCAAACATAATCCTTCAATTTGACATTGACTTATTAATAAACGGTCAAAAGGATCTCGGTGGTGTAGAGGTAAATTCCCGACTTTTTCAATGTGGGATAATTTGATTTCCAACCATTGAAAATCAAATTCCAATAGACAGCTGTTCAAATCATCAGGACACTGTAACTTACCCAATGATTTTTTAAACCAAATTTCCCATGCAGAAACCAGACTTACGTAGATTATATTATTGGAATCAAGGATCGTTCGTTCTGCTTCAGGACTCAAGGGATGTGATTGGTCTAACCACCAAAGAAAAACATGGGTATCTAATAAATAACGATTCATTCTTTGGGATCAGTAAACGCTTCGAGTACATCATTCGGTAACACATTAAAATCATCTGCGATCCAAACATGGTACTGCCCCCGTTTACGACCCAAAGTTCGTGAATTATTGATAGGGGCTAATTTGATTTCTTGCCCCTGCCACCGGATAATTATTTCTTCTCCGAAACAGGCTTTTTGTAAGAGAATCCGGAGATTTTCCTGTGCTTCTTCTATATTGGTTACGATCATTGTTCAAAAATATGAAAAAGAGATTATGAAATCAAGAATTAGTCCGGTTTCAATCCTACCGACAGCTCACTACCACAGCCCGCGCCGACCGACAGCCCAACGCATCCACGACCGTAATGTCATACCGTCCGAACTCCATGTTGGGGAAGCGGTTAGTAGTCTGGTTGAGGATTTTATGACCGTCCTTATAGACTTCAAAGTGGTAGGGCGGTGTTCCCCCTTGCGGTTTGATGATGATCGTCCCCGTCTTCACACCCGACGCACAGGCGGGACGGCGCAACGAATCCGAAAAGCGTAATTCCTTCGGCGAAGTGATCGTGTACGTTTTGGTCAGGCTCTTACCCCGCGAATCTTGAACGTGGATTTCATACGTGCCGGCGGCTAAGTTTTCAATGTCTTGCGTTTCGGCGAACGGCTGTCCGTCCTTTTTCCAAGAAACGGTATAGGGTTTATGCCCGCCGAAGATCATCACTTCGATACGCCCGTTTTGTTGGTCGTAACAGTTGTTATGGACTAAGGAAGTCAGCTTGACGCTTAGGTCTTGCCAACCTTGATCGGGGGATGGGGTTCGGGCTTGGAGAACAAAAGAAAAGGGAATCCACAAGAGTAATAAAAACAAACGCTTCATAATACCGACCCGTTAAGTGGTGAAAGAGAATCTACAAATTACGTTCTTGTACGTCAAAGTGCCAAACCGATTATCGGCACTTTATCCCGAAAGGTTGGGGCGAATACTTGTAAAGGTCGCGCGGGATGTTAACTTTCTTATTAACTTTCTTAACTTTGCCCCGCACGAATGCTACCTTTATGGCAACACCCGATAAAGCCCTCACCCAAGCCATCGAGCAAAAGAGTAGGCTTATAGATCAGTTATACGCAGAAATTCAGAAGACGGTTGTCGGTCAGCAAAAAATGATTAACCGCCTGCTGATCGGACTTTTAACCAACGGACACATCCTCTTGGAAGGGGTACCCGGTTTGGCGAAATCCTTAACGGTGAACACGCTGGCGCAGACACTCCACCTGTCCTTCCACCGCATCCAGTTTACGCCGGACTTACTCCCCGCCGACATCATCGGTACGCTGATGTATAACCCCCGCGATGCCCGCTTTGAGGTGAAAAAAGGTCCCGTCTTTGCTAACATCATCTTAGCCGACGAGATCAACCGCTCCCCTGCTAAGGTGCAGAGTGCCTTATTGGAAGCCATGCAGGAAAAGCAAGTTACCATCGGCAACGAAACCTATCCTTTGGATCGCCCTTTCCTCGTCTTGGCAACCCAAAACCCCATTGACCAAGAAGGAACGTACCCCCTCCCCGAAGCCCAAGTGGATCGCTTTATGATGAAAATCTACGTCGGCTATCCCACGCGGGACGAAGAATTGAAGATCATGCGGTTGATGGCGCGTGCCGATACCAAGCCGAAAATCAACTCCGTCATCAATGCGGAACAAATCGCCGAACTCCGTAACCTGATTGACCAGATACAGATGGAAGCCCGCTTGGAAAACTACATTGTAGACTTAGTAATGGCTACCCGTAATCCCGAACAATACAAGATGCCGGAATTACAAAAATACATTGAATTCGGAGCTTCTCCGCGCGCAACGATTTCCATGGCTTTGGCGGCGAAAGCGGTTGCGTTAATGGACGGACGTGCCTTCGTGATGCCCCAAGATATTAAAGAAGTGGCGCACGATGTACTCAATCACCGCATCATCCTGACTTACGAAGCGGAAGCCGACGGTATCACCACCCGCAAGTGTATTGACGACCTGCTCAAGACCCTCCCGATCTAAGCCTTCCTGCCGATGAGTTTTGTTTATCTGTATTGGGCGTGGCTGTTGCTTTTGTTGCCGGTCTTCTTTTTTTTCATTTACCGCATCCACCTCCGCACCCGCGAAGTGATCGGACGCTTTTTTGACCTGCACCGGATTGAGAACTACCGTCCTCGATTGCGCTACGTGTTGCAGTTCACGGCGGTGCTGTTTCTGCTTTTAGCCATCTTAGGACCGTATGTACGCACGACGGAAGAAATCATCTCCTCCAAACGGAAAGAAGTCTACTTTGTATTAGATGTTTCCGCCAGCATGAATGCGCAGGACGTTTCACCTTCCCGTTTGGAAAAAAGTAAAGAAATCATCCGCCGATTAGCCACCAAACTCAAAGGGGAACGCTTGGGCATCATCGCCTTTACGGATTATGCGTATGTGCAGTGTCCGCTCACGCAGGATAACGATATGTTTCAGCTTTTTCTGAACATGCTTTCCACCCGCCAATTCGGGAATAAAGGCACGAACTTCCGCAAAGCCCTCACGCGGGTTTTGGGGCGTTTTTCCGAAGAATCCACCGAAACAACCAACCGCTTTATCGTCTTCATCTCCGATGGAGAAAATTACAGCGAGGGTTATCACTCCGTCATGCAGAAATTCAAGAAGTCTGGCATCAACTTGGTGGCAGTGGGTATCGGTACGTTGGAAGGTGCGCCCATTCCCTTAACGTCCGCCTACAATCCCGAAGTGAAAAGCAAAACGCCCTTCGTGGAAGACGAAAACGGGCAACGGGTGATCTCCCGACTGAATGAACCTTCTTTCAAAGAGTTGATCCGCGACCTGAACGCGCCCTACCTGCGGGTTAAGAGCGGAACGGATGTTGTCCCCGAGATATGGAGCTACCTCAATCGGGTTTCCCTATCCACCAATGACGAGATAGCCGTTCGGCAGAATCAAAATTTGTATCTCTGGTTTCTGGCAGTGGCGTTTTTAGCGTTAGCGGGGAGCTTGTTTTTAATGCCGTACCGGAAAAGTCAATCGTAATCGGGCTCGTAGCGGATGAAAAAGAGGGTATCATACTTCATTATTGTACTATCTTTACTTTTCGGATGGTAAACATTGGGTATTATAACGGTATGAATGGTATCACTTAAACTCTGCGCCCACAAATTATACCGATAGCGAAAATCATGTTTATCTTTCGTAATGGCAAGAATATTCATATAGGGGTTTTTATTAAGTTTGAGAATCGTATCTGACACCTCACTGCGAGTAACATCACCTCTATTATATTTATTTTCTAATGAAAATAAATATAATTCTCTTAGGTCAAATGGTTTACCATAAGAGGAATCCATATTCGGGTAAATTCGATAGGGAATTTGAAGGAAATAAGGCGATAACACCCTGTCATTCTTGCCACAAGCTACCTTTACATCTGTCGTATCGAAAACCACAACTTGATTTTTGGATAATCGAAAGGTATCTTGATGGGGAAGGTAGGTAAAATAATCAAACCTGTGTACCTGATGCGTGTCATAAAAATTGACGATCATCACATAAGCAATAAACACATACGTGAGCAGATTACCCACTAATAAAGCCGGAAAGAGTTTCCGAAACGGTTTTTTGAAGATCAACTGAATAGCAAGTGTTTCAATCGCCACACTTCCCAAACACATAAAGATAAAAGTTGTGCTGTAATCTATTAGATTTTCATAGTCAGCAATGGTTGGGAAACCAATTAAATGCCAGCCTAACATACCGACAACCATCACTAAAGCCCCAACAGTACCGGAAATCAAATTACCGGTTAGCGATGCCAATAAGGATTGTTGCCAAGAGAACCTATCGAAATAGTACAACGTTATCATTTCTATGATAATCGTTACGCTCGCCAAATACCAAAAACTCCAGTATTCTCCAAGTATATAGACTGCGGGCCACCAAGCCATGTCCAGAAAAAAAGTTTCCATCTTGAAGCAGAAAGGTTAGGCAATTTAAGAAAGACTTACCTACTCGAATCGTTTTCACGGATGTTTGCTACCTTTGTAGTCCATGAAACGACTGATTTTTGTTTACCAGCTGATTGCGTTGCTGTTGGCGGGTGTGGCATATGCTCAGCCACCGAATTCGGATGAAGACATGGCTGTCTTTAAGGAAAAGCAGGATGTCATCATTCGCCTTACGGATAAGCACCGGATGCGACTCATCACCCTTAACCAAGAAATTGATGCCAACACCAAGCATATGAATAAGGTGTCGGAGATTCTTTCGTATCCGAAAAACGTTAAGATATACCGCGATACGTGCATCAAACAGTTGGTTGAGATTCGTAAGAAAAACGATGCTGCCAAGCGCACTATTGAAGAAATATATTTTGAATGGTTTGCCCACCATAAGAACCTCATGGCGATTTATACCCGCTACGGCGAACTGAAAGCCACCGACCGTGTGGACTTGGAACTGAAACGCTTTCTGGGTATCCACCGCGACCTGATTGCCGAAATGGAGAAGACCGCCAAAAAGATACAAGACATCTACAACGAAACCGACTTCCAACTGAATACTAAGTTAGAGTAGCCCTGCCTGCCATGCAACCTACGCCCGATTATTACGCCGTCCTGCAAGTGAAACCTTCGGATGATGCGGAAACGATCAAAAAGTCTTATGAGCGGTTGGTGATGCACTATGCCGACCGTTACGCCGCGAATCCCGACGTGCAGGCACACCTCAACCTGCTGATGGATGCTTACATGACGCTGACCGACCCCGACAAACGGCAGGCTTACGACCAAATCCGCCCCAAAAGCGTTTATCGCGGGGCAAAGACTTCGTTTTGGCAAAGACTATTCGGGAAGAAGAAGCAACCCGCTAACGTGATCTCCATCCAAAAAGCACCGACTTTTACCCAACTGCTGGACTTCGACTGGGATGCCTTAGAAGAAAAGCCCGTGGAGACCCCCGAAAAGAAAAAAGCATTCTACGACGAACTGAAGTTTAAGTTGGTCATCATCCTGCTTTTTTTAATCTTGATGGTATTGGTGTGGCGGAGTGTGTAAATACTCACAGCTAATATTATAAAAAAGCACCTACCTCAAGGGAATAAATCTTTCCCCAAGATTACCCTATTCCGTTAAGGTTTCGTATTTTCGACGGCTTTTAAGGGACTTAACGAAAAAATAATATGTCGCGTAGCGGAGTCGGTAAAATAGCCCTCATCGTTTCATCGGTGGTGATCTTGCTGTCGGTAGCGGATTGGAAATTGGGTTTGGAAATAGCCCCTACCTTGATGATGGTCTTGCGGTGGGGAGCGTTGGTTTCGGTGTTTACGTATGCCGTCTTCCGTAAGTCCCTGACCTTTTTTATCCTAATTGCTATGTTGATTGGTGCAGAGTTGGGACACGATTTCCCCGCTTTCGCCGTCAACCTGCAACCATTGAGCAAGATTTTTATTAAGCTCATCAAAACGATCATCGCGCCTCTGCTCTTTGCGACCTTAGTCGTGGGCATTGCGGGACACTCCAATTTGAAGCAAGTGGGTCGCATGGGCTGGAAGTCCTTAGTTTACTTTGAGATCGTTACGACGATAGCCCTTTTCATCGGCTTAGCGGCGATAAACATTTCCGAAGCGGGCGTAGGCATTCCCCAAGACCACGCCGAATCCCACGCCGAGATCAAAGCCCCGCCGCCCCAAACGTGGCAGGATATTGTGTTACACGTCTTTCCCGAAAATATCGCTAAGTCGGTGGCGGAGGGGCAGGTACTTCAAATTGTGATCTTCAGTATCATCTTCGGGATCGCGATGGCGATGGTGAACGAAAAGCACCGCTCCGTGATGTTAGAATGGACGGAGAGTCTGGCGGAAATTATGTTTAAGTTCACCAAAGTAATCATGTATTACGTGCCGATTGGCGTGGGTGCCGCGATTGCCGTTACGGTGGCTAAGCTGGGCTTAGATGTGTTTAGCAATTTAATTCAGCTTTTGGCGACGTTATACGCGGCGTTGTTGGTCTTTTTGTTGGGGATTCTGTTGCCAATAGCGTTAGCATTTCGCGTGCCGATCCGTCAATTTATTAAGGCAATTTCCGAACCCGTTTCGATAGCCTTTGCCACAACGAGTTCCGAAGCGGCACTCCCCCGCGCGATGGAAGCCATGATAAAATTCGGTGTACCACCGAAGATCGTAGCCTTCGTGATGCCGACGGGTTACAGCTTTAACTTAGATGGGACGACGCTTTATTTATCGTTGGCTTCGGTCTTTGTGGCGCAGGCGGCGGGCATCCATCTAACATTAGAACAGCAGTTAATCATGGTCTTTACCTTGATGCTCACCAGTAAAGGCGTGGCGGGCGTTCCCCGAGCCAGCTTGGTGATCCTGTTGGGTACCGCGGCGAGTTTCCATTTGCCCGAGTGGCCTATCTTTGTGATCTTAGGGATTGATGAACTGATGGATATGGCGCGTACTTCCGTAAACGTGATCGGCAACTGTTTGGCTACGGTGGTTGTTGCCAAATGGGAAGGAGAATTTGATGCCGAAGCCCCCTTTCGGGACGAACCAACCGCTAACTAACGATTCATTGCTATGAAAAGAGTCCTTATCAGCTTATTATTCGTATTCATCAGCAGTCTTTCGTGCTTTGCACAAGAACAAGATTCTATTGGTAAAGTATTGGCAAAAGCAAAAACGCCCGATGAAAGGCTTAATATTTGGTATGACTATATCGAAATCCTCTTTCAAAAACTCCAACGTGAAACGATTGTGAAACTTGCTTCACGGATCGAAAAGGACATTACCGGCGCGCGTAACCGCTCTAAGATTTATCATGTTTACCATCGGGTTTTTAATCAAGTGATGATTCACCCTGATAATCCTCTTGAAGTAAGTCAGGTGGGATTAAAAAAAATAGGAGAATTGTATCGTCAATACCCCAATGATACGACTGTCATCCATGAATACCATTTTGCACATTACAGATATGCCTATGAAATCAAAAAAGATTATGCCGAAGCTGAAAAGTATGCTTTGATCAACTTAAACATGGCATATGAGCGAAACGCGAAAGAATTAGTATTTGGTACGTTTTATTGGTTACGGTGGCTGTACTTCAAATATCCGCAATCATCTCAGGCAGAACCCCAATACTTGAAGCTCATCCGTTACTTCACTAAAAACAAAAATCCCTTAGCCGTCGGTAAAATTGAAATTCAATTAGCCAACCTGTATAAAAACAGAAAACGGATGGACTTGTATGAAAAATACATTGTTCAGGGCTTGAATCGGGTAGACCGCGCGCAAAAAGACGGTTTCGATAAGAATGAGTATTTAGAGGCGGCAAACGTATTTAGGGAGCATGGTAACCATCCGATGGCACTCCGATTTAACCGAAAAGTGTTGGCAGAACTGTACGAAGATGAAAAAAAGGCGGGGCATCCGCTCAAACGTAAACCCACCGGAGCATCCATGGTTCATTTTATTGATATTTCACAGGTGATTATCAATATGGCGGGTTCATTTGAAGAATTAAAGCAATATGACAGCTTATTGGCATGTGCTAAGCAGATCAACGTGGTATTAAAGTATGCGGAAGACCCGAATCTGGTCATGCGTCGAAACGGCTCGTATCGCAATGCCTATGAATTATTGGAGCAGTATCCCAAAATTATTCCCTATGCGCTGGCTAACCTGGAAGTCTTAAAAGGTATGGCGAAACCGGATTCGCAGGGCGTTTTTAATAATGCTTCCGCTTTAATGATGGCATATTCTAAAATTGGCAAATATGATAGTGCTACTTATTATTTCAATGTAACAGAAGGTGTCTTTCGGGTGAAGGGTTATAGCTTAATCCCCCGCTTTGTGCTTCGCTACCTGAAAAACAAAAAGTATTACTTTCAATATGTACGGAAAGACTATAAGAAGGCTCTTGAGTTGGCAGATCGTATTTATTTTTATTCCGATTCCTTAGCTTTAGCAAAACAGAACAGCCAAGCCACCGATGCCCTCCTGCGCTTCAATGCCGACCACAGCGAACGGGAAATCCAATTCCTGAACCAACAAAAGCAACTCCAACGGATGGGGTTGTATGCCATCGGCGGCGGATTGTTAGCGGCGGTGGCGTTTGTGGGCTTTCTCTTTTATAGAAATAAAGCCAAACAGCGCATCAACAAACTCCTTGCGGACCAAAATAATGAGATCAAACTCAAAAATCAGGAGATCGAGAGTGCCTACGAAGAGCTGAACGTAACCTTAGAGCAAGTCCAAGCCCAAAAACTAACCATCGAAGATAAAAACCGCAAGATTGAGGACAGCATTCTTTACGCCAAACGTATCCAAACGGCGATCTTGCCTTCCGATAAATATCTAAACAAAGCCTTCCAAGAATTTTTCATATACTACGAACCACGCGACATCGTCTCGGGCGACTTTTATTGGTTCACCGTCCATAATGACCTGACCTTCTTTGCCGTCGTGGACTGTACAGGGCATGGCGTTCCGGGGGCATTTATGAGTGTGGTGGGCTTTAACCTGCTGAATCACATCGTCATTGAGCGGAATATCACAGAGCCTGCGCAGATATTAAGTGAATTAGATAAACGGGTACGCACCGTCCTTAATCAAGATACCGATATCCAAAACTATGAATCCGACAGCAATGATGGCATGGACGTAGCCATTTTGGTCTGGGATCAGCAACGACAGGAAGCCCATTTTGCGGGTGCGGGAAGACCCCTTTGGATTTTAGATCAGGGGGAACTCATCGAAATCAAACCCGATAAATACCCCGTCGGCGGTTCGCAACATGAAAACAAAGAGTTTCATACGCACGTTGTTGCTTTATCGCGTCCCCTAACCTGCTATTTCTTTACCGATGGTATCACCGACCAATTCGGCGGGGAACAAAACCGCAAGTACACTCCCAAACGGCTGAAAGAATTTATCCTCCGAAACGGGAACCGGTCTTTAGCCGAACAATATGCCTCATTTACCGAAGAATTTAACGCTTGGCGGAAGAATAAACACCAGTTTGATGATTTAACCTTTGCGGGTATCCGCCTGCATCCATAGGGAAACATAAATATGACAGCATTACACCGGTACATAGACTACACCAACCTTAAACCCGATGCGACCATTGCGGATATGGAAAACCTTTGCAACACAGCCGTAGCGCAGGGATATTATGCCGTTTGTGTACCACCTGTTTATGTGAAAGCATGTCGTTATTTTTTGTCTGCTTCTGATGTGAAAATTGCTTCAGTGGTGGGTTTTCCGACGGGTTACAGCCCCGCCAAGTTAGCCGAAGTGCAATACCTGATCGAACAGCAAGCCGACGAAGCCGACGTAGTGATGAATATCGCCTTATTCAAATCCGGTAAACAGGAGGAATGGTTGGCAGAACTGATGCCTATCCGTACTTTAACCCGTGAAAAAGGGGTGATTTTCAAGCTGATTATCGAAACGGCTCTACTTTCCGAAGCTGAGATTGCCACCGTTTGTGAATTATGCACCCGCCTGCATCCCGACTTTGTAAAGACTTCTACGGGATATATTCAGCCCGGCGCGCAACCCGAGACAATCCAACTGCTACGCCGACTGTTGCCCGACACTATCCGCCTCAAGGCTTCTGGGGGCATCCGTTCAGCGGAACAAGCCTTAGACTTAATTCAAGCGGGGGCAGACCGAATCGGAACATCAGCGGTTCTATCTTAGAAATTGAATTTAGACGTGGGGAGTAAATTTCTCAAGCAGGTTTTGGAGTAGGCGCACTTGCTCTTCCATGAGTACGATTCGATTCTTGAGATGATGGTTTTCGTTCGTTAATAGGTTAATGTC
>Ga0209573_1001584_pt1 | contig 34032 bp, 38 predicted proteins | sample TNRBio252014_DNA_FD_185870 | JGI IMG/M metagenome (GOLD analysis project Ga0209573, IMG submission 185870) | Wastewater treatment Type I Accumulibacter community from EBPR Bioreactor in Madison, WI, USA - TNR Reactor_6/25/2014_ DNA (SPAdes)... | ecosystem: Engineered > Bioreactor > EBPR >...
ATGCGGGCCTGATCTGCGGGGCCGTCTTCCTGGTGCTCAGCTTCGTCATGGGCAAATGGGGTGAGGGCTCCGACGACGCCGGCGCGCCGGCCGCCGATCCCCGGATCGAGGACAGCGCCGCCGACATCGACGAGGCAACAGGCGAACGCACCGCCTGATCGGAGCCTCCTCGGCAAGACCAGGGGCGACGGAGCGATCCGTCGCCCCTTTTTTGCATCCCAATCGGCGCGACCGGCGATAAGGTGCCGGCAAATCTCCCTGGAGCGTGCCCATGCATCGTCGTCACCTGTTGCAGTCCTCGCTGGCGCTCGCCGGTATCGCTGTCCTGTCGGCCTGTGCGACGACGCCGGTGGCCGCCCCGCCCTTTGCCTCTGACCGCATCAGCGTCTCCGTCGAGGGGGCCGGGGCTGATGTCGTCCTGATCCCGGGCCTGACCTCCCACCCATCGATCTGGGATGACACCGCCGCCCACCTGGTGGGCACGGGCCATCGCGTCCACCGGGTCTGGGTGTCCGGCTTCGCGGGTCGACCGTCGGGGGCCAACGCCACCGGCGAACAGGTCGGCCAGCCCGTCGCCGAGGAGATCGCGCGCTACATCCGCGAACAGGGCCTGGCCCGCCCGGCCGTCATCGGTCACTCCATGGGCGGCTGGATGGGAATGGTCCTGGCGGCCCGCCATCCCGCTCTGGTCGGACGGTTGATGGTGGTCGACATGCTGCCCTTCATGGGGGCCATGTTCGGCCCGCCGGGGGCCACGCCCGATCAGGTGCGCCCCGTCGCCGAGCAGATCCGCGACGGTATCCGCTCCGTTCCGCTCGACCAGCGCCGCACCCGGGCCGAGGCCACCATCGCCGGCATGATCCGCACCGAATCCCTGCGCGAAGGTCCGATCCAGCACACGCTGAACAGCGACTATGATGTGGCCGGTCGGTCCTTCCATGAGCTGATCGTCACCGACCTGAGGCCCGAACTGGCCCACATCACGGCCCCGACGACGGTCCTCTATGTGACCCCGACCGGAGCCCCCCTGACGGACGCCCAGCTCGACGTCTTCTACCAGCTCTCGTACCAGACCCTGCCGACCCATCGGCTGGTCCGCATCCCCGAGGCCGCCCATTTCATCATGTTCGACAACCGCTCGCGCTTCTTCGCCGAGGTGGACGCCTTTCTTTCGACCGAATAGGACTTCACGTTTCCGTGAAGGGTGAACCGGCTTGTCGCGTCAGAAACCGTCTGGCAAGCCCCTCACGACCCATTCGCTAGGTTGATCCAGCAGGAAACGGAAACGTCGATGAGCCACGGCCATCAGTCAGGTGACACACGCCCCCGGCGCTCCACCATGGGCCGACTGGTTTACTGGGGTGGCGTGCTGACCATCTGGGGCCTGATCTTTGCGGTGGTCTTCTTCGCCGTGTTTGCCCGCGGTCTGCCCGACACCTCGTCGCTGGATGCCATCGAGCGGGTTCCGGGCGTCACCTATCTGGACAGGAACGGCGTCCTGATCGCCGCCCGCGGCTCGGAACAGTCGCCGCCGATCGAGCTGGAAACCCTGCCGGACTATGTGCCGGCCGCCTTCATCGCGGTGGAGGACCGGCGTTTCTATCATCACCCGGGCTTCGATCCGATCGGCATGGTTCGCGCCATGGTCGCCAATATGCGGGCCGGTCGCGTGGTTCAGGGCGGTTCGACCCTGACGCAGCAGCTGGTCAAGAACCTGTTTCTCACCCCCGACCAGACGATGCGCCGCAAGGTTCAGGAGATCATGCTGGCGGTCTGGCTGGAGCTGAGGTTCTCCAAGGATGAGATCCTCGAACTCTATCTCAACCGGGTCTATTTCGGGGCCGGAGCCTATGGCATCGAGGCCGCCGCCCAGCGCTATTTCGACAAGTCGGCCAATGAGCTGACCATCGGCGAGGCCGCGCTTCTGGCCGGCCTGCTGAAGGCGCCGTCGCGCTATTCCCCTCTGTCTGAGACCGAACGCGCCGCAGGTCGCGCCACGGTCGTCCTGAACGAAATGGAAGAGGCCGGCGTCATCACGACCGCCCAGCGCGAGGCGGCGGTACTGGAACCGGTTCGGGTCTCGCGCACCCTGGCGACCCAGCACGCCCAGTATTTCGTCGACTGGCTGGACCAGGAGGTCCAGGCCCTGATCGGCGACGGCCACACCGACCTGGTCGTCGAAACGACCCTGGATCTCACGCTTCAGGCCCAGGCCGAGCGCGCGGTGCGCGCCATTCTCGCCCGCGATGGCGAACGCGGCGTCGAACAGGCGGCCCTGGTCGCGGTCGACGGAGAAGGCCGGGTGCGCGCCATGATCGGCGGGGCCTCCTATGCCGACAGCCAGTTCAATCGCGCCGTCGATGCCCGCCGCCAGGCCGGTTCGGCTTTCAAGCCCTTCGTCTATCTGGCGGCCATGGAGGCCGGCTATACGCCCGACACCCCGGTCGAGGACCAGCCTGTGACCATCGGCAACTGGTCACCGCGCAACTACGACGGCACCTTCCGTGGCCGCATGACCATGGCCCAGGCCGTCGCCCAGTCGACCAATACGGTGGCCGCCCATGTCGCCGACCGCGTCGGCCGCGATCGCGTCGCCTCGGCGGCGCGTCGTCTCGGCATCACCTCCCAGATCAATATCCAGCCGGCCATGGCGCTGGGGGCCGTCGAGGTCAGCCCGCTGGAAATGGCCCAGGCCTATGCCGCCTTCGCCAACGGCGGTCGGCGCGCCCGCGCCCACGGCATCACCCGCATCCGCACGCGCGACGGCCAGACCCTGTACGAGCGCCGCGACGGCGAGGCCGGGGCCCAGCAGCAGGTCATCAACAATCCGCCGCTCTATTACATGAACCAGATGCTGCGCGGGGTCATCACCTCGGGCACGGCGCGCGCGGCCGCCATCGAGGGCTATGACCTCGCCGGCAAGACCGGCACGACCTCCGACTACAAGGACGCCTGGTTCGTCGGCTATACGGGCGGCTTCGTCACCGCCGTCTGGGTCGGCCGCGACGACAATACGCCGATGCGCCGGGTCACCGGTGGCGGCGCGCCGGCCGCGATCTGGCGTCAGTTCATGACGGCGGCCCTGCCCCGTCTGAACGTCCAGCGCATTCCCGACGGCCCCGCCATGCCCGAGGGCTGGCAGGACGGCCTCCAGGCCTCGGGCGAAGATCCCATCGGCGACATTCTCGACGGCCTCGGCGGCCTGTTCGGCGGTGGCGAAGGCCAACCGCCGGTCCAGCCCGACCCGGTGCCGGTGCCGGAACCGGGACGCCCGCCCCAGCCCCAGCCCCAGCCGCAACCCGTGCCACAGCAGCCGCCGCGCCAGCCGCCGTCCACACCCGCACCGGCCACGCAGCCGCCTCAGACGACCGAGCCGCGCAACGATGGGCGCGAGCCCATCTACTTCTGACGCCGGGCATGCACCTGATCCCGACCTTCCTGGCCGATCTGTGGGCCCCGATCTCCGGTTTCTTCGACGGGCTGGGGGATTTCATTCGGGCGAATTCCGCCTGGGCCGGACCGGTGCTCGGGCTGATCACCTTCGGCGAATCCATGGTCCTGATCGGGGCCTTCTTCCCGGCCACGGCCCTGATGCTGGTTGCCGGTGGCCTGGCGGCGGAAGGTTCGGTCAGCATCATCGAAGTGCTGCTCTGGTGCATCGCCGGGGCCTTTCTGGGCGACGCCGTCTCCTATTGGTTCGGTCGCAAGCTGGGACCAGCGGCGTGGCGAAGCCAGCTTCTCAGCAATCAGCGCCGGCTGGCGGCCCGCTCGCGCCTGTTCTTCCGGCGCTGGGGCGTGCTGTCGATCTATCTGTGCCGCTTCATGGGACCGGTGCGGGCTTTCGTGCCGCTGATCGCCGGCATCACCGGCATGCCGCACCTGAAGTTCCAGCTGGCCAATCTGGGTTCGGCCGCCGTCTGGGTGCCGATCATGCTGGCCCCCGGGTATCTCGGCGGACTGGGCCTGCGCTGGCTCGATCAGTATGAGCACGGCGTCGAATATGGCATGGCGGCGCTCGCCGTCCTGATCGTGCTGTTTCTGGTGGTGCGCGGCGCGCTCAAGGGCCGCGCCGAGCGGGCGCTCGGCTTGACCGACGAATAATTTCTGAGGCCCCCTGCATCCAGGGAGGCCCGCAACGCCTCTGACTGTCGAACCGACCCACTCAGGAGCCCAACATGCGCCACGCCACCGCCGTATCGATTCTCACCCTTCTCGCCGCCGCCCCGGCCGGCATCGCCGTGGCCCAGGACGGGCATGCGGGCCATGCCGATCACGCCGCCCATGCCGCTCATGCCGCCCATGCCGCCCACGCTTCTCATCAGCATCAGACCTACACCGCAGCCCAGTTCTTCGAGACCACGAGCGTCAGCCTGTCGACCGCCGGCGGCTATGCCTTTTCGCCGGATGGCAGCCACATCCTGATGAACTCCGATGCCACCGGCGTTTTCAATGTCTATGCCCTGCCGATCGACGGCGGTGAGCCGGTCGCGCTGACGCAATCGACAGACAATGCCACCTTCGCCGCCTCCTACTTCCCGAACGACGGTCGGGTCCTGTTCACCCATGACCAGGGCGGCGACGAACGGGATCATGTCTATGTCCGCAACGAGGACGGAACGGTCGTGGACCTGACCCCCGGCGAAGGCCTGAAGGCGGATTTTCTCGGCTGGTCCGCCGACGGCCAGACCCTCTACCTGACCTCGAACGGGCGAAACGCCGAGGCCTTTGACATCCTGGCCTTCGACACCACCACCCTCCAGGGCCGTGTCCTGTTCGAGAATCCGGGCGGCTTCTTCCCCTCGTCGGTCTCACCGGACGGACGCTGGGTCGTGATCGACAAGCCCAACACCTCGGCCGACAGCGACATCTTTCTGGTCGATCTGCAGGGGACAGGTGAGCCGGTCCTGATCACCGAACATGAAGGCGATATCGCCTATGGCTCCCAGGGCTTCACGCCGGACGGCACCGGCCTGATCTTCGGCACCAATGAGCATGGCGAATGGAACCAGGCCTGGCGGCGCGACCTGGCGACCGGCGCGGTGACCCCCCTGATCCAGGCGGACTGGGATGTCATGTATGTCGGCTACAGCTGGTCGGGCCGCTACCGGGTCCACGCCCTGAATGCCGATGCCTCGACCGATGTGACCATCACCGACACGACGACCGGTTCGACCGTCACCCTCAGCGGTGTCCCCGCCGGGGATCTGGGCAATATCCGCTTCAATGACGACGAGACCACCCTGGCCTTTTCGGTGGTGTCCGATACCTCTCCGGCCGACATCTTCGTGGCCGATCTGGCCACCGGCCAGGCGCGCCGCCTGACCCATACGCTGAACCCCCAGATCGACGAATCGCATCTAGTTGAGGCCACCATCGTCCGCTACGCCGGCGAAGGCGGGGTGATGATCCCCGGCGTCCTCTATCGCCCGCACGGGGCTTCAGCCGAGGCACCGGTTCCGGCCATCGTCTTCGTGCATGGCGGGCCGGGCGGTCAGAGCCGGCGCGGCTATTCCGCCATGGTCCAGCACCTGGTCAACCACGGCTATGCCGTGCTGCTGGCCAATAACCGCGGCTCATCCGGCTACGGCAAGACCTTCTTCCACATGGACGACCGCGCCCACGGCGAGGCCGATCTGCGCGACATCGTCGCCGGCGGTCAGTGGCTGCGCGACCAGGACTGGGTGGCCGACGATCAGGTCGCGGTCATGGGCGGCTCCTACGGCGGCTATATGACCGCCGCCGCCCTGGCCTTCCACCCCGAGGCCTTCGAGGCCGGCATCAACATCTTCGGCGTCACCAACTGGGTACGGACGCTGGAATCCATCCCCGCCTGGTGGGGGGCCCAGCGCGACGCCCTCTATGACGAAATGGGCGACCCGGCCACCGATGCCGAGCGCCACCGCGCCATCTCGCCCTTGTTCCACGCCGGCAACATCGTGCGGCCGATGCTGGTCATTCAGGGAGCCAATGATCCGCGCGTGCTGCAGGTCGAAAGCGACGAACTGGTCGCCGCCGCCCGCGCCAATGGCACGCCGGTCGACTACGTCCTGTTCCCCGACGAAGGCCACGGCTTCCTGCGTCGCGAGAACCGTATCACCGCCCAGGAGGCTTATCTGCGCTTCCTGAACCAGTATGTGCGCGACCTGCCGCAGTAGGGGCGACGACCGCTTTTCACTGGCCAGCGGAGCCGCGGGCGTGTATCAGCCCCGGCTCCGAAACCGGAAAAGACCCATGTTCGCCTATCGCAATCTGAGCCAGCCCATGTCGCTCGACCGCCAGCCGGTCGAGGGAAATGGCGTGCGCGCAGGGAGCGGTCAGGAGAGCTAGGGTCGGTCACGACTTCGGATTTTCCAGCAAACCCCTCCCGCCGACCGGGCGGAGGGGTTTCTCGTTTTCGGGGTGTCCCTTGGGTCCGGTCCGCGAGAGGATCAGACGAAGAAGGAGACGCCGCATGAGCGGCTACAATGTGATCTCGGGCGACCACGCGCCCATCAAGGCCTGGACCCACGGCGTGCCCATCGAGGACGCCGCGCTTCAGCAGCTGAAGAACGTGGCCTCGCTGCCGTTCATCCATAAGCATGTCGCGGTCATGCCGGATGTGCACTGGGGAATGGGCGCGACCGTGGGCTCAGTGATCCCGACCGTGGGGGCCATCATCCCGGCCGCCGTAGGCGTGGACATCGGCTGCGGCATGATGGCGGTCAGGACCTCGATCCGGGCCGAGCATCTGCCGGACGACCTGTCGGCCATTCGTTCCGCCATCGAGGCGGCGGTGCCGCATGGCCGGACCGACAACGGCGGGCGCAACGACAAGGGCGCCTGGGCCGGCGAGCCCCCGGCCTCGGTCGAGGCCCGCTGGACCGAGCTGAAGGCCGGCTATGACGCCGTGGTGGAAAAGCACCCCAAGGCGGCGCACCCGCGCGGCTACGGTCACCTGGGCACCCTGGGCACCGGCAACCACTTCATCGAGCTGTGCCTCGATGAGGCCGGCGACGTCTGGGTGATGCTGCACTCCGGCTCGCGGGGTGTGGGCAACCGCTTCGGGACCTATTTCATCGAGCGGGCCAAGTACGAGATGCGGCGCTGGTTCATCAACCTGCCGGATCAGGACCTGGCCTATTTCGCGGAAGGCTCCGAGGGCTTCATCGACTACGTCCGGGCGGTGTCCTGGGCGCAGCGGTACGCCCGGGCCAACCGCGAGGTGATGATGAACAGCGTGCTGGGCGTGCTGCGGGCCCACTGGCCTGACCTGGAGACGACGGCTGAGGCGGTGAACTGCCACCACAACTATGTCTCCAAGGAGAAGCACTTCGGCAAGGACGTCTTCCTGACCCGCAAGGGTGCCGTGTCGGCCAAGGACGGTGAGCTGGGAATCATTCCCGGTTCGATGGGGGCCAAGTCCTTCATCGTGCGCGGCAAGGGCAATGCGGACAGCTTCTGCACCTGCTCGCACGGTGCCGGGCGGGCCATGAGCCGGGCCGAGGCCAAGCGGCGCTTCACGGTGGAGGACCATGTCCGCGCCACCGAGGGCGTCGAGTGCCGCAAGGACGCCGAGGTGATCGACGAAACGCCGATGGCCTATAAGGACATCGACGCGGTCATCGCGGCCCAGGCCGACCTCATCGAGGTCGTGCACACCCTGCGTCAGGTCGTGTGCGTCAAGGGATGACGGGAGCCGGTTCCGCTCAGGCGGGGCCGGCTTTCGTCGTTTCGGGAGTAATCCTTGCCGCCAGCCCCATGGCCCCGACCAGACAGGCGGCGAACAGCAGGCCTTCCAGGCCGCCGGTGACAGTGCGGCTGATGAGGCCGAAGCCGTCTTCGCCAAACAGGCGGCCAATACCGTCCAGGCTGAGGCGTGAGGGCTGAAACTGTTGGGCCAGCTGATCCAGGCTGCCGCCAAACAACCGCCCGCCCATGAGGCCGAAGGCTACGCCCGCCACCGCACCGATCGCGCCCGCCGTCACCACGGCCCGGCGTAGCGACACGCCGTCTCGCGTCAGCAGCCAGGCCCCGAACCCGACCGCACCCCCCAGCACCAGCCCGCCGCCCCCGCCGGTAATGCCCGCCGGGGCCTGACCCAGCAAAAGCGAAAACGCATCCAGCCCCAAGAGCTTGACCACCGCCCCGACGATCAGGCCGCCCAGCGCACCGCCGACGATCCGCCAAGGGCCGGGCCGCTTGGCCAAGAGATCCGCCGCTGCGACGCCTAACGACACCCCGGTCGCCCCGGTCACGGCCACCAGAATGGTCACGCAGGTCAGGACCAGCACGATCGAGCCCGACCCCAGGCCCGGCTGCAGCGGATCACTGGCCCCGGCAAATCCATAGATCAGCCCGCCGATGGCCCCCGCCACCGCCCCGCCGGCGGTCCCCGCCAGCACCAGCCGCCAGGCCTCGGCCAGTCCGGGCGATGATGACGGCGCCGGCAATTCGGTCGCTGCCACCGGGGCCGCCATGACCACCGCCGCACCCGCACCCGCCTCCACGCCCGCGATAAAGCGATAGCCGTGCTTAGGCTCGGTGGCGATGAAGCGGGGCCGCCCGGCCTCGTCCCCCAGCGCCCGGCGCAGCGACCGCACACACTGGGTCAAGGCCTCATCGGTGACCGGCACGCCGCGCCAGACCTCCTCCAGAAACCGCTCCTTGGTGATCAGCTGACCGGGCGCGGACACCATCAGCACCAGGGCGTCAAAATAGCGCGCGCTCAGCTCGACGGCTTCACCGCCCCGCACCAGCCGCCGGTTGGTCACATCCAGTTCAAAGTCGCCGAAACGAAAGTGATCCGACAATTTCAGCGATTCCTCAGACCGTCCTCATGCCCCTCATCGCAAATGAGGTCAGGGTCCGTGTGTCACCCGAACCCGGAGCCAACGCAACCATGACCGCCCACGCCCAACCCCGCCGCCTCGACAATATCCTGCGCCTGATCATGTGGTGCGGCTTGCTGGCCCTGTGGCTGGTACCGCTGATCGCCAAACAGTTCACCGACGAAATCCAGTGGACGGTCTCGGATCATGTCTTCTGGGCCATCATGCTGATCGTGCCCGGTGCCATCGTCGACCTGACCAGCCGTCTGACGGGCGATTGGGCCTACCGGTTCGGCATCATCATCGCGCTGGGCACCGCCTTCGTCATCACCTGGGCCAATCTGGCGGTCGGCATCGTCGGCAATGAGGACAATCCGCTTAATCTGATCTTCTTCGGCGTCATCCTGGTGGCCCTGATCGGCGCGCCCCTGGTCGGCTTCAAGGCAGCGCGGATGCGCTGGGTGATGATCGCCACCGCCGTCGCACAAGTGTTGAGCGGCCTGGTCGCGCTCCAGGCTGAGGCCTTTGTGCTGGTCTTCTGCGGCATCGCCACAGCTCTGTGGCTGACATCGGCCGCCCTGTTCGGCAAGGCCGCGAAGGATCAGACGGCGGCCTAGCCTTGCGGCCGGCTCAGCGGCGGCGCAAAGTCCGCGACGATGATGATCCTGGTCTATTTCGGCACCTTCGCCCTGTTCTCTGTGATCTTCACCCGCGAAGTCATTGCGCCGGCGTCACGGGCGACCTGCGACAAGCGGTGGCGGCTCTATGCCGGGTCGCTGAACGCGCTGAATCTGGTTGTGGTGGTCGCCGCCGGCTTCCTGTTCCAGGGCTGGATCGCCGGTCATTCCTGGCTGAAGCTCGAAGGCAGGATCGACCCGATCAGCGGCGGACTGGTCACCTTCCTGACCGCCAGCTTCTTCGCCTATTGGTATCACCGCGCCATCCACAAGAGCGACCGGCTCTGGCGCTGGATCCATCAGCTCCATCACAGCCCGACGCGCATCGAGGCTCTGACCGCCTTCTATATTCACCCGCTCGACGGCCTGCTGGCGACCTTGCTCAATGCCGTGATCGCCTATGGTTTGCTCGGCGTCGGCCCTCTGTCGGCTGCGATCGGCCTGGGCTGCGTCACCGTCTTCAATCTGATCGCCCACGCCGATGTGAAGACGCCGTGGTGGCTGGGATTTGTCACCCAGCGACCCGAGATGCACCGCATCCACCATGAACGCGGCGCGCACCGGAACAACTATGGCTTGCCCGTGTGGGATCTACTGTTCGGCACCTGGCGCAATCCGCGGGCGGGCTGGGTCGAATGCGGTTTTCCCGACGACAAGGAGCGGCTGATCGGTCAGATGCTGATGATGAAGGATGTCGACGGCTGAGATCAGCCGCCTTCGCGGAGTGTACAGGCCATGATCCGGGCCGCATCCGGATCAGCCGATATCTGCGATAGAAGCTCGGCCCTGACCTCAGCGGGAAGCTGCCTGGCAAACTCCTCAAGGACCCGGCGCACATCTTCCGGCGACAGTCCACACTGCCCCAGCCCGGCAACGGTCGAGGATGTCGCGGCCGGGCCAGCCGGGGCCTGAGCCGGTTCAGGGGCTTCGCGACGGGGCTGACGTTCCATCTCGCGGCGCGTGGCGACCGGCAGCTCCATCCAGCGCCGATCTCCGATCAGTTCGATAGCGCGCGGCGCGATAATTTCGCGGCGTGAGTTCCCGACGAGCGGCAGGGCAACGACCGACTCCAGTTCGCCGGAGATGGTTCCCGCCAGATGCGCGACACACTGTTGCGGCTCGAAGCGCGCCTCATAGCGAACGCGTAGCAAGCCCGGCTCCGCAGCGACCACGGTGATGCTGCCCTCGCCATGATTGCTGCTGGGCAGGCTCATGCCGCGCTGCTCCAGGGTCATGTCCTCATAGCCGACCGAAGCATCCGCCGGATAGGTGCCCGGACCGGTGATCGGACGGCGCGGTGTCAGGCTGAATGTAACCTGGCGCGGTTGAAGATCCTCCAGGCTACCCATGGATCCGCCTTGGGCGGCGGCCATCGCCTGAGCCCCAAGACCCGCCATCTGAGCCATGCGTGCCTCGCACACTGCGGCAGGAGAGCCCGGCGGTGCCCCTGGGACCGCAGCCGCAAACAGGGCCAATTGGACGCGACCGCAATCGTTCATTTCGCGCTGCAGGTCGCGCGCGCCCACGGACAGCAGGTGGCCTTCGATCGAAAAGTCCTCGGCATCCACGGCCGCCGCCTGAAAGGCCAGGGAAGGCATCTGATGGACCGGGGCCACATTGAGCGGCAACGGTCGCTGGTCATGACAGGGATCACCGTCTTCGGTGTGCATGGTGCCCCTCAGGGCCTGGCGAGCTTCGTGAGCACCGGATCCGAGGGTGAGGTCCAGGTCCATGGGGCGGGTCCGAGCATCACTGTCTGGATGCAGATTGGTGAACACCAGCGTCATGCGATCATCATTGAAGGCATCGTCCGGGCGGAACACGACCTCCCAGGTCTTGACCGCTTCCCCACTGCGGGCGTTTTCAACCACCAGACCCGGACGAATGATTGGGACGTTGCCGCGTTCGCCCTCGATCGTGACCTGGCCGCCCCGTTCAACCTGGATAGGTGGCTCCCAGTTCTGATCGGCCGACAGGTGCAAGGCATCAAGGCCCGCTGCATCGACCCCTGGAGCGCGCGCCACAAGGGTGAAGGTCGGCGGAAGTTCGGGGTCCGGTCGCGACCCGGCCCAGGACACCACGAGACAGTTGGAGGCTGCCATCGGGACATTCAATCGGAGTTCGGCAGCAGCAACAGTCCGCGACAGGGTCACGGCTTGACAACCCGGCCCGGTATTGGATGTCACCATGTCGGCCTGCCACTGATCGCGCCGAAACACGCCCTGACCATAGAGCTGGGGGTCGGCGTGCCAGGCCGCCGTCACGCCGACCCAGTTCGTGACGGGCAATCTGCGATTCAGGCCGATCGCCGGGTCGCCCGCCTGCCGCAGCGAAGCGTCGAACCACGCCCGCACCGCAGAATCCGAATCGGCCGACGGCGCGCTGTCGAAAAGCGGACGCAGGTAGTCCCAGTCCGTGAGGAGGCCGATGAAGTGCCAGACCCAGGAATCGCCGTCGCCATCGTCTTCGACGGAGAACAAGGGACGGTCGATGCGGCGACGCCCTGCGATCAGGCGCGCCAGCCCGCTGGGCGAGTCCAGCTCCCCGCCGTCCGGAAACTGGCTGACGCCCATTCGGCGAAAGATACGACCGATGATCTGGCCATCCCACACATCACCATCGCGGGTCTGATGGCCTTCAAGCGCCGATAGCCCCATCGCTTCGCCGAGCGCGCTGACCGCCAGGATGGTGGATGTGGCCTCGACGTCGCGGGGCAAACGGGGCGGCATCTGGAGGTGCTCTTCGCAGAAGCCCCTCATCTGACGCCATCCGATGAGCATGGCCATGTAGGCCTCTGGATGCGCTTCGAGCCAGGTATTTGAACGCGGTCCGTCGAACCATGCGGCCGAGACCGGCAGATACTCCGTAGAACCCTGAACGCCGCACCCCCCTGAGAAGACGTAGGCATCCTCGCTCATTCGGATCATCACACCGATCCTTCGGTCCGGACCCGGCTGCGGCGGCTGGAAGGCTGCGGCGCTGTTCACACCCGAGAGGCCGAAGAGGAGTCCCGTCTGGGGGTATCTCGCAAGAATGTGGTCGGCCGCAGACTCAAGACGCGCTGTTTCAGCGGGGTCGCGGGGCGGGGTGCCGACATAGCTGCTCTCAGCCGCCGGATCGTGCCAACGCGGCGGTGGCGGCTCGCCTTGCCACACCCGCAGGGTCGGCGGTGCCTCGGGCTGGGCCTGGGCCGACACCCCAAAGCCAAGGCCCGCCAGGATCGCCACGCTCGAAACGAACCCTGCCTTCAGATTGATCATGATCCGCCCTTCCACCGTGCGAAGGGGAGAACGGTGGCGGGAGCCAAAAGCGGACAGCCGCCCGAGGCCCGGCAAGACCGATGGGATTGCCTAGGCCGCCTCTTCCTTGGCCAGGATTTCCCCGACGGTCGGTCGATCCTGGAGCACGATCATCTCGATGTCGCTGCGTTTGACGATCTCGCCACAGCAATCACAGGCCACGCGGGGCTGGAGTTGCTGGCCGCAGGGAATGTGTTTGAACACCACCCCGGCTTCCATCTCGCCATACAGGTGCTTGGCACCCCAGGCGTGCATGGTCACCAGAACATCGGCCAGATCCTTGCCCTTCTGGGTCAGGACATATTCATTGCGCGGCGGTCGCTCGGAATACTGGCGGGGCTCCAGGACGCCATGGGCCACCAGGGTCTTGAGCCGCGAGGCCAGGACGTTGCGGGCCACGCCCAGACGCTCCTGCCACTGTTCAAAGCGGCTGATGCCCTTGAAGGCATCACGGATGACCAGCAGGGTCCACGGATCGCCGATGACCTCGAGGGTGGCGGCGATTGAACAGCTCTGATCGGAATAGTCGGCGGTGCGTCCCATGCGACCAAAAGTGACCTTCCGTCACCCATTTGGCAAGTGGGTTGCGATTCCGAACGCGACCAATTAGGTTTTTAAACGCAACGATATGGGCTGGCCCTGGCCTCGCGTCGTCGCCAACCTGCTGACCGGGGCGGGGCGCTTGCGTCTTCGCCCCGTTTTCGCCAAGCGGATTCTATGGCCGACACCCTCCCTGTCCTGACCCGTGACCCGACGCTGGAAGAGGCCCTGACCCTGCGCCCTGAGGCCGGGGGCCTGAGCGCCCATCTCACCGGCAGCTTCTCCAACGGCCCCCAGATCGGCCCGCCGGAGGCCGGGGCCCCGTTCGGAGGTCTGATGGCGGCGCTGGCGGCGCGCACCATGCGTCAGGGCCTGGATCTGAAGGTTCCCTTGCGAAGCCTGTCGGTCCAGTTTCTCGCCGCCGCCCGCTTCGATCAGGACATCATTTTCCACCCCCGCAAACTGCGCGGCGGCCGTCGTGTCGCCTATACGGCGGTCGAGGCCGGACAGGGCGACCGGCCGGCGCTTCACGCCACAGCCACCTGGGGTGTGGATTCCGAGGCCGTGGCCCTGACACCCCTGACCAGGGTGCCGCCCTCGCGTGACGCCCTGTCTGCCGGTGGCCAGGTTGAAAACCCCATCGCGCCCTGGTTCACCCGCCACATCGACTATGTCTATGAGAACGGCCCCAATATCCTGGGCGGCAATCTCGGTCGGCCTGCCGTCGAACGGCTCTGGATGCGGACCACCGACGGTGCCCCGCTGGATGCCGACCGGCTCTGTTTCCTGCTCGATGCGCTCTATCCCCCGGCCTGGACGGCGCTGGCGTCGCCGCCGATGATGACCTCGGTGGATCTGCGCTATGACATCCTGACCGACCCGACGCCGGAGCAATGCCCGGACGGCTGGGCCTTCTTCGAGTTCAGCCTGCTCGACCTCGGCCTCGGCTGGACGGTCGATGACTGTACCTGCTGGGCTGCCGACGGTACGCCGCTGGCTCTGGCCCGCCAGCGCCGCAAGCTGCTCTGAGCGCGCGCCGGCGTGACCTCGGCGACGACAAGCCCTATATCGCCGCCAACCACTTCGCTTCAGGACATCTCCCCATGACCCAGGCTAACGACCCCGTCGTCATCGTCTCCTTCGCCCGCACGCCCATGGGCGGCTTCCAGGGCGTCCTGTCAGGGGTCAAGGCGACCGATCTGGGGGCCCAGGCCGTCAAGGCCGCCGTCGAGCGCGCCGGGGTCGCGGCCGACAAGGTCGATCAGATCTTCATGGGCTGCGTCCTGCCTGCCGGCCTCGGCCAGGCCCCGGCCCGCCAGGCGGCGCTCGGCGCCGGTCTGGGCCTCAACACCGAGGCCACCACCGTCAACAAGATGTGCGGCTCGGGCCTCCAGGCCGCCGCCATGGCCCATGATGCGCTGAAGGCCGGGACTGCCGACGTCATCGTCGCAGGCGGCATGGAGAGCATGACCGGCGCTCCCTACGTCATGGCCAAGCACCGCGGCGGGGCCCGCATCGGCCACGATGTCATCTCCGACACCATGTATCTGGACGGACTGGAAGACGCCTATACGCCCGGCAAGCTGATGGGCGCCTTCGCCGAGGATTCGGCGGGCCAGTACCAGTTCACCCGCGAACAGCAGGACGCCTACGCCATCGAGAGCCTGGCTCGCGCCAACGCTGCCATCGCCTCCGGGGCCTTCAAGGCCGAGATCACCCCGGTCGAGGTCAAGACCCGCGCCGGCACCGAGACCGTCGACACCGACGAACAGCCCGGCAAGGCCCGCCCCGACAAGATCCCGACCCTGCGTCCCGCCTTCGCCAAGGACGGCACCATCACCGCCGCCAATGCCTCGTCGATCTCGGACGGGGCCGCCGCCCTGGTGATGACGCGCGAATCCACCGCCCGTGAGCTGGGCCTGCCGATCGTCGCGCGTGTCGTGGCCCACGCCGCCCACGCCCATGAGCCGGCCCTGTTCACCACCGCCCCGGTCCCGGCCATGCAGAAGGCGCTCGACAAGGCCGGTTGGTCGGTCGAGGACGTCGATCTGTGGGAAATCAATGAGGCCTTCGCGGTCGTGCCCATGATCGCCATGCAGGAGATGGGCATCCCCCACGACAAGGTGAACGTGAACGGCGGGGCCTGTGCCTTGGGCCACCCCATCGGGGCCTCGGGCGCGCGCGTCATGGCCACCCTGCTGGGCGCGCTCCAGACCCGCGGCAAGAAGACCGGCGTGGCGTCCCTGTGCATCGGCGGCGGCGAAGCCGTGGCCATGGCGGTCGAACTAGCCTGACGTCGCGATTGCATTTCGGCGCGGTCGGCCCCTAGATCAGGTTCGCGTCGGAGGGCCCATGGATCGAGAGTTTCGTATCGCCGCCATTCTGGTGGGGTTGATCGCCGCCTGGGTCATCGGGCTGGTGCTGCTGGTGCGCTACGCCGTGCCGATGGTGCTGGAGGCCCGCTTTACGGGTGCCATGTTCGTCGCTTCGCTGATCGGCATCGTCGGAGTCCTGGCTCTGGTCTGGGCGGCGTCGAGGATCTTTTGCTGGGCGCGCGCCGCCTTTCGCCGCTAGGGAATGAGCATGACAGACACCAGCAACGGCCTTCGCCGCCGCACGCCATTCGGAGCGCGCCCCTCCATCCCGCGCACCTTGGGTATGGTGGCGGCCGCGATCCTGCTGATCATCGCTTCGGCCATCACCGTAACCTCATGCAGCGTCACGGTCGAAAGCGGCTATATGGGCATCAAGACCACCCGCTTCGGGGCCAATCCGGGCGTTCAGCGCGCCGAACTGGGGCCGGGTTTCCACTGGGAAGGCATCGGCGAGAAGATCCGCACCTATCCGACGCTCCAGCGCACCTACAGCTACACCCGCGAGCCGAATGAATACGGCTCCGAGAACGAGGAAATCACCTTCTCGGACATTCTGGGCCTGCCGATGTCGGCCGATGTGGCCCTGACCTTCCGCGTGCGTGAGGACCGGGCGGCGGATCTGTTCGCCACCTGGCGTCAGGAGTTCGACGTCTTCATCGACGGGCCGCTGCGGACCTCGGTGCGCGCCGCCATCGCCCGTGAAACCGAAAAGCTGCCGGTCGCCTGCAACGCCCAGGCCTCGGCGACCCCGGCGGTCCAGCCGATCGCCCCGGCCGCCGCCGAAACCGACGCTCCGGTCGTCGCCGCTGGCGACGATCCCGACTGTCCCGGCCAGCTGATCGGCCCCGGCCGTCAGGTGGCGCTCCAGGCCGCCATGCGCGCGCTCCAGCGCGAGTGGGGACCGCAAGGACTCGAGATCATCCGCATGGAGTGGGTCGGCTCGATCCGCTATCCCGAGAGCGTTCTGGCCGCCATCCAGGCCCGCACCACCGCTGAACAGAACACCCGCGCGGCGCTGGAACGGGTCAATCTGGAGCGCGCCAATGCCGAGGCCCGCATCGCCCAGGCACGCGGTCAGGCCGAGGCCAACCGGCTGCTGGCCGAATCCATCCGCTCCAACCCCGAGGTCGTGCGCCTCAGGGAGGTCGAACGCACCCTCGGCATCTGTCCGCTCGAGGCCGAGACCTGCGTGGTCGGATCGGACGTCAACGTCTCGGCCCTGATTGCCGAGCGCGACGGGGCCGGCAGTAACCGCTAGCGCACGCGCCGGCCCATGTCCCGGCCCATATCCTGACCCGCTTGCGTAGGGCCGGCGCGACGGTCACAGCCGTCGCCCGGCTCATGTCACCGCCACCACCTCGACCGCCTGGCCGTTCACCGTGGCGTCTTCGCCGACGCCCTTTCCGAGCAGGGCGCGCGCCAGCGGTGACACATGGCTGACGGAGCCCTTCGCCGGATCCGCCTGATCCTCACCAACGATGGTCCAGGTCTGGGTACGGCCATCCTCGCGCGCGATCGTGACCGAACCGCCGAAGCGAACGCGACCGTCCGGCTCCGTCTCGATCAGTTGGGCACTGGCGCGGCGCGCCGCCCAATAGCGCAGGTCGCGCGTGGCCCGGGCCATGGCCGTTCGGTCCGCCTCGATGTCGCCCCTGGCCTGGGCGGCGGCGTAGGCGGCCTTGGCGTCGGTCAGTTCAGCCTCGATCTGCGCCAGCCCCGTGGCCGTGACCAGATTCGGATGAGACGAGATCGGGCGGTCCGGCAGGTCGGCCGCCGTGGCTTCCAGATCTTCCTCGCGGGTGAAGGCGACGCTCATGCGCCGACCATAGCTGCGGCCCTATTCCGCCGCCAGCGGCAGGTCGTCATTGGCGGCTTCAACCACATCCGGGTCAGTCGGCCCGAACAGCAACCACGAAAAGTCCGCCTCGCGCCTCTCTGGGGCCGCCATCAGACGGCTCAGGGCGCGTGAACCGAGCGTTCTTAGAACCATGCGAGTCCCTCCCTCGATAATGAGAATGACTCGCATATTAGATGGGCGCAACCGTCTGGGGCGCGATTGCGCCCATCGGTCGCATCACTGCGCCAGGAAGGTGTCCACAATCTCGGCGAAGCGCGCCGGCTGATCGGCCATGATGAAGTGGCGCGAGCCGTCGACCCGGATCAGGCGCACACCCGCCAGACCGGCGTACTCGCGCGTCCACATCGCGTCCGCCATGACCGAGGGCGCGCCGCCGTCATCATCGGCGGCATAGACGGCCCAGACCGGCGTGGTCATGGCTGCCAGCAGAGGCCGGGCATCGGTGGTCATCACCTCAAGGATGGCGGTCGCCAGGGCCTGGCGGTCGCTGGCCACGGCCCAGTCGACCATGGCGGCCTGGGTCGCCGGATCACGGGACAGGCCGGGCGCACCCAGGGCCTGGCCGGCGCGGAAGGCCTCGGGGTCAGACGTCAGCATCATCCCGGCTGCCCGTTCGGCGAAGGGCCGCGCAGTCTCGGGCGTCGCGGTCGGGCCATACAGGGCCGAAAAGAACGGCAGGCTGTCGACGCTCATCACCCGCCCGATCAGATCGGGGTGCTGCTGGGCCAGCATCAGGGCGCAGAGGCCCCCCATGGAGTGGCCGATGACGCCCGGCTGATCCAGGCCACCCTCGCGGACATAGCGGGCCAGCTCATCCAGCGCCGGTTGCAGGAAGGGGCCGTTGCCGTGGCTCCACGGCTCGCCGGCGAAGCCGGCCAGCTGGATCAGATGCACCCGGTGGGTGGCGGCCAGCCGCTGACCCTCAGCGCGCCAGACCTCTCGCGAGGAGGCATAGCCGGGGATCAGGATCACATCGGGGCCGGAGCCGATCACCTCCACCGAGATCCGATCTGAGGCAAAGGCGGGGGTGGACTGGACGGTCTCGGCGCGGGCGGCACCGACCGCCACACCGGCGAGCAACAGCGCCAGGGCGACGAAGACGGCGCGCGACGGCTTGCCCGCCGTCTGGCGAGGGAAACGAAACATGGGGCTCTCCTGAGGGTCGGGTCGCGCGGCCTCAGCCGTGCGGGTTCTCGAATATCGTCTCGACCGGCTGGTCGAACAGGGCGGCGATCCGGTAGGCGAGGTCCAGCGACGGATCGTGTTTTTCGGTCTCCAGGGCATTGATCGCCTGGCGGCTGACACCCAGCGCCTTGCCCAGATCTTCCTGGGTCCAGCCCCTCTCGGCGCGCAGGACTCGGAGGCGGTTCTTCATGTCCGGGTGCTCTGGATGAACGGCGCGGTGACACCCCAGAAGAACCAGAACAGCGGATAGATCAACCAGGCGTCGATGTGCGGCGCACCGGCCAGGGTTTCGCCGAACCCCCAGAACACCGCCGTCGCCAGGGTCAGGCCCGTCGCAATAATGAACTGTCGAGCCGTGAGGGCGCGGACGAACTCGTCACTCTCGCGCATCAGGCTCAGCGTCGCCCCCAGCTGGCCGATCACCGGGGCCGACAGGGCCGCCGCCAGAACCCAGGCCGCCGGCTGGCCCTCGATCTCGTCGAAGGCCCCAAGGATCATGGCCGCACAGATCGCGACATAGGGCACCATGAAGGCCCATGTTCGCAGAACATAGCGCCGATGCGCCGGGGTTCTGTTTCGCCAAAGACTCAACATGTCAGCTCGCCCTTCCAGAATGTAAGTTCAACATGACATGGCCGTCATGTCGGGTCAAGCTGACTTTTTGTGAGGTCATACTGACATTCGGGGTGGCGTCTCCACAAGGTTTTGGCGTTGTGGCTCGCGGCCTGCTACGCCAAGACCATGACTGATGATGACACGACTGATCCTGGTGTTCCGCCGCCCGACATTCGCGGTCGCCGGCTTGACCATCCGGGGTCAAAAGCACTGCAAGCGGAGCTCCTCCAGCTGACGGAGTCTCGGCCGCTGGAGATTTTGGTCCCTGGCAACGACCCCGAAGCTCAAACCTTCGCCCAGATGATCGAGGCGCTGATGACTGAGAACGGTCGTGCCTGCACGATCCAGCAGGTGACGTTCCAACCGCCATTCCGAGGTCTTCACACCCATGAAGGCGAAGACCGGATTCAGCTCGCCATCGGCCACCGCTGAATCACCTCGGTCGCGCGGCAGCGATTGCCCCGTTCGCGTGTTTCGGCCAAGGTTGAAATCCAGAATTCTCGGGAGGGACTGGTATGCGTTGGCAGGGCGGACGTCGCGGCGGCGGAATCGATGATCGGCGCGGTATGGGCGCGGGTGGCGTCGTCGGCGGCGGCCTGGGCGTGATGGTGTTGGCACTCGTCGGCTATATCTTCCTCGGCATCGACCCGAATGTGACCACCCAGGTCGCGACGCAGCTGGGGATGGGCCAGGGGGGCAGCACCCAGGGCGACATCGGCTCACCCGACGATCCGGCCGCGCAGTTCGTCGAGGTCATCCAGACCAGCACCACCGATGTCTGGTCCCAGCTGATCCCTGGCTACGAACAGCCTCAGGTCGTCATCTATGAAGGCGGCACCGGCACAGCCTGCGGCCTCGGTCAGGCGGCGATGGGGCCCTTCTATTGCCCGCTGGATCGCCAAGTCTATCTGGACCTGGGGTTCTGGAACACCATGTCCGAGCAACTGGGGGCCAGCGGCGATTTCGCCCAGGCCTATGTCATCGCCCACGAAGTCGGCCACCATGTTCAGACGCTGGACGGAACGGCCGACCGTGTTCGCCAGGCCCAGTCCCAGGCCCGCAGCCAGGCCGAGGCCAATCAGTGGCAGGTGGCCATGGAGCTTCAGGCCGACTGTTACGCCGGCGTCTGGGCCGCCCGCGTGGGCCAGGCCTCCAACGGTCAGGTGACGCTGGAGCCCGGCGACATCGAAGAGGGGCTGAACGCCGCCTCGCGCATCGGCGACGATGTGCTGTCCGGTGGCCGCGCCAGCCCCGAGAGCTTCACTCATGGCTCGTCCGAACAGCGGGTCGAATGGCTTCGCCGCGGCCTGCAGAGCGGCGATCCGGCCCAATGTGACACCTTTGGCTCGGGCCGGGGCTGACCGCAACCCGACCGCGTGACATCAACCGGGGGCGACCTTGAACCGAGCCTGGATCATCGGCGTAGGACTGGTCGGGCTGGTGGGCCTGGCGATCCTGGTGCTGGTGCGGCCGGTGCCGCCGTCGCCCGATCCTGAGGCGCGCGCCATGCAGCAGTTGAGGGATGCCAGCATCCGCCCCGTCGAGGTCCAGTTCCTGCGCGCCTCGCTGCGCGATCCAGATGTGGTGTGCGGCCTGGCGGTGGTTGAACGACAGGATCAGGGGCCGGAGCAGGCCTGGTTCGTCTCGACACCCGACCGCGTCATCCTCGGGCGCGAGGGCAATCCGGCGGTGGTCGCCGCGCGGGATCGCTATTGCCGTGGCATGTTCCCGGTGGAGCCAACACCCGCACCATGACTGCGCTGCCCCAACCCACAGCCGGCGTCTTTGACGGCCGCACCCACCTGTTGCCGGTGCGGGTCTATTACGAAGACACCGACTTCACCGGCCTGGTCTATCACGCCAACTATCTGCGCTATTTCGAGCGCGGACGGTCGGACTTCCTGCGGCTGGTGTCGATCGGCCACGCCGATCTGCTGGAGCAGGCCGAGCCCCTGGCCTTTGTCGTCACCCACATGGATATCCGCTTTCGGGGGGCGGCCCGGATCGACGACGCCCTGGTGGTCCGCACCCTCTATGAGGCGATCAAGGGGCCCCGCCTGATCATCCGTCAGACCCTGGTTCGCGGTGATGAGGTTCTGACCCAGGCCGAGGTCGAGGCGGCCTGTATCGACCTGTCCGGGCGCCCCCGCCGGCCGCCGCCTGAGCTGAAATCGGCGCTGGCTCCGCTGCTTTTGCCTTAGAAACGTCACGGCTCGCCGCTTGTGTGAGCGGCACCGATCCTGCAAGCGGAACGGTGACCGATTCGTCAGCCGGAGTTCTCCATGCCCGCCACCGCGACCGCCGCCGAGGCGCTCAATGTGATCAACCTGTTCATGAACGCCGACTGGGTGATCAAGGGCGTGATTGTCGGCCTGGCCCTGGCGTCCCTGTGGTCCTGGGCCGTGATCATTGATCGCGCCGCCCGGTTCATCACCCTGAATCGCCAGGCCAACGCCTTCGAAGCGGCCCTGTCGAGCGGGCGCTCGCTGGAAGATCTGGCTCAGCAGGCCGGTCCCAATCCGCGTCAGCCGCTGCCACGGATGCTGGTCGCCGCCATCCGCGACTGGCGCGAGGCCCGCTCCGGCGGTGCCCTGACCGATGCCCAGGCAGGCCTGCTGATCGCGCGCATCGACCGGACCCTGGACGCCATCATCGCCCGGGAGGGCCAGAGTGCCGAGGAAGGCCTGGGCGTCCTGTCGGTGGTTGCCACCTCGTCGCCCTTTATCGGTCTGTTCGGGACCGTTTACGGGATCATGCACGCCTTCGGAGAGATCGCGGCCCAGGGCAACACCAACCTGACCACCGTGGCCCCGGCTATCGCCGAGGCCCTGTTCGCCACCGGTATCGGGCTGGCCGCCGCCATCCCGGCCTATATCGCCTACAACAAATTCTCGATCGACGCGGGCAAGTTCACCGGCCGGCTGGAGACCTTTGCCGACGACCTGCAGGCCGCCATCGCCCGGCGCCTGGGTGAACCTTCACCGCCTCCGGCGGCACCGACGGCGGGCTTCTACCAGACCCAGACCCGCCCGGAGACGTTCTGAGATGGCCCTGGGGGCCCCGGGGCCGGGCGGACGGGGGCGTGGCCGTCGTCGCGCTCGCAGACGCCCCCTGTCCGAGATCAACGTCACGCCGCTGGTCGATGTCATGTTGGTGCTGCTGATCATCTTCATGGTCGCAGCGCCGTTGTTGACCGTGGCCGTGCCGCTGGAACTGCCCAAGACAGACGCCGGCTCAGTCGAGCAGATCGAAGAGCCGATCACCGTCTCGATCCAGCGCAACGGCTCGATCTACATCGACGAAGACCCCGCCACCCTGGATCAGCTGGGCCCGCGCGTCAGCGCCATGGCCGGCAACAATCTGGAGCGACCGATCTTCGTGCGCGGCGATGCCCAGGCTCCCTACGGCACCGTCGCCCAGGTCATGGGCCGGCTGTCGGCGAGCGGATTCACCCGGCTGAACCTGGTGACGGACAGCGCCGCCCCGGCGACGCGGGCCGCTGCGCCCGCGGTCGCCCAAGAGGCACCGGAGGCTCCCTAGGATCATGCGTCGGGCGCTGAGCATCCTGGGATCGGTCGTGCTGCACGTCGGCGTGCTGGCGCTCGCCCTGGTCGCCATGCTGTTCCGGCCCCAGCCGCCGGAGATCCAGATCGGCTCAGTGCCCGTCACCGTTGTCTCGGAAATCGAGCGCCAGGCCGCCCCGACCCCGGCTCCCGCTGAAGAGTTGTCCGAAGAGGTGACGCCCGACGCCGTCGAGACCTCCGAGCCGGAGGTGCCCGAACCCGCGCCGACGCCGACCCCGCCGCGCCCGACACCGCCTCGCCAGACACCGCCGCGACCGACCCCGACCCCGACGCCGACACCCAGGCCACAACCCCGGCCGACCCCGCGGCCGGAGCGCCCGACCCCGCCCCGGCGTGAAACCGAGGCGCTGGATCTCAATGACCTGACCGGCGGCGGTCAGCGCCAGCCGACCCGTCCGACCCGGCCCGGTCGCCCCGCGACGGAATCCGGAGCCGGCGATGCCCCGGTCGCCACCGGTCAGCAGGTGGCCCTGTTTGGGCGTCAGGTCATTCCGCACTGGAACCTGACCTTCTGCGAGATGGCCGGTGGCGATGACCTGACCATTCGCATGCGGCTGACGATCGATGCGCGAGGACGCATCATCGAAGGGCCGACACTGATAAGTCCACAATCCGGGTCGGTGTGGCGCGCGGCGTCCGAGAGCGCCCTGCGGGCGACGCGGGCCGCCGCCCCATACGATGTTCCCGACGGCTATCAGAGTTCGAGCGTCACCTTCCAGTTTGAGACGGACGACGCCTGCAACTAGGGGCGTCAGGTGCCATCACCTCGACGGAAGCCCAGCTTCGCCGTATCGTCGCCGCAATAGCCGTTCACCACTCTCTAAGGGACGCAACGACAGATGGGGGCGTCCCGCCATTCGTCTGATGGAGCGCCCATGCGCCTGACCGCTCTGATCGCCCCCCTTTTTCTCGCCGCCGTCGCGGTGAGCCAACCCGCCCTGGCCCAGACACCCCAGCCGGCTGACGACGTCGTGGTCATTTCCGAGGGTGTCCTGCGCGATCTGCCGATCGCCATCGCCCCGTTCCAGGGTCGGTACGGCAATGAAATCTCTCAAGTTATTTCGGCCAATCTGGAACGCTCCGGCTTTTTCGATCCCATCGACCCGGCCGCCTTCATCGAACGGAATCCGGGCGTCGACGTCGAGCCCCAGTTCGACCAATGGACCCAGATCAACGCCCAGACCCTGCTGGTCGGCACCGTCAGCGTCGATGCCGACGGCCGGCTGCGGGTCAATTTCCGGCTGTGGGACACGGTCCAGCAGACCCAGCTCTTGGGCTTCCAGTTCACCTCGACGCCGGAAAACTGGCGCCGGGTCGCCCACAAGATTTCGGACGCCGTCTATCAGCGCCTGACCGGCGAGCTGGGCTATTTCGACACCCGCATCGTCTTCGTGGCCGAGGAAGGCACCGGCCCCGGTCGGCGCACGCGCCTGGGCGTCATGGATCAGGACGGGTTCAACCCGTCATACCTGCCCGCCACCGACGCCATCGTGATGACGCCGCGCTTCTCGTCGACCCACCAGCGGGTGACCTATATGGCGCTGGGCGAGGACTATACGCGGATCTATCTGCTCGACCTGGAGACGGGCCGTCAGGAGAGCCTGGGCGAATTCCAGGGCGTCGTCTTCGCGCCGCGCTTTTCGCCCGATGGTCGCCGTATCGCCTTCTCGCTGGAGCGGGGCGGCAACTCCGACATCTATGTGATGACCCTGCAGGGCCGCCAGCTGACGCGCCTGACCTCGGATCCCGGCATCGACACCTCGCCGTCCTTCTCACCGGACGGCTCGCGCATCGTCTTCAACTCGGATCGGGGCGGGCGTCCGCGCCTGTACATCATGGGGGCGGACGGTTCGGGCCAACGACCGATTTCCTCCGGTTCGGGCAACTATCACACGCCGGTCTGGAGCCCCTGTGGCGACATGATCGCCTTCACCAAACAACAGGGCGGCCGCTTCCACATCGGGGTGATGAACACCTCGGGATCGGGCGAGCGCATCCTGTCGTCCAGCTACTATCAGGAGGGGCCGACCTGGGCCCCCAACGGTCGCTATCTGATGTTCTTCCGGGGCGAGGCCGGCGAAAGCCCGCACCTGTGGATCACCGATGTGACCGGTCGCATCCTGCGCCCGGCCCCCTATGGCGGGGCGGCCTCCGACCCGGCCTGGTCGCCGCTCCTGGACCCGCCGGCGGCGGACTTCGGTGGGGCCGTCGGGGCCTCGGGCGGAAGCTGTCTCGCCAGTGGCGGGTAAAGGTCAACTTGCTGTTATCCCCATGGTGGAAACCCCAACACCTGCCTAGGACTTTCACTAAGCTCCGCCGTACCGTTTTACGGCCTCCCGAGAGGACAAATCGATGATCCAGTCTCCCCTGAAGTCGACCGCCATCGTCGTCGCCGCCGTCGCCATGATCGCTGCGGCGGGATGTACGCGCCGCGCGCCGGCCCCAACCCCCATGGAGCCCACCGCCCCGACCCAGCCGACCGGTCCGACAGGCCCGTCGGTGCCGACCGGCCCCGTCACGGGTGGCCAGATCGCGGCCGGATCGATCCGCGACTTCACCATCAATGTCGGCGACCGGGTCTATTTCGACTTCGATTCCTATTCGATCCGCTCGGACGCCTCGCGCATTCTCGCCGCCCAGGCCGCCTGGCTGTCACGCTATCCGCAGGTTCAGGTCCGCATCGAGGGCAATGCCGACGAGCGCGGAACGCGGGAATACAACCTCGCCCTTGGGGCCCGCCGGGCCGAGGCGGTCCGCAGCTTCCTGATCGCCAACGGCATTCCGGCCAGCCGCATCGACACCATCTCCTACGGCAAGGAGCGCCCGATCGCCTTCGGCTCGAACGAGCAGGCCTGGGCCCAGAACCGGAACGCCCACACCACCATCACGGGCGGCGCGCCTCAGTAACCTGTGAACGGCGCGTGCCGCCGCGCGCGCCGTCCGCCTTGCCTGGGAGGGGCCCAACCATGACCCGGATGTCCTCGTCGCCGATCGGTCGGCTGGCGGTCGGCCTCGTCCCGACCCTGGCGCTGACGCTCGGCGCGGCGCTCGGTGCGGTCGTCGTCTCCGGCGGGCCGGCGGTCGCCCAGACACAGGTGCAGCCGCCGCCCATCGCCTGGGACGAACGGCGGCTCGAACGTCTGGACCGCAACGTCCGCCGGCTGGAGCGGGCTCTGACCCAGCGCAACGCCGCCGGCGATCCGGTCATCATCGAGGCCGACCCCGAGGTCGTGGCCCTGATGGGACGGGTCGATCTGATGGATCAGAGGCTGTCCGACCTGGAAGCCACCCTGGTTCGGATGAACAGCGAAACCGAACGGCTGACCGTCGAGCTCGAAGCCGCCGAGCGAGCCAATCGCGACCTGATCGGCCGTCTCGATGCCCTGACCCGCCAAGTGGCCGAGCTGGAGTCGGCCCGGGCCGAGGCCGAGGCGGCCGCCGTCGCTGACACCTCTTTGCAACCACGTTCCCCCAGCGGCTCGGACACCGGAGATTTTGACGCCGCCATGCGTCTGGTGCGCGACGGTGACACCGCCGCGGCGACCGAAGCCTTTGAACTGTTCATCGTCACCTGGCCCGAGAGCCCGCGGCTGGGCGAGGCCCACTATCGGCTGGCGGATCTGCTCGCCGGTGCCGACGATGCGGACGGGGCCGTCCAGGAGTATGCGCGCGCGCTACGCGGCTGGCCGGCGACCAACTGGGGGGCGGAAGCGACCCTCAGGCTGGCGGCCCTCCTGATGGGGACCAACCGCAATGAACAGGCCTGTCAGGCCCTTGGCGAGTTTGATCGGCGCTATGCCGAACGCGCCAGTGCCAACGGACGCGCCCGCGCCGGGCAGCTCCGCACCCAGGCCAGGTGCGGCTGACCCCGGACGGCCTGGAGGCGGCCCGGACACGTCTGGACCGCTATCTTTCGACCGGGCTCGCCGCCCCCGTCGCCGTGGCCGTGTCCGGCGGCAGCGATTCCCTGGCCCTGATGCACCTGGCCGCCGCCTGGGCAGAGCGGCAAGGTCGCCGTCTGCTGGTGCTGAGCGTGGATCACGGGCTGAACCCCGACGGACCGTTGTGGAATGCCCGGGTGGCCAAAGCCGCCCACCGACTGGGCGCCGACTGGCGCGGCCTGGCCTGGTCCGGCCCGAAGCCTGTGACCGGCCTCCCCGCCGCCGCCCGACAGGCTCGCCACGAACTGCTGGCTGAGGCGGCTCGTCAGGCCGGGGCTTACGTCATCCTGATGGGCCACACCGCCGATGACGTCGCCGAGGCCGACTGGATGCGCGCCCAGGGCACGCCTCTAGGTCGTCTGCGCGCCTGGAGGCCCTCGCCCGTCTGGCCGCAGGGGCGGGGCCTGATGCTGCTGCGGCCGCTGCTCGACATCCGCCGCCAGGCGCTGCGGGACTGGCTCGGCGCGCAGGGTCTGGCCTGGGTCGATGATCCGGCCAATGTCGACCCACGCTTCCAGCGCAGCCGGGCCAGGGCGGCGCGGCCCGAGCCGGGTCCTCTCGCCGACGACGCTTTGCCGGCCTGCGATCTCGTCTGCGAGGCCGCCTCAGGCCTGATCCGGGGACCGCTGGAGACGCCTTGGCTGGCTCAGGCCCTGGCGACGGCATCGGGCCGCTCCGACCTGCCGGGCCCCCCGGCCGTCGCGCGCCTGCGCGCGCGCCTGGCCGGCGGAACCCCCCGGGGCGTGCTGGGGGGCGCGCGGATCGACGTCCGCGCCGACGGCTTGGTGTTCAGCCGCGAGCCGGGCCGCCGCCCGCCCGAGGATCTGCATCTGGTGCCGGGGCAGGACCAGGTCTGGGACGGGCGTTTCGCGGTGCGGGCGACGGTGCCCGGCTGGTGCATTGGCTCGGCCCAGGGCCGTCGCGCGCGGCTGTCGACCGACGATCGGCGCGTCCTGGCACAATTGCCGGCGGCGGCGCGGGTCTGTCACCCTGTGCTGTTTCAGCACGACGACGCCAGCCCGCATCTTGCATCGGCGGATGTCGAGGTGGCCTGCCTGGTCCCGGGGCGTCTCAGCTTGGCGACCGGGCAGGTCAATTCGGAGGATGAACTGGCCGCCGCGCCATGGCGTGAACCCAATCGTCATCCTATCTAGGGCTAGATCGGGCGAACCAACGCTCACGAACGACGTCGAGGACAGGAATGAACCTGCGCAATCTGGCTATCTGGGGTGCCATCGCCATGGCCCTGCTGGCCGCCTACAGCTTTATGGGCCCCCAGACCCAGACCAAGGGCGGGCGACCGGCCGAGATCTCCTATTCGGAGCTGCTGCGGCGCGTCGACGCCGGCGAAGTCAAGGAAGTCACCATCAACGGCGATCGCGTCGACGGCGTCTATGAGAGCGGTGCCGGCTTCCGGGCCATTACGCCCATGCCCAATGCGCCGCTGCAGGAGCGGCTGGAGACGGCCGGGGTCGAGATCACCGCCGTGACGGGCCGACAGTCGATCTGGCTGACCCTGCTCATCACCGCCGGTCCCTTCCTGCTGCTGATCCTGGTCTGGTTCTGGTTCATGAACCGGATGCAGGGCGGAGCCCGCGGGGCCATGGGCTTCGGCAAGTCCAAGGCGCGGCTCCTGACCGAGCACAAGCACCGCAAGACGTTCGAGGATGTCGCCGGCGTCGACGAGGCCAAGGACGAACTCCAGGAGGTCGTCGACTTCCTGAAGGATCCGGGCAAATTCCAGCGCCTGGGCGGCAAGATTCCCAAAGGTGCCCTGCTGGTCGGGCCTCCGGGAACCGGCAAGACCCTGCTGGCCCGCGCCGTGGCCGGTGAGGCCGGCGTCCCCTTCTTCTCGATTTCCGGCTCGGACTTCGTGGAAATGTTCGTCGGCGTCGGTGCCAGCCGCGTGCGCGACATGTTCGAACAGGCCAAGAAGAATGCCCCCTGCATCATCTTCATCGACGAGATCGACGCCGTCGGTCGCCATCGCGGGGCCGGCCTGGGCGGCGGCAATGACGAGCGCGAACAGACGCTGAACCAGCTTCTGGTCGAGATGGACGGCTTCGAGGCGTCGGAGAACATCATCCTGATCGCCGCGACCAACCGGCCTGATGTGCTGGATCCGGCCCTGCTGCGTCCGGGTCGTTTCGACCGTCAGGTGGTGGTGCCGAACCCGGACGTTTCGGGCCGTGAGCGCATCCTGCGCGTCCACATGAAGGATGTGCCGTTGGCTGCCGACGTCAATGTGAAGACCCTGGCCCGCGGTACGCCGGGCTTCTCGGGCGCGGACCTGGCCAATCTGGTCAACGAGGCCGCCCTCATCGCTGCGCGCAAGGACCGCAAAATGGTCACCCATCGCGATTTCGAGGACGCCAAGGACAAGGTGATGATGGGGGCCGAGCGCAAGTCGCTGGCCATGAGCGAGGAAGAACGGCGCCTGACCGCCTATCACGAGGCCGGCCACGCCATCGTCGCCATCAACGTCAAGATGGCCGATCCGGTCCACAAGGCCACCATCGTCCCGCGCGGGCGGGCCCTGGGCATGGTCATGCAGCTGCCGGAAGGCGACCGCTATTCGATGAAGTACCAGCAGATGGTAGACCGCATCGCCATCCTGGCCGGTGGTCGGGTTGCCGAAGAACTGATCTTCGGCAAGGACAACATCACCTCGGGAGCCTCGTCGGACATCGAACAGGCGACCAAGATGGCTCGCGCCATGGTGACCCGCTGGGGTTTCTCGGAGGTGCTGGGCACCGTCGCCTACGGCGAAAACCAGGAGGAGGTCTTCCTGGGCCATTCCGTCGCGCGCAGCCAGAACGTCTCTGAGGAAACCGCCCGGATCATCGATTCCGAGGTCAAGCGGCTGGTGACGTCGGGCTGGGACGAGGCCCGCAAGATCCTCAAGCGCAAGAAGGGCGATCACGAGAAGCTGGCCCAGGCCCTGCTCGAATACGAAACCCTCTCGGGTGAAGAGATCGGCGCCCTGCTCAAGGACGGCACCCCGCCCAACCGGGAGGACACCGGCGAAGTCGCTATCGGCCCGTCGCTGGCGGTGCCGGCGACACCGGCCGCCGAGGCCCCAGAGCCGGACGGGACGACGACGGTCCACTAGCCGGCCGCCTGTCCATACCCGCCCGGGATGGCCCGGGCGGGTCGATACCCATCGTCAGTCCGCATGCGCCTGACCTGTCGTCGCAAGCGAGGCCGCCGGCTATAATGGAATTCCGATAGACTGGTTTACATATTAAACAGGTCTATGTATGACCGCTCTCCATATCTAGGGGGGAGCCCATGTCCAGTTCCATGCCTGCGCCAACCGAACGCCTGCACAGCCTCGATGCCCTCAGGGGCGGAGCGCTTCTGCTCGGCGTCGTCCTTCACGCCAGCCTGGCCTTCTTTCCCGAGCAGACCTGGATCGTGGCCGACAACAGCCGCTCGATTGGAGCGGCCTGGATCTTCTTTGCGATCCATCTGTTCCGCATGACCGCCTTCTTCATGATCTCCGGCCTATTCGCCCACATGATGCTGGCCCGTCGCGGTTGGGTCGGCTTTGCGCGTGACAGGCTGATCCGTATCGTCGGGCCGCTCGCGGCCTTCTGGACGCCGGTCATGGCCGGCATCATCACCGCCCTGGTGTGGAACGCACATATTCAGGGATGGGTCACGCCGGGTGCGGAACCGCCGCCGCCGCCGAGCTACGACTGGACCAACTTTCCACTGACCCATCTGTGGTTCCTCTATGTCCTGGCCCTCTTTTATACGGCCATGCTGGTACTGCGGTTTCCGTTTGCCGTGCTGGATCGCAGCGGGGCCTGGGGCCGGATCGTCGACCGCCTGACCGGGATCCTGATCGGCCCGTGGACGCCGGCGATCCTGGCCGCGCCCCTGGCGGTGGCCTGCTGGCTCGATCCGGCGTGGATCGCCTTCTTTGCCGTGCCGACGCCGGATGAGGGGCTGGTACCCGACACCGCCGCCCTGGTCGGCTTCGGCCTGGCGTTCGGACTGGGCTTTCTGCTGGACCGTCGCCGCGACCTGCTCACCCGCATCGCCTATTGGTCGCCGGTGTTTCTTGGCGTCGGCTTCGGCACCGGCGTCACCGCCTACATCCTGGCCGGCGGCCCCGACATCACCCCGATGGTCGAGCCGACGATGGCCAAGGCCCTGGTGGCCGGCTTCATCGCCCTGTCGGTCTATGCTTCGGCGCTAGCGGCCATGGGCCTGTGCGTTCGCTTCCTGTCGGGACACAGCCCGGTCCGGCGCTATCTCGCCGACAGTTCCTACTGGGTCTATATCCTGCACCTGCCGCTGGTGATGCTGGCCCAGGTATGGATTCAGGCCTGGCCGGGGCCCTGGTGGCTCAAGATGGCCGGCGTGTCGCTCGGCGTCCTTGCGGTCTGCCTGGTGTCCTACGAGCTCGCGGTCCGGCACAGCTTTCTGGGCCGCTGGCTGAACGGACGCCGCATCCCCTGGCGTCGGCCACCGAGCGAAGCCGGCACCGAACGCTCCGAATAGCTTGCCAACGACGGCCGGCTCGTCCACCTCGGACAGAGCCGGCCAACGGAGCCAGAATCCATGACCAAGAAACCCACGGCTCAGTCCGCCGAAGCTGATCTGGCCTTCCTGCGATCCATCGTGGAGGGGGATCCGCGTCCGCCGATGACCCTGGCCATCTGCTATCTGGCCGGGGGTTTGCTCTACGGGATCCAGTGCCTGTTCCATCTCGGCCAGGTGCTCGGCCTGGTACGCTGGCCCGATCTGGCCAGTCTGATCTTCGTCGTGGGGATCACGGTCGCGTTCCTGGCCATCCTGACCTGGGCCATTCTGACCGACCGAAAATCCGGTGCCGGCCAGCGGGGTCCGTCGAGCAGCCGCACGCTCAACGCCGCCTTCAGCGCCACCGGCATGACCAACGCCGCCGTCGTCATCATCTTTGCCGTCGGGGCGATCCGGGACGGCGACTTCTCCATCTGGCTCTATTACGCGGCCATCGTCTTCGCGCTTCAGGCCGCTGCCTGGTACGTCTCCTGGCTCATTCGGAAGAAGGGCTGGATGCTGGCCACGGCACTCGGCGGATGGGCTACGGCGGTGGCGCTGGGTGTCCTGGTGCGCGAGCCTTTCTGGTATCTGGTCGTCTGCACGATGGCCCTGTTCCTGCTGTTTGCCCTGCCAGGGTGGCATATGTTCCGGCTCGCACGCGCACCGCGGGAGGGCTGAGATCGGCCATGGGCCTGTCCGAACTCGGAAAGATTGATGAGGTCATTCACGGGCGGCTGCGCCTGGGGATCATGGTCTATCTGGCCGATGCCGACACCGCCGAGTTCACCGAGCTGAAGGCGGCGCTGGAAGCCACCCAGGGCAATCTGTCGGTGCATCTGAAGAAGCTTGAAGAGGCCGGCTATGTCTCCATCACCAAGAGCTTCCGCGACAACAAGCCCCTGACCCAGGCCGCCATCACCCCGGCCGGACGGCGTGCCTTCGCCGCCTATCTGGAGGCCATCGGCAATCTCATCGGCGGGCGTGGCTGATGCGGCCCCAGGTCATGGGCATCGTCAATGCCACACCCGACAGCTTCTCGGACGGGGGGCGATTCAACAGCACGGACCGGGCTCTCGACCATGCCCTGAAGCTGATCGCCGACGGCGCGGACATTCTCGACATCGGGGGTGAAAGTACCCGCCCGGAGGCCGAGCCGGTCGGGCCGGGCGAGGAACTGGATCGGGTGGTTCCCCTGATTGCGGCGATCCGGGCCCGCTGGGCCGGCCCCCTGTCGATCGACACCATGAAGCCGGAGGTGGCCCAGGCCGCGGTCGCCGCCGGTGCCATGGTGTGGAATGACGTCACAGCCCTGAGCTTCTCGCCCGACAGCCCGGCGGTGGCGGCCGACCTCGGCTGTTTTGTCGTGCTCATGCACATGCGGGGCGAACCTCGAACCATGCAGGACGCCCCGACCTATGGGGACGTGGTGGCGGAGGTGGCGGCGGATCTGACCGCTCGGGCCGAGGCGGCGATGGCGGCGGGGGTCGCACGCGCGCGCATATGGCTGGATCCCGGCATCGGCTTCGGCAAGACGGCAGCCCACAATCTGACCCTGACGGCGCGGCTGGACAAACTGACGGCGCTCGGCTTCCCCCTCGTTTATGGGGCCAGCCGCAAACGTACGATCCAGGCGCTCGATCCGATAGCGTCCGATCCCGGCGACCGGCTGGGCGGATCGCTGGCCCTGGCGCTGGAAGCCGCGCGGCGCGGAGCCGCCGTGGTCCGGGTCCATGATGTTCGCGAGACCGTGCAGGCGCTCAGGCTTCTGGAAGCCCTGACCGAAATCTAGCTTGAAGCGCCGCCGGAAACTGCGCCGGACACAGCATTCATGGCGCGGTTGAACACCCCTGTGCCCTCTTCGGCAAAGGCCGTGAGACTGCCGATGATGGCGATCGCCATCAGGGCCACGATCAGCCCGTACTCAATCGCGGTGGCCCCGCTCCGGTCTCTGAGAAGCTGACGGATCAGACGTCGCATTCTCCACCCCCTTCCTCAAAGCAGGTCGCGCAGATAGGCGACCAGCGGCAGGTCTGCCGGCGGCATGGGATATTCAGCCAAGCGGTTCGGCCGAACCCAGGCAAGGGCCGCGTGGTGACGCTGGGTCACGACGCCGTCCCATCTCCGGCATAGCCACAATGGCATGAGAAGATGAAAAGAGTCGTAAGCGTGGCTGGCGAAGACGAAGGGAGCCAGACAAGCTTCCCGCACCTGGATGCCCAGCTCTTCTTCCAGTTCGCGGATCAGGGCCTCTTCGGGCCGCTCGCCCGGCTCGACCTTGCCGCCGGGAAACTCCCACAGGCCAGCCAGCTGCTTGCCCTCGGGTCGCTGGGCGATGAGCACGCGCCCATCGACGTCGATCAGAGCCGCCGCGGCGACGAGGACGATGGGCACGGTCATGAGCGATAGTCGCCGTTGATCTCGATATAGCCCTTGGTCAGGTCGCAGGTCCAAACCGCCGCATGACCGCGCCCGACCCCGACATCGACGCTGATCTCCAGCTCGGGCCGCCTCATATAGGCGCTCATCTTGCCTTCGTCGTAGTTGGGCGCCGGTGCGCCATCGACAGCGGCGAGGTGCGGACCGAACCTGATGGCCAGACGATCGCGGCTGACCGG
>Ga0209573_1001585_pt1 | contig 34026 bp, 12 predicted proteins | sample TNRBio252014_DNA_FD_185870 | JGI IMG/M metagenome (GOLD analysis project Ga0209573, IMG submission 185870) | Wastewater treatment Type I Accumulibacter community from EBPR Bioreactor in Madison, WI, USA - TNR Reactor_6/25/2014_ DNA (SPAdes)... | ecosystem: Engineered > Bioreactor > EBPR >...
TTTTACCTGAGCATGTGCGGATTCGGCACCGGTTTTATACGCTTGTGCCAACGCGTGCCCCAGACTTTGCTTGTCCGGATTGGCATTGATAATTAGTATTCTCTTGTCCATTTTTTTTAAGATTTAGAATACAAATGTTGATCTTTAATTGAGTTGAACCAATTCATTCAGGATGAAGCGGCAAAATTGAAAGATGAACGGGAAAAAGAGAAGGATGAATAATTTGGATAAGGTATTATATGTGATCTTTAAACATGGAAAAAGTGGGGATCGGGATATCATCTTCAAGCGAAACTCAGCCATGCGCGACTATGGATCTTTGTTCCAATGTTTCTATGTTTCTATGTTTCTATGTTTCTTTGTTCCTATGTTTCTTTGTTCCTATGTATCTATGTATCTATGTATCTATGTGGTTACATCAATTTTTTCACCACATAGATACATAGTGTCTTAAAAATTGAATTCGTGTATTTTTTGGCAGAACTTTAAAGAAATTTGATGTAGAATTAAAGCCTCACTGAATATCGAACCCATACGGGCAGGCAAAGGATTAACGATTTTAGATTTTAGAATAGAAATACAGATCTGAAATCGTTAATCGGTGTTCCTTTGCCTGCCCGTATGGGTTCTTAAATTAATTTCTTCTTTGGTTCTGGCTCGTCCGGGTTAGGAACATAGAAAGGGTTCGAGGTAAATTAATGCGGGTGATGGAGCTTATTTGACATGATAAGGTTAATAGGTATATATCACTAAAACTGATCATCGCATTTTGAACTATTTCATCAATCATCCTTTCATTAAAATCCGGGTAGTTTAACTCAAAGACTTTTTCCCAATATATTTCAGCTGAGCCCGCATTCCCTATTTTTTACTCAGCATTTTAAGCAAACTTTCTTTTCCGGTCAAAGCGACTGGTATCAGTTCATTACCTATTTTAACCTGATTGCCTTCCAGATACTGAATTTTGGAAATCGAAATGATGAAGGATTTATGAATGCGAATGAATTCCTTTGAAGGCAACTGCTCCTGAATGTGTTTGAAAGTGTCATGAACTACCAGGCATTTTCCGGTTGTGTATACTTTGATGTAATCACCATACGATTGGAGGTAATTTATATCATCAAAATTTACTTTAAATAATTTTTTGTCAGATTTCAGCAAAATAAAACCACCGGTCTGACCGGATTTCAGATGGACCATACTGATCTTTTCAATGGCTTTATTCACAGCTTTCAAAAACCGGTCATACGAGAAGGGTTTCAGCAAATAATCGACGGCATCCACTTCAAATCCTTCAATGGCATACTCCGGATAGGCGGTGATAAAAATGATCAATGGTGGATTGCTCAGAGACTTGACAAATTGTATACCTGAAAGCCTGGGCATATTGATGTCCAGAAAAATAAGCTGAATATCATTTACCTGCAACAGATCGTTCGCCTCAAATGCATCAAAACAAATGCCTGCCAACTCTAGCATCGGACTGTCATCGATGTATTTTTTCAATATATCCTGTGATAATGGTTCATCATCCACAATGATGCACTTAATTTTCATACAATTAATGGTTTATGGTTAATACAACCTTGAATGTTTCACTGGTTTCGGTAATGGTCAATTCATGCAAACCGGGATAGATCATCTCAAGCCGCTTCCGCACATTGTCTAGACCGATGCCCTGGAAATGATTTTTCTCAATATCTACCGGTATTCCCTTATTATTTTCAATGGCAAAAACCAGATTTTTTTCGCTGACATGTAAATGTATATGGACAAAAGATTTGCCCGTAGCTCCCTTGATCCCGTGTTTAAAACTGTTTTCAACCAGAGGGAAAAAAAGTAAGGGGGCAATACGTATATTATTTAATTCGCCTGTTACTTCAAACAGGAGGCTGGCTCTTTTGTTGGTTCGCAATTCCTGAATATCAATATAATCCTTTAAATATTCAACTTCCTTAGTCAAATCAACATAATCAACATTGGCTTCATAAATGATATATCGCATGATTTCTGAAAGCTTCAAAATGATTTCAGGCGTTTTAGGAGATTGATTCAATGCCAGTGAATAAATGCTGTTCATACTATTGAACAAAAAATGTGGATTGATCTGTCCTTTCAACGCTTTGAGTTCAGTTTCAATTTTTTCTTTTTGCAACTGGCTCAACCGACGGTTTGTTTCAGACAATTCAAACCATGCTTTTGAAAGTTTGATCAGACTGGTAATTCCGATATAAACAACCACAAACTTGACGATATCAATGAACTCATAATAGGATATAAAATAATAACCCGGCATGATATATCCGACCCATTGATCGAAAAAAAACAGGTTAAACATCGCGGTGGCCAAAATTAAGAGGACGAGCAAAACACCGTACAGGAAATATCTTTTTTTGCTCAATAATCCTGGGATCAGCACCAATAAATTGATATAAATGCCTATGATCAGGCTGATATGAAACAGTGCGGTATAGATATAATCTATTTTTTCGATGCTGGCTGAACCGGCGAACAATCTCAGCAAAACCAAAAAAGAAACAAACCAAAACAGGATGTGCTGCAACACCCTGTTTTGATATATCGATCTGAACTTTATAGGTTTCATTTGTGTGTTTTTTTTAAAATTATTTCTTCTGCCTTATGTGATCTTCGATAAAAAATACGGAAGTTGCTTTAGCTGGTCTGTATTTTTCACTTCGATTTCATCCTGCATAGTGTCTGCAACAAAACCCATATTTTTTTGCCTTTGATAAAAAACCTCAAGGACCAGGCTTTCAAAGTTTTTGAAAAAAAGGAGTTTACTTATTATAAATGACTGTTTCAAAAACGGGCCTAACCCATTATTTATCGTTTTCTTGCAAAGAATAAATTATTTGATTTTGATAGCCCGGTCAGTATCCAAACGAAGGATTTTCATCCCCGTTTGGATAAGCCTAATGATGCGCGTTTTATTTTTTGACACGCTTCAAAGAATAACAGAATACTTCTTTCCTGTCTTTGGATTTGGGATCCTGATCATCGATAAAAGCATTCGGATCATCACCATATTTAATTATAAACTTCTGCAATTCTTCAGTGGATGCTGTCAACACGTATGATTCATCCTGATCGTTTCCTTTGATCGTTTCATGGGAAATGCGGATCTTATTATTTTGGAACAGATCGGCCAACCACATTTCATTGAACCATTTAATTTTGATCTGATCACCTGAAAACTCGATTTTTGCCAGGCTGTGCGTTTTTACCAGATGATAAGCGGTGATATCAGGTTCAGAAAGTTCTTCCGGCAAAAAATCAACGAACCATTGATTGTTGAGCTTAAATAAGTGTGTTGCAAATTTGGATACTCCGCCTTCGTTATCCAAAATAACCGAATAGTAATTAACCGGGGTATCATTTTTCTTCACTTGAGATATGATCCATTTGCCATTATCCTGGTCAGACCAGGTACCGATCAGTTCCTTTTTGAAAACAACATCCTTTTCCTTATAGAACGGGTGGATTGATTTGACCAAACAGCCACTGACAAAGACTGCAATGAAGGCGCATAAAAAAACAATTCTTGATTTCATAACTTTAATTTAATAGATTAATTTGAATCCAAAGTTATATCAACCCATTTCTCACTGCAAATTTACTCGTTGAAGTGCATTTAATTGTCGTTATCATCAGTATATTGAACGTTTTGAGCAAATCAGATTTGATCCGGATTTTCGAAAACATCATAATCGCATGGGTTGTTTGCGATTTGGTGGCCGTCACCTTTCAGTAAGTAAAAGGCAGTTAACGACCAACCTGATTTTGCATTTTTGGAAGTTCAGAACAAATATATCCCGATGATTTTTTTGAACCATCAAGATCAACTCAAAGGAATATATCTGTCACACTCCCCGGATTTAAGATCCTACACCCAAAATTTATAAAGTGACAAATACATTTCTTTGGACAAATCCGGTGCTTAAGCTAAATTGGGAATCCATGTTTTTATAATTTGTCAGTTTGGTACTAAAAATGATCCGATTGCATACACAATATATAAAATGAAACCGGTGACGGGAAGTTTTTGGGCTTGTTTTTTTTATTATGGGTAAGGCCTGGAATTTGCCCGGACATTAATGCGGAATTCTCATTTTTGGGCATGGTGATACCTTTTGGTTTTGTGCTGTTATGAATCAGACAGTTATATTTGGTGATACTGATCGGAAATGGTATTGTAATCAAGGTGGGTGGTTCAATTTGCTCCGGAATACTCATTTCCCGCACCAATTTACCACTACAACATCCAGCTGATCAATAATGCCCGCCTCGCCAGCGCCTTCATCACGTCCTTCTGCAAGCTGAAGGAAGAGGATTTATTGATCAAGAGTTAGAGGGAGTATCATGAGTAGATGTGGGGAAGTTTGAATCAAGATTATTGGATATATAGAAATATTATAATTAAATTGCATTAACAAAGAAACAATTATGACTAAATGGATTTTTAAAATCACAAATGCTATTAAGAAATTAAGTTTTAACAAGAAATTGGGATGGGAATTGTTGTCCTTTTCATTTTTGGTTGCTATAATTTGCTTTAGTGTAGAAAAAGAGAGTATCAAAGATTTGATCGAATTGACATGGTATGAACCAATAGTTCAACACATTAATAAGAGCTTGATTGGTTTAATTTTTTCAACAATAAGTATGGTATGTATTTTTTCTTCATTTATTTATCTCAAAAAAGAAACGGTCCTAATTTATTTGAATATTGTTGTAATTATACTTTATGTCCGAACTATGGAGTTCTGGCAACTAATAGATTTTGGTGAAATCACATTTATTCCTTTATTAATACCTATAGTTAGTATTATCCTGAAATTATTTTTAGTAAAAAGAACTGATAACCAAGATTCTTTAAATTCAGGGATTCAAGATAGTTTCAAGCGGACTAATTTTGCCGAATCAATTGTTGAAGAAATAAAGTCAATAAAAGTTGAAAATTTGAAAGGTTCTTTCAATTATGGTCTGATTGGAGAATGGGGATCAGGGAAGACTTTCCTTTTAAATATGATCCATGAAGAAATGAAAAATGATGATTCACTTATAGCGACAGTATATAAACCATGGGAAACTCCGCAAGAAGATCAGTTTTATAAAGAAATTATTTCAAGATTAAAAGGTCAGACCTATAATGAAGATATAGTTTCGATATTGAACAAATATTCATTAAATCTTGAAGCTAATTCACAGGATATTTTTACCAGAACTATTGCTTCATTGATTTTATGGTTGACGGGTAAACGTGCTTCTTTAGATCAATTAAAAAAAGATATTTCTGATTTATTGCAAAAGAAACATAAACGAATGGTTATCTTTCTGGATGATTTGGATAGATTGAATGAACATGAAATAAGGGAAGTTTTAAGACTATTACGAAATACTTTTGATATTCCAAGTTTGTTTTTTATTGTTGGATTTGATAGAGATTATTTAAGCAACACCTTAAAATTAAATGATCAAAATCATAAAAACTTTGATAGATATATTGCGAAATTTTTTCAAGCCAGAACAAATATCCCTAAAATTGAATCTCAAAACCTACAAGAAAAATACTTTCGCGAATTAAAGTCATTCGGAATTTTTATAGATGAAGATTATAGTCAAATTCTTCAAAAAATTGGCGATAGGATACTAGCATTAATGTACACACCTAGGGACTTTGAGAATATTTTTGATTCATTCCGAACGGTTTATAATAACTTGAAGGAAGAATGCGATTGGTTTACTTTACTTCAATTGGAAATTATCAGGCATAAAGAATATATGTTATACTTCATTTTGCTCCAAAGTGATGAAAGAGTATTTTTCAAAAATCCGGAATTACTTGAAAAATGGACTGAGGATCAAAAAACCTATTATAAATCGATGGAGGAAGTAATGACCCAAATAGGGCGAAATAGTGACATTTATGGAATATACAACATAACAAATTCATTTTACTATTTTAAGTATTTTACTTTTGTTAATCGGGAGGATGAGATTAGTTTCAAAGAATTCAAAGCAAATATAGAATCACCCCATTTAGAAGGCTTGAAAAATCAATTGATTTTTTGGTATCGACAAGGCAAAAAATATGATTTAAATCGTAAAATTGATAATTATTTAAGAACTTGCAAACTTGACAAATCACCAGAATTCTTAATCACAATTGACTTGAATCTTGAAAAAGGTGTTAAAAAAAGTAATGTGAATGAATCCGTTATAACTTACATCAATCGAATATTTCTGAATGAAGATGAAAAAAAAGGAATAGATTTTGTCAAAAATCTTCAGCTTCTCATTCCTAAAAATCGGATTGCAGAAATGTTAGAATACTATTTTTTCACTAATGATCTGCAACATTTTAAATCTTTGTTTTTTAACTTATTCGATGATCTTCTGGAATCTGAAAGAATATCTATCAATAAGAAATTATATATTTTTTTATTTAAGTTGTACACGTTTTTAAATGGAGATTATATCAATTATAACCTGACAAACAAATCAATCTCCATAATCTCAAGGAATGAAATTGATACTTTTCATAATATAATAGATAGTAAACTTTCAGTATGGGCAAAAAATTCAATAAAATCATTTCTATTAAATTTCATTGTTAGTAATAACTCTTTGTCTGAAACATCTCCTTATGGGTTTTTTGATAGTTTTGTTCCAAGAATTTTAAGTTATGATGATTGTATAGATTTATTAAACCAATTACCAGATGATCAATCCAAAAATGAGTTAATTGATTTCATTGAAAAGTTAAAGGAGAAAACATCAAAAAGTATTGAAAAGTGGATTCCATATGAGTGGAAGTATAATATTGTGCTGAGACCATAAAATGTAAATTACAATAGTATTGAAAGTATCATTTTTATGTGTATTTAAGCGATTAATTCAGATATTGACTGCATTTGTAGCGGATTTTCCTTAAGATCTCATCCTGATAACGGGGGTCAACTTAGGTCAACCAGGGGGGGCAATTCTTAGTCAATAGACAATAATTAATTTGATCCTGTTAATAGTAATTGGTTTGTTTGCCATAAATTCCAAATTTTATTTTCGAAAAATATAACCCTTTAAACCAATCTTGCCCTGGTCAATTTAGACCGGATTTGCCGGGTCAATTTGAACCGGATTTCCCTGGTCAATTATTACCGGAATATAGTGGTTCAGTTTCGACCGGAATGGGTGGTTCAGTTTGGCCGGAATATTCAAATTGTTTTGTTTGACAAAATTTTCACGGTTGATTTTAAAAATATAGGGTTTTAAACCAATGGTGTATTGGTCAATTTAAACCGGATTGCCTGATCAATTCAGACCGGATTTACAATGAGTAGAAGTTGTAAGAATGTTTAGTTTAGTTTGGCAGAAATATTCACTTAAGAACTTAAACTACATAAAAAATAATTTATTAACCAAAGTAAAGCTATCATAAAACCATAAAAAAGAAACAGAGTATAGGAAAATAGGCTCCTGAACCAGCTATTTCTCGTATTGGGTTTTGCCTGATTTGTATTCATGCTGAAATCAATTTTTTCTTCTTTTATGGTTCTGATATTATTATACAATGCTCTGAATTTGCGCTCCTGGCTAAGGAAGAAACCATCCAAAATCCAGAACATGATGGTAGTGAAAAGAGCAATCATCAGATATTTTTCATCAAAATCATCAGCACCAAGTACGAACAATGCTGCAATTATGGATATTGACCATCCTTTGATAAAAAATGAATTGCTGTTCTTGCGGGTGATCACTGCCTGAATAAATTCAAGGTGTTTTATTTTATTATCTGTCATGATACTAAATTTCAATTGTTTTTAATAATTGCTCAACTATTTCAACATAAGCATCATTTTCATCTTCCCATTTATTGATGGGTGTCAGTTTTCTTTCATTATTATCATTAATTTGATATGGTATAAACTGATGCTTGGTAAGCTCAAGCAATACATTTTCAGGATTACTCAAATCAATCTCGCCGGTCAGATCAGAATACTTTACAAGGGAATTATATGCAAAGTTTTTCACTATCACGAAGAATAATTTCTTATTTTTATCAAATCTTATTCTTTTAAACGAAGGCAATAGTTCCTTTTGTAAAATATAATTACTTGCTAAAAAATTGGCTGACATCATAAATAAGACAATGTCAGCCTCTTCCAATTTTTTTTGTATTTGTTCATGCCAATTTCCTGGTTGTAATTCAGTACAATCCCATGTATCAATGATATTCAGAGCACCAAAAGGACTCAAATGAGTTTTTAACTTTTCTAAAAACCCATAATCTTTATTAGAATAGGAAATGAATACCTTCTTCATAAAATTTAATTTTGTATTTGTTGATAAATGCCTGTAATCCAGAACATTTCCTGATCTGGGTTTTGTTTTGTCAATGATTCTATATTTAAGTTCTTTTTCGCATTCTATTTCATTATTCCGTACTTTGATTTCTTTTGAATTTTCTTTGATGGGATAAAACACCAATTCATCTATATCATTGTTCTGATCATCTAGCAGCTGAAGGTTTATAAAAAGTCGATTATCTACAGAAATATAAAGGTCTGATATCGATTTTCTTTGTTTTGCTTTTTCAATAATAGCCATTTTTGATTTTCTGAATTTGCCATCATTCTCAAGAATTTCCCCTTCGAAATGCTCACTTTCTTTATCTTGATAAACTTTGGGATTTTCATTCCAATAAAGTGCAATTATATCATCCAAGATAGATCTTTCAATGTCCAAAATATTACTCTCTGCAAGTAAGTTTTTGATAGTTATTTGTATCTCAAGATTTTCAAAATCAAGGTAAATTCTAACTTTTGCTTTTCTTTCAAAATATGTAAAAACTAACTGATCTCTCCAATACAATTTTTTATCCGGAGCAGTTCCATAATGGCAGATCAATTGATTAATTAAGCCGAAAGGGATGAAATTTTCAAATTTTAATAGTATATGTGGATTTTCAAATCCAGAGATAATAAAAAACTCTTCATTAGATTGCCGAAAAGCAGGGAGAAATCCCGGTATTATATATAAGGGATTTTTGATATCTGTTTTATCAAAAAAAATCACTTTATTAACCAGTAATAAGGCTGTAATTTTTTTATCAGATATTTTATCAAAATTGCGTTTTTTAATTTTTCCCTTATTTTTTCTTAATGAATCGTTCGATAAAACCTTTTGATAGATATTTTTAACCGTTAATTCAGGATTTAGCCAGGCTATGTTTTTCAACTCTTCATTATAAGGGTAATAAAGGATTAAACCTTGCTTGCATAATTGATCAAGATCGTCAGGCAAATAATCTTTATCTGTTTTTCTTTTATAGTGTTTTCTGATTTCTTCTAAATCTACAGAATTATAATCAGAATAATGTAAGATGTATTTCAGAAAATCTATGTACCACATCGGTTCTTCGATTACTTTCCTCTTATCTGTAATCTTTTCACTCAATGATGATTCAAGGTAATTAAGAGCATTTTTTTTGCTGGATATTTTCAAAGCATCGGGAGTAAGGGCAACAAAAAATTCATTTTCTATATGTAATTGCTTATAGTTTTCCAAAGTGTTCAGTCTATCATCTTTATCCGCATAAGTTTGTATAAGAAAAACTGGTTGAGATGACATTTTATCGGATTGACGGATTTCTTCATAAAAATAGATTAGTTGATGCAACCAGTATTTTCGGTCGAAATAATAAGTCATTGAATTATTATCTTGTTTTTCAGTAGCTGTTTTTTCCATTTTAGACCTGATAATATCCAGCATGTTATGATCAGTTTCTTTTTGCCAGAATATACAGTTTATACTATCATTGGTCATAAATGCTTGATAAATGCCATGGTAATAATCATGGCCACCAAAGTCAAAGATTATAGCCTGTGGTAGATTATAATTATTTAGCTCTTTTTTGAATTGCTTTATACTCAGTATATGGGTTGATTCAATTTTATTATTTATTTCAAATCTACCTCGCCTTGAATGTATAAAATAATATGCAAAAGTTGACTTACCTGAATAGTGATTGCCAAGAAATAAGACTTTGACAGGAAGTGTTACTTTTATTTTGTTTTGTTCATATTTTCTGATGAGGTAATTCATTACAGGGGCCAAGTGGTTTGTACCATCGTAATTTAGTTTTAGATTTATTTTTAAAAGAAATGGGTTTTGATGAATTCGCAGACTAGTTAAGGATTCCTTGTTTTTCAATAGTTGCTCTATTCCATTTGAAATCTTGTTTTCACTTAAACTAAGAGACTTAAGGGTCACAAGATTATCTAGATTTTCAATTGTAGTGATGTTGTTGAAATCTAAATCAAGATCCACTAAATTCACAAGCTTATCAAGATTTTCAATTTTTGTTAACTCATTACTTCGTAAGGAAAGATCCACTAAATTCACAAGCTTATCGAGATTTTCAATTTTTTTAATTTCATTCTCCGACAAGTCAAGAACCTTCAATTTCGCAAGCTTATCGAGATTTTCAATTTTTTTAATTTGATTACACGACAAGTCAAGTAATGTCAATTTCATAAACTTTTCGAGATTTTCAATTTTTTTAATTTCATTATCTGACAAGTAAAGAACCTTCAATTTGACCAGTTTATCGAGATTTTCAATTTTTTTGACTTTATTATTGTCCAAGTAAAGTGAAGTCAAATTAACCATTTGATCGAGGAATCCAATTGTTGTGATATTATTTTCGCCCAAGTCAAGCCAGGTCAAATATTCGAGTACATGTAAATTTGAAATTTCTTTGATTTGATTATCCCTAAGGTTTAAGTAAATTACTTTACCATCTTTATTCAATTTATATTTGTTTTGATTCTCATTGTCTCTATAATGACCAGATTTTAATTCTGAAAGCTGAATGCCATAAACCATTTCAAGTTCAAGTATTTCTTTAGGTTTGGGTCTCATAACTTTTAATTATGTGATGATAACTTATTGCTTTCTAATGCGTACTCTTATTAATCCTCTTAATTATCCAGCTCCGACTTTCCGAAACCAATATCCTGTTTCGTACCGGATTATCCTTTTCTTTTAGCCAGTAGTAAATCTTTTGTATAGCATCTCGCTTTTCTTCAAAGTTTTGCATTTTTGAAATGTTGGGGAAATCTACAAACTGCAATACATCAATTTCTTTTTCTTTCATGTGTTCTTCAAAATAGAGTTCGAAAATCATCATATTCAATAAATCATCAAATACTTGAATAATTTCATTTACTGATTTCGAATTGAAAAAACCGTTTGAAGGATTATGTAGAAAAACCATATAATCGCAAACTTCATTGAATTTTCGATTCAAATTCGTATCGTCAATATAATACACAGGTAACATTTCTAGAATATTTTTCTTGATTTCGCGAGAATTCCCCTGAAGCTCAGGAAACTTGTTTTCATAGCAGAATCGAAACAACCTTGAATTGAAAAAAACTGTAAGATATTTTAATTTTTCACCTGACATAATGAATGACTTGTCATTAGTGAAAAAGCAATTTTCATCATAAATAAAAGGTAAATCTTTAGTGATACTTGGATATATTATTTTGGGGTTGAGAAAATCATCGTTGTAAGCACAATTTCTCAAATTAGTCCAATGGTCACCTTGATTAAATCTTATTTTTGCTTTCTCTTCAAACCTTTTCAAATGACTATAAACAACAGGGTAATCATTAACAACATCCACTCGATTTATTCTTACCTTTAATTTTTTTCCATTTCTATCTTTTTTATCAACTAATTCTCCATTATAAGTATTGATAAGGTATAAATTGGAAAAACTTGGAAAATATCTTTTCATATCTCTACCCCTAAGCATTGGATAAATAATTTCACTAGCTTTGGGTTCTTTTTCAATTATTTCGTTCTTTAAGTTTTCATCAATTACAAATGCTTCATTCAAACCGTTTAGTATTCCAATGTTTATTCTTAAGTCCCATTCAAAAAGACATTTTCCCTGTTGAACAACCTGGCTAATTATTTTATTGGAATCATTATCATTAATAGTCCATGATGAAGTATTTAGATTGTTTAAATGGATGAATTCAGAAGAAGAAATATAGTTAACATGATTTTTTAATAAAGATGTTTGCTTTTTAGTCATTCTAATTCCATGAATTTTATTTTTGAATGACTCATTTTTATAAAGCATAATATTTGTAAGAACTACAGCTGAGTGAAAAATATCACTATCAGATAAATCGATTAGTATTAATGGATTGACTTTAGTAATAAAAAATTCACGAAGTGATTTTCCATATAAAGTTCTCATCCAAGATGCATTCGTGATGTAGCATAAAACGCCGCTCTTCTTAAGTGTTTTCCTACCAAGTTCATAAAACAAGCAGTAAATATCTCCAGTGCGGGTAAAGGTTTCAAATCCTACTTCTTCAAGAATATCAGCTTCCTTTCCCATTTTCTGCAATTGAATGTAAGGCGGATTGCCAATGATTACATCAAAACCACCTTTTTCAAAAACATCCATAAAATACAAATGCCAGAGGAAATAGGGGCGTTCATCCGTATTTTGAAAATCCAATAGTCTTGTCCGGGATTTATTCAGTTTTGATAAATGTTGATTTCGTTTTTCAATTTCTTTGGCATGTTTACCCTTAGAATAATAGGCTTGTTTTTGAGCATGTGAAAGATCACTTATTTTATCTTCCAATCTCCTCTTCAAAGTAGCAATTTCAATAAGTAAACGATTTTCATAGAACTCCAGCGATTTATCAATATGGTCTAAAACAATTCGATCTATACGTATACGGATCCCTTCTTTTTGATCTCTGTCTTCAACCTTAAAATAGTCATTCATCAATTTTTTAATATCTGACTTATTTTCATTTAAAAACCTGTAATCTGACTCCGGTTCTCCGAATAATTTCGTTTGGATCACTTTGATTTTTGGTTCTTCAAATATTGCAGCTCTGCTCAGATCAATCCCTTCAAAACTTTCAAGCAAACTATTTCCCTGCATGATTTTGTAGTCGAGGTTCGGTAAGGGATGTGGCGTTTCTTCATCAACCACCAAAGCCAGCCAAAATCGCAGTTGAGCAATATCCACAGCGCCTTTTTCAAGATCGACTCCATAAATGGATTTCTGAATAATATCCTTTTTGACCTGAGCAGGGTTAAATTCCTTATTTGTTCCCAAATGGAGGTAAATGAACTTTTTTGCATCAAATATTTCCTGTAACATCCCGATCGGAAAAGCACCCGAACCAATGGCCGGGTCGCACACTTTGATCTCATCCAGTCTTTGATTAAGCAAAATGGCATTTTCTTTTTCAGCCAGGTAAGGTGAGACGAAATGAAAACGGATGAATTGTTCAATGTCAGGTCGATCATGAAAACTATTCAACAGGTACTGGATCAGACTCTCCTTGCACATATACTGCACGATTTCCTTAGGTGTATAAAATGCACCTTTTTCACGGTTCTCTTCCAGGAGATTCTCAAAAATATGTCCCAACATCTCCGGGTCAATACCTACCTCATGATCATCCGGACTGTTTTCATCAATGGTAAAATTGTACTGTTCAAAGAAATCAAATAATTCGGCAAAATATCTTTCCGGAAAATCTATGGTCAATACTGCTGCGGGTTTGTCTGTATCGAACAAACCTCCATTCAGGTATGGAACGCGACTTCCGTTCAGCTTGCCCTGCAATCCTTCCATTTTAAAAATATCTTCCTGCCTTCGGGTATTCAGGGTGTTGAAGAACAATTTAGTTAAGCATTGGCTGTGAAAATGAGTTTTATCGCTGAAATCATTAAACAATTGCTGCATGAACTGTTTTTCACCATTTTCCCATTTTTTCGTGCCGGAATCGCAACCCATCCAACCTTTCTTCTGAAGAAAATGCAGGAAAACAATACGCCCCAGGAGTTTTTTGACAAAATCACGGATAGGTTTTTCTTGTAGCTCTGGTTTTTCTTTCGTTTGATCTAACAGAATATTCCTGAAACCATTTCCTTCGTTTGCAATGAATCTCCAAAACCGTTCATAATGTTCCTTGTAGGTTTTAAAAAATTCTTTATTGAGCGATTCCACTGAAAAAGCATCGATCAGATCTTTAATAACAATACCTTTTTGATCGCGTTTGGATGCCAGGACCAATAAACGTTTTGCAGCGGTGGTACAGGCTTCATTTTCACCCAGCAGATAGGTGTATCGTTTAGGTTTGGTTTCACCTTTTTTGAATTCACCAGTTTCAAGATCAATTTCCGACCATTTGGCTATGAAAGAAAAGCGATAATCTGCCTGATTTTTAGAATAAAAGAACACAAAAGCGCCATGTGTGATACTTTGGTCTATATGCCTGATGGCAATTTCCCTTAAACCAAGCCTGTTTTTGTCGATCCTGATGCTGTCATCAACCTCAACCTCAAAAATGGCCACTTGTTTGTCATCGTCCAGCTTTACCAAGCCCGTTTGCCTACCGGAAATGACTTTGGAATTTTCAAAAAAAGGATTGGACGGACTGGTAAAATATTGAACTTTGTTAAAAAGCCTGGAAAATACAGGCTTCCAATTTTCCTCGAAATCAAATTCCTTGCGAAGTATTTTTTTTAATTCATTTTCTTTCATAACGATCAATTGCTAAAGCTTTCAGTGATGATGATCTCCGGTTTAAGAACTTTTGGTTGATTAGCATTCAAATCATTGGAACTATTTTCTTCTTTATCTAAAGGATAGCTTTCCAATATTGCCATCATTTTCTCAAGTATAATAGCAGGTTTCAGGGGAGCTTTCTTAACAGCTTTTTTTAATTTGTTGATATCCCGCTGAAGGTTTTGAAATCGGCCTTTCCTGATGGCTTCTTTGGCCAAAATGATCAGCCTTGATTCCATATCGTTTACAAAAGGTAAATGGAGCAATGCATCAAGATATGCAATGGCATTTTTTTCATTCGGACCCTGAGTGGAATCAACTTTTTTATCCCTGGCTTTTTCACTTTCTGCCTTGTCAGTAAATGTTTTTATGGCCTTTTGAACCTGTTCGTGGTGCAATGAATGTAAAGGAATTCCTTTCTCTGTACGGAACGCTTCAAACTGTCGCACCGTTTCGAGAAATGTCAGTTCCTCAACTTCATTATTCTGGTTGATATAAATGAAGCCATCTCTTTTATTATCCCTTATAAAACAAATGGTTCCATTTTTAAGAATGACATTTTTTCTGCCAACTCTTGCCCTCAGAGGCATATTCTTAATTTGTTTGAACAGACCTGGATCTTTTTCCTTGATATCCCGGATCATCATCAGGTATGTGAGTTTCTCGTCCTTTTCCTCTTCCAATTGTTTGTCAAACAGTCCAAAAGTTTCAGTTTCTTCATCAGGAGAATAAATTTGGCTGTCCTCACCTAAAGCTGCATGAAATGCCTGTAGTTTCATGATGGCTCTTTTCTCCAGTTCTATATCATTATTGACTTTTGCTGTTGGATAAAAATTATAAACAAAAACTTCTTCAGCAGTTGATCCAATCCTGTTCACCCTTCCAATGCGTTGCATCAATCTGGTGGAATTCCAGGGCGTATCATAGTTTACGATAACATTTGAACGATGCAGATTGATCCCCTCTGCCAGAACTTCTGTTGAAATTACGATATCAAAATCATCTTTTTGTTCAGATTTACTAATGTTCGCATCAAAATTTTGACGGATGACCGGCATTTTGTCCTTTCTTGATTCGCTATCTACAGCAAGTAGCCTATAATCCACTCTGGATTTTAGTTGTCTGAATAAATAGTCAGTGGTTTCTTTGCTTTCTGAAAAAACAACAAGTTTTGATTGTGGATTTATTTTTTTGCTTAATAATACGTTTTTAAGATATTCAACGAATACATCCAGTTTGGGGTCATCATTTATTCTTTGCCAATCATTATTGAGATCTTTAAGCAATTCATAGTCGTTTTTCAATCCCGGCAGAAAATTGTATTCAAAATCATCAGGTTCACATATCTCGATGGTTGGGTCTTCCACTGATCTTTCAATGATCAGATTCAATAATTCTTCTTCCTTTCCATCGTTGATCATATCAGATACAGGAAGGTTAGGCGCAATATAGATCTTGCCATTTTCAAACATGGTCACCATTGCTTTGGTAGCCATCAAGAATCTTTCAAGAGATTGCTTGAATGCAAAAAAACTACTGTCAATACGTTTTACCAACAAGGTTTTCATGATCCGGGCTAATTGGCCTGAAATCATGTCAGCTTGTTTGTATTTGCTTTTCTTCGGTTGTTTTAAAAATTGAATAGCCCGGTACCGGTTATATGTCAGGCCTTCAGTTTGATGGCTTAAAACGAAGATAGTTTTATCATACAAAGACTCCAGGTGAGGCTCTAATTGGTAAAATATCTTTTTCGGTTCTTTTACCTTTGGGAATTTAATGCCCTGGTTTTCCAGATCTTCAGAATACTGCTTATGAATTAACAAGTCCGTTCTGGTCCTCCGGACGATCAAAGGCTCAATTACTTTTATTCGAATTCTTTCATAAATTTTCTTAACGCCTTCCTGGACAGTTTTTATGTCATTTTCACTTTTAAGTTTTTTGTAAGCATCAATTTGATTCCTGAAAAAGTTTTGAAGATTTCCGATTTCAAGAGATGAGTCTTTACTGTCCTGAAATAAATAAACCAGGTTGGCAATATCTTCAGGCTTGTTATTTAAAGGGGTTGCTGAAACCAGGATGATTTTTTTTTGTACTACTTGACCGTCAGGTAAAATTCGTCTGGTAGGTGTTTTACATATCTTCTGCAATTCATTATACATTGCAGCCGTATCTGTTCTGAATTTATGTGCTTCGTCAACAATGATCAAATCATATTTTGCAGGATCAGTAACTTTGTGTAAACTTCCATTAGTTACAATTTTAACATTGTCCAATCTGAATTTATCAACAGTTTCGGACCAGTTTTCTTTTATTGCAGGTGGTACAATAATTAATGTTCTGGAACGGTGAGTCGGAAAACCATTCGTATAGAAATACTTCTTAGCGATAATAGCAGCCACAACAGTTTTTCCTAAACCAACTACATCAGCAAGGATAAAACCATTGTGTTTCATCATTTTTGTAAAGCCATCGTTGACCGCATCGATTTGATAGGAAAGCCTTTTAAAACCCTTTGGAAGATCGGTTATAGAATTCGGATCAAAATCAATGCTTTTACCAAAGTACTCCACAAGAAATTTAAGATAAACCTCATAAGGTGTGTAGGTATCATTCAAATAAGTCTCTTTACGAAGTTTTTCAATATATTCTTCAGCAACCGGAATCGATTCCTGCCATAGTTTGTTGAAGGTTTCCACAGCGAAATCAATGTCTGTATTATCTCTCAATTCCACATTGAATTCAAAGTTTTTTGAAAGTCCTGCATCTGTGAGATTACTGGAACCAGTGATCACTGAACCATACCCGTGATCATGTTTATTCTCTTCCCTGAAAATATAGATTTTGGCGTGGATATTCTTTTTGGGATGTACTCTGATCTTCACCTTTCCGCTTACAATATCTGTGATCAGTTGGAGCATTCCATCTTCTACTTGCTTGTCATATTCGGCATCCTGAATATTTCTTTTTACTTCATTGAAAAATTCATCCTGAGCTTTTTCTGCACTCCCGTCGAACAGCAATCCCTGGCGGCTGGCTTCATGAATCAACTGATCAACATTTATTCCGACCAGGATTCTTATTTCATCTGCTTTCTCAACAAATTTCCTGATCCTGAAATAGCCTGATGCCCGAAAGTAGCCAACCAAAGCATCAAAGAAGTGTATATCTTTATATTGAAAGATGCCCTCAATTTTATTGATGAGGGTATTTGTCTCTTCATTTGTAAAGAATTTTGTATTCATATTTTCTTTAGTGACTTAATTTTCTATAAGGTAAAAATCCTATTTCCACTCCTGTTTATCTATTATTTTAATATTGAATTCAAATATAGTTTCTTATCCCTAATCATACATTTGTTGTAAGCCAATTTGAAGATTTGCCTTAACTTATTATGCAGAAGGTTATGGTATCATCAAATTAATAATACCTTTTCAAGGGTTCATCTTGATTAATTGAATGAACCTCGTCAAAAATACGATTTAATTTTAATTTTCTGATTTAGTGTATTCACTAAAAAGTTAGCTATTTAATTCATCGATTTCAATAATGTGCTTCGAAAATAACATTTAAAAATGTGAAAGGTATTCATAAAAGATAGCACCCGATTTCATGTTGAACTACCTTTACAAATTTAATTGATTAAGTTATTCATAGAGATAAAGGAACTTTCCCTGATCCAAGGGTGAAACCAACAATATTCTATTAAAATCATATTTAATTTTTGGAAGATCATTGAATTGTCTTAAATCCAAATCATCCATACCATACCCGATCGTATCAACAACAGCTAACCACCATTCAGGATATTTATGCTTAAATCCACTCACTTTGGTTTCTTTTTCTTTAATTATCAATTCGAGATTTTTATAAATAAGGTCTACAATAACCCCTCCTGAATCGCCATCATTGCTCAATCCATATTGATATTGCTTTTCGAGTTTATTTTCAGATGGAACAATTCTTACTTTGAAATTTGCACTTATTTCATATTCCCTTCGCTGTTCAATATATGGCTTATGTTCGATCAAAAATCTTTTGACTTCACTTTTAATCTCTTTTTTTTCAGGTAAAGGTCTTTCATACGAATAGCAAACAAAAGCACTTCTGGAGAAGCCAGAATCAGAAACCTCATTCATTATTTTTCTAAATAATGCATACATAGCGAATTCATCTTGCTCAAGTCCTTTAAATCCATTTCCAATGACTAGATTTTGATTTAATCTTCGCACTTCTATTGCAATTCTTCCGTTGACAAGAATATCAGGAGGAATATTTCCATCTGGTTCATATACTACATTTGTAAACCCTTGAACTTTTAAGCAATCAATAACCAATTGTTCTTCTCTTTTAGGTGGCATAAGTGAATTTTTCTAATGTCAGTAAAGTGATAGTAATCAGAATATTATGAATTTATAATTTTAGTAAATAAATCAACTTAGAATTATTTGATAAATAGTTTTAGAGATTTCTAAAAGAATCTGTGTTCTAAATTATTATCTTGATGCTTTTAATAAATTTGAAATGCAGCATTTTTTTTAAAATTTCCCTTTAGATTATCTCGTGAAGCTTATTGGTTGATTTTAGCAATAGTGCCTTTTGTACACTTTTGCATGTTGGATTGTCTGATTATGGATTTTTGGCAGCAGCATTTGTTCTAAACTCATCATATAAAAACTTCACTACTTCTGCAGATACCATGGTTCCGGGTATATTTTTTAATTCTACATTAAGGTTAGTTTTAACTGCATTTACAATTGTTTCAGTATTGATATTAAATGCTTTTGCAAGCTTGATTAACTTTGTCGGAGCATAAATCTCAAATCTCGCTTTTAATTCAGGGAAAACAGACGAACCAAATAAGGTATTTAAATGTGGATTATATCGATTAGAGACAATATCCGTCAGGAGGATTCCCATAGTTTTCCAGTTTGAAGGGTTATTGTTCTCAGTCATACTTTCTCCATTTACAAGAGTAACCAATTTGTCTTGCAATTGACTAGACATCCCAATTGCTTTATTTGTATAAATAAACTCTTTTCCTAACATACTGCTATATTCAATTGAATAGAATTGTGAACTTGGTTGAGGCAAATTTTTAAAAACATTTGAATATTCAACATAATCATTCGACCAAATAGTTAAAGTGAAATAATCCAATGATTTATGAAATATTTTTGAATAGTTTTCTGAGTAACTAATTATTAATTCTTTCTTAGCTCGAGTCATTGCAACATATAATTTAGCAATATCTCTGAAGTACTCTTCAGTGGGTTTGTAAAGATTGGGAAAAATGTTTTCGCTGCAGTTTAGAATAATTACTTTATCAAACTCAAATCCCTTTGTTTGTTCTAAATCTGAAATGAATATTTTATTATTGGCCAAATCAGTTTTTCCATCAAGCATTGGGAGCTTAAACTCATCAGCAATAAACGTAATATCATAGTAATCATAACCACAAAAAGCAATTATCCCTTTTTCTTCATCATTTAGTTCTTGATTCAAATAGACCAGTGCATAATTAAATTCTTCTTCTAAACCATTTGCCTTCCTAAGAAAAGGTTTTGGTGATGAGAAGTTAGCATACTCAGGTTCTATAATTTCGAATTCCTCAGTATTAAAATCATCTAAATCAATATTTTGCGTTAAAATGCTCGAGGCTGCCTGAAGAATTTCCCTACTATTTCTATAATTCTTTTTTATATACCGAATGTTTGGTGGATTTATACTGATACCAGCATTTCTCAAATTATGATGTTTAGTAAAAACTTTTTGTGCTATGTCACCACACAAGAATAGATAGTTTTCTTGTTCTTTGACTAATCTTTTAATAATATTCAATTCCGTTGTTCCAAAATCTTGTAACTCATCGATGAGGATACATCTGTACTTTTCAGAAATATTATCTATATGATCACTTAAAGGCTTTATTAAATTGAGATAGTCGCTAACACCAACAAATTTCATTTTTTCCTCCCATAATTCTAATCCACGAAGTATATCTTGTCTAAATTCCTTAATTAGTGGCACTTTTCTGCCTTGTCTTTCTATAGTTAAATAATTATCTCTGTTTAGTGGAAGCATTGAACTCCTAATCCAGTCAAATTCTTCTTTTAGATATGCTTTGGCATCAATTCCTCTGGTCAAAAGAGATGAATGTACTTTTAAAAGAACTTTGGCATCATCATTATTTGCTTTACATGTATAAAATTCTTCCCAAATTTCAGCTTCACTTTCTAATTGTTTAGCTGTGTAATCATCATAAAGCTTATGATTTCCTGGTTCAAATTCATATAAAAGGTCTTTACATACCTTCCAAAATGACTTGACTTCAATTCTATCAATTATATTATGTTTGTCCTCTATGTTTTCAATTTGTCTTTGAATTAATTTTTGAATAAGTTTTGCTAAAGATCTGTTAATTGTTACTATTAAGATTTTTTCATTTTCATATTTTTCAGCTAAACGGATTGCTCTTTTCACAATCACGCACGTTTTACCAGATCCACTAACTCCTAAAAGTTTAGCAGCTCCATCAAAATCTTCATCTACTACTTTACGTTGATCCGGATGCATAAATAACATCCATCCCATCCAATCTTTACCTTTCATTATAGCATTCAAATCATCTTGCTCAAAATCGCTTAATTTTATGAAAGTATCGTTAGAGACAATAGTATCAATACTTTCTTTTATATTTATATCATCGACATTAATAATGTCATTTGTATATAAGTCTATCCTGTTACTTGCTTCTTCAATTTGACCTGCTTTTAAAGAAACAAACACATCAAACAGGACGTCTTGTTGATCCTTATCTTCGACTTCACCAATTATTTCCAAGAATTCATTATCTTGAAAAGTGGATTCCAAATTATCCAGTTTTTTCATAATGCTTCTTTTAAGATTCTGGTAAATTATATCAATTTTTCTCTCAGAAAGCTTGTCTACTAATTTACCGATTGACCAGTCAGATTTTTTATCTATAGTTATATCTCCGTCTGATTTATATACTTTAAGAAACTCTGTTTTGTCAGATTTAACTCCAATTATTAGTCCTTTATTTGCATTTAAAAATGCTTCACAATCATCATGACTTCCAACATAAAGAATAGTTATCAGATCTTTGTTTACAACTGTGATTAATCTACAAAAACCAGTAAGATCATACTTTACACAGTTTTTAATTCTGGTTTCTCCATTATTTGTGGTTTTATAATTTCCAAGAACTTTAACACCAAAAGTTTGAAGTGAGCCAATGATTTCATTGGCTTTTTCTGCGGCTCTTTGATGTTTTCCTCCCTTTTGAAAGAGCGATCTGCACGATTCATTGAATTTTTTATATAATGTTACTTCCATATATTTTTTTCTATGACATATAATCTACCAATAATACCCTAATCACCCACAACTTAACTTAAGTACTCTCCAGATCCCCAAAACTATAGCTTAACATGTGGGAGAAATTCTTAATCTTCTTAATTTATTGAAAATAGTCTCATAAACATACAAAAATCCAAAAAAAAATCCCCAAAACCCACCCATTTTTTACCTACCTCTCCAAACTTTATAAAGATTATATACACAACAAACCATCCCCTACCCGTCATCCCACCACCAGACTTTCTATCAATTGCTGCAGATCACCCCTGAAAGTATGTTCGGTGGCATTTCCTGCTTTATATCTTTTGTTGATGTGGTCGATGTATTGGTCGGTCGTCATGTTTGATCGGGTATGTGTTCGGTCAAAGATAGGGAAAAAGCTGACAGGAAGGGTAAAGTAACAGGATTTTTTGAGACAAAAAACTGCTTATAGCTTCTCCCCTGCTCCCATCCTGAGAAAATGCTGATTTCAGACTGCCTGCAGTTTACATGATGCATATTGAACTTGTTCAGAGCCATGTTGAACTTGTTCAGAGCCATATTGATGTTGTTCAGAGCTACGATGAACTTGTTCAGAGCCATGTTGAACTTGTTCAGAGGCATGTTGAACTTGTTCAGAGGCGTGTTGAACTTGTTCAGAGGCGTGTTGAACTTGTTCAGAGGCGTGTTGAACTTGTTCAGGAGCGTGTTGAACTTGTTCAGAGCCATGTTGAACTTGTTCAGAGCCATGTTGAACTTGTTCAGAGCCATGTTGAACTTGTTCAGAGCCATGTTGAACTTGTCATTTGAAAAAACGACCCTGTTAACAGGCTTGTGGAACTTGTGTAATTGGAAAAGGAAGGTATGCAAAAGGGCAGCTTCATTCGGATAAGGCGTTCACTGGTTAATCTTTATCCCGCAGTAACCGAAAAAGTCAAAGGGAAAAGTTGCCATGTTCAGGAGGCTTTACAGATATCCACTGCAGCGGTACTTCAAAGTCGGGTAAAACCTGTATTCAGGGAGGTGAAGCCTTGAATTCGCCATATAATAATGGGATATTCCACCCATACATCAAATAATCGTAAATTTTTATAAAAAAATGCTATCCTATTTTTGGTAGTTAGCAAAGTTTTGTTATTTTCGTATCGTTATAGCTGGTTTACACCCTTTTCCAACTTATAATACATCGGTAAATTCGGTTTGAACCAGTATTTATTAATTTTAAAAATCACTTTACATGAAAAACAGTAGAGAAGGCTCATTCAGAGCAAAATTCGGAAGGGCAAAAGAATTGCTCACAACACATTACAGGATTTCAGGCTTATCAACCGTTCAGGCCGGAAGAACAAATACCGGGTATGACCGATTTGATCGACAAGATGTTCGCTGCCGACGAAAAGGTGGCCAATGCAACAGACACGCTGAAATCCCTTACGGACGATAGAAATGAGGCATTTTTAGGCAAAGACGGATCCTTCATGCAACTCGTCATTCAGATCAAATCTGCCGTCGAAAGCCAGTTCGGCAAAAATTCTTCAGAAGCAACCATGGTCAACCGCTACATCACCCTGATCAGAAGCACCAAATCCAAAAAAACCAAAAAACAGGGTACTGAAGAAACTGCCGAAACTCCGGCTGCAAGAAAAGAACGGAAATTCGGTTCAATGCCTCAGGTGCTGAATGAGATCATCGTTTCCCTGGCCAACTACCCGGATTATGCACCGTCCAACGAAAATGTGAAAGTCGACACGCTGAAGGCATTTCATCAGAAACTTACCGGCCTGAATGAACAGGTTGCCGTCAAAGATCTGGAGTTGAGCAACGCTCAGGATATCAGAAGAGCTCTTTACGAAGACCTTGCCGGTAGGGTCCTGCGCATCAAAGCTTATGTCAAAGGACAATACGGCATCAAATCCAGAGAGTACCTGACGATAAAAGGAATGAGATTTTAGGGTGAACAATTGATTTACATCAGCCCGTACCGCTTTGGTGCGGGCTTTTTTTGTTCCCAAAATGGGTTATGCACGTTTTTCTGTTCTAACTTTCAGCTCTGCGGAATTTTTTGTTCATCCTCAAAAAATACGGAAACATAAAGGATTGATGTTGAAGATATGAGGAAAAAAATCAAAACCTGGTCCGTCTAAAGTATTGCTGACATGACACTAGCAGGATGTTTTTTTTGAGGAACTCAACTCTAATTTGCCCAAAATAGCTTTTTTGTAAAGCTTCCATTTCCATTTTCAATATTTATTATGAGAATTTGATTTTCAGCATTTAGTGTAATAGAATACTGCATTTGACCTAAATAATTATCTCTCAATAATACTCTGCCCATAATATCGCAAACGGTAACTTCAGCATCATTTTTAACCAATAAAAGATCAAGAATTAGTTGATTTCCGTTTGGATAAACTTTTACAGGAAGGTTTTCTCCAAAATCTTCTTCAATATTTCCAAAATGTAATTTGAATCGATTTCTGTCATCAGATTTTTCTGCTTTAAAACTATAAGTTTGATTCGTTTTCATGTCCTGAATATTGCTAGTTTTACAATCTTCAAGTAATATTACCTCAAACGAATTTAAATCGAAATCACAGGTTAATGTATAGTTGTCATTTGTTCCTGGAATGAAATCTATTGGTACGACTGGGTTGTTATTTGTACTTGTTAAGTTTAATACTGATAAATTATCTGAATAATAGGGAATGTATAAACTAGGTGCATTCTCATAATTACTAAATAGTTTTAATGCTCCCTTTTCATTTTCCAAATATCCAAATTTCAATTTTACTTCATCAGACCCTGATCCGCTTTCTGAATTTATTCGAATGCTTAATTTTGTTTCATCAATTGGACCAATATTAAAGAAATTACTTTCTCCTCTTAATATACGAACAGCGTTCGTCATTGATAAATCTCCTGCATTATTGGCTTGCACAAAGAAACCTTGTGATGGTCCAATGTATCTACTTACAGAATTTGTACCCGTGTCATCATTATCTGCAGAATTATATACACCATAATTATTAGCTACTGGATTCCATATCCAAATATTATATCCTCCACCTGAACTTTTTAAGTTTGTTCTTGTCCATCCTGTTGAAGCTTTCCAATCAATTGAAGAAGGGTAAGGATTGCCTACCAGATTAAACCCTTTTAGAATCTCAGACTCGCTGGCATAGGAGAGGGAAATGTTTTTTGTGCCATTATTCAGATTGCCTACGAATTCTTTAGTTGGCTGGCTTTCCTGGAAAGAATAAAGGTATCCACGTCCTACTTCAAAATTACTTCCCGGATGTACAGTATTCCAATTTATTGTTGATGATGTATTTAATTTGTAAATCCAACAACTGTTAAATTCATTCCACAAATATAAATCGTAGCCTGTGCCATTTCCATAAGTTCCGGAAGGCAGCCATGTACCACTTATGCTTTGATTAGATACCGGAGAAGAAATAAAATGCCAAGACTCTGCTGGTCCCTCAAAATAACACATTGCAGTACCAGGCACATCAGAAAGATCGTGCAATAACTCTGCTGTTCCGGTTGCATCGGAATTTAATACAAAACCACTACTTCCGGCATTATTAATAATTGAGCCTGTAACCTCAAGTTTTTGTGCTGCTTCAATCTCAAATATTTTGCCATTATTTATAAGTAAATTCCCGGAAATAGTTGATAAGGCAGTGTTTCTGAGTGTCACGCCACTAGCGTTATCAATTGTTATATTATCGAATATCGCGTCAACATTTCCGTTAATTGATTGGGCACTTGTCCCCCCCATAAATATCGTGTTTCCAGATGCGGAAATATTTGAATAAATTGAAAGGTCTCCCAATATATTCAAAGAAAAACCGGGTAATAGTTTATCTCCGCTCCCACTTAAAATCAAGTGATGATAACCGTAACTTCCACCGGGATTGATGATGGTTTGCTCTTGGTTTCCGTTGTATTCTATAGTATTGAAATTTGTGCTGCAATCAATAATACTTGAATTAATGTCATAACTAAGTGTGCCTGCTATTCGTGTAATACTGCCAGTGGCGGGTTGAAATAAGGTATTTTCTTCAATTGTTAAATTATAGAAATCAGTGGTTCCTGAAATAGTTACCGGCTCATTTTCGATCCCGTGAGCAAAATTTATGGTCCCGGTTCCTGGGTTTAATACTCCATTATTAACCCATGCATTATCCGCACCTTTGATCGTTAATACGCTGTTAGGATTTAAATTTAAAATACCACCGCTCTCAATTATTATATTATTACAAATAGCTATTGAGTATATGGTAGGGTCATAATCGGTTGTTGCAGCATTCGGTATTGTTACCGTAGTCACGTCTGATGGGGCGCCTGCGGGTGTCCAGTTTTCTGCTGTCACCCAGGATGAACTGGTGGATCCATTCCAGGTAAGATTTAGGTTGCTATATTCGTCCATGGTAACTTCTTTTACGCCGAAATTGGAAGAAAAGACACCTACATTTACATTGGAAATCGATACCCAGTTTTCGTAAACATTATAGGCTGACCTGCCATACTCAATCGTCATACTCCCAGAAAAAACATGTACAAAATCAACAAGCTTATTTTCATCATTACCGTTAAGTTCTGAATCCAGATAGTGACTTCGCAGCAAGGCTTGTGTTCCATTTCCACCCGTTTGAATAAAATCATAAATGCGGTTTATGGCTCCGTTTCTCCATGAAGGTGAACTACCCAATTTCACTTTTAAGCTTATTTCCGTCGGTAAAGTTCCAACATTTGGAAAAAATATTGTTGTGTATTGGTTACCAAAAGTGTATTCAGTACCGCTGGTGATGCTACTTCTTCTAATAATACCGGATACATCTCCAATTCCTTCTGTAGTTGCCAATCCACCCATATTCAAGATGTTGGTACTCATATCTAAACTCCCTTTATATGCCGATGGATTTGGGCTTACCAAATTTAGAACTCCTGTAATTACCAAATTTCCGTTTGAAGTAACACCACCAATACCATTAACTTTAAAATTTGTTATACTTCCGCTGAATAAATCTGCAGGTAGGGTTATCGGAGAAGTATTTGCAAAGATCATTTCAGCACTAATATCACCTGCATAAATATTTCCTGAAACCCGTGATGGCGAATTTCCTGACAATGTTAAAGTATTTGCAGATAACGTTAATGTTCCTGATGTTAATGTCAGGGTTCCTCCAACATTCAAACCTTGATTCCCCAATGTAACACCTCCTGACCTGTTGATAATTAAGTTATTAAATGATGGGTTTTCATTGAACAGGTTATCATTTATAGTTAATGCTGAAGTTCCGCCAAAACTAAGGTTTGAGCCTGAACTAACTTCTATGGCGCCTGAAGGATTACTGATAGTACCGTTTAGATTCAAGGTTGAATTTCCAACAATTAAATATCCATTGTCCAGAGATAATACATTATTGACCTCTATATTGGTAACTTGGGTTACATTAAGGGAATTATCAATCGTCAGGTTATCAAAACTTATTGCTGAAGTTCCTGAAATGATTTGTGAATTAGCCCCATTAAAAGTATATGTACCTCCTGCCGTACCTGTAAATGTTCCGTTATTAATCAAATCCCCACCTAAAAAGTGCGGGAGAATACCTGTTTCAAAGGTTGAACCAGACTCAATTGTCATATCCCCTAAAATTATTAATGTTTCTGCAGCTGTTACTACAGCAGTTCCATCTACCGTGAAATCCCCATGAATTGTCATCTCTGAAGTTGGCATTGTCTTTGTTCCACTGCCGCTGATAATAAGATTGTAGTAACCTGAGTGACCACCTATTCCAATAGGATTTACAATAGTCTGATTGGTGCCGTTCCATTCAACTGTGTTCTGGATTGCATGGAAATCAACAACACTTGTTGCAGAAGCAGAACCAACTCCTGAAATACGCAGCATACATCCTGCAACTGGTTGGAATATGGTGTTTTCCCCTACTTCAATATCATAAAAATTAGTTGTTCCGGCTATATTTACTATTACCTCAGGAACACCATGATTAAAAAGTACTTTACCTGTACTGGCATTAAAAGTACCATAATTCTGCCAGGCACCTGTAGAACCCACAATCGTAAGTTGAGAGCCGGCTCCTGCATTTAATACAGCTCCTGCCTTTATTTCAATCGAAAGTATAGTACTGCTGGTACTCGCCGTGATCAAAGGATCGTTGGGTGTTGTAGCTCCATCAGGAATAATAACATGCTTCTCAGCTGAAGGCGCGTATGCCGGCATCCAGTTGGATGCCTCATACCAATCGGTACTGACAGAACCATCCCAGGTAATTACATCAGAAACCGAAACAGCAAAGCCATGTTCAATAACTCCAAAAGCTGATGGAAGGTTCCCAAAATCAGCGTTGCTCAAAGTTATCCAATTATCTGTTGTATTTCTTTCGCTATGACCGCGGTCGAGCAGCGTTGCACTGGGAAATATATAACTGAAAAAACCAAGACCTTCTTCATCCAAACCATTTAATTCACTATCAAGGTAATGTGATTTTAGAACTGCATTTGTAGCACTTGCCCCAATTTGACTTATATCATAAATTCGTTTGATACCATCCTGTTTCCATGTTGGAGCACTTCCAATGCTGACTTTTAATGTTATCTCTGAAGGTAATGTGCCAATATTTGAAAATGTCACACTCGAATACTGGGTTCCAAAAGTGTATTCTGTATCTGGTAAGATAGTGGTTCGTTTGATTTTCCCGGTAACCTCTCCCTGTCCAATGGTAGTGGCAGTAGCACCCATAATTAAAGTGTAGGCCCCAGTACTAAAACCTCCAATAGTAGAAGATGGATTTGTAGTTTGAATATTCAAAATGCCGTTTACCGTTATATCGGATCCTGCAATAACACCCCCGGTTCGGTTTATCGTTAAATTATTGATGGATGGTGAAGTTAAAAATAAGTTGGCCGGCAAAGTCAAAGCGGTCGTTCCTCCAAAAATCAATGATGATGTTGCTACAGTATTTATAAATCCTGATGTTTTTGTAATGGCTCCATTTATGGTTAAGGTTGTTGTGCCCACATTTAAATTTCCATTTGTTAGAATGAGTTCATCATTCACGGTAACATCCGTAATTATTACAACCCCTGCTGGGTTATTAATGGTTAATTTCTCAAAAGCTGTAGGCGAACCACCATAAATATTTTGTACAGATGTTCCATTCAGGATGATATTTGTCCCGGCCGAAGCAATAAAAGTTCCCCTGTTATCAAAGGGCCCTCCAACAGTATGGTCGTAGTCTCCGGTAGCGAATGTTGCGCCTTCAAGAATTTCGAACTCCATACCAATCGTTAAAGGTGACTGTGCTGTTGCTGTAACAGATCCTGATAATTGAAACTCATCTGCAATATTCAATGCAGTGATGGGCATCGTTTTAGTACCGGTACCACTAAGTATGAGTTTATAATAGCCGCCATTGCCACCAATCCCATTTGGATCTACTATGTTCTGGTCCCCTCCATTCCATTCTACCGTATTATTTATACTGGAGAAGTCAATTACACTTGTCATATCAGCAGATCCTGTCCCTGCAATCCTTAATATACAGCCAGAAACGGGTTGCATTGAAGTATTTGCTCCGACTTCAATATCATAGAAATTAGTTATCCCTGCAACCGTTACAATTTCATTCAGCACTCCATGATCAAAAAGCACTTTTCCTGTACCCGGTAAAAAAGTGCCCTGATTTGACCAGGCTCCAGCGGAGCCTGTGACAGTTATGGTATACGTATTGGCAGATATTGAACCACCAGCCTCTATTTCAATGGATTTTGCTATGGAATTTGAGGAAGCAGTCAACGAAGGGTAATAGCTTAATCCACCCGGTATCAAAACATCGTCTGTGGACAACGGAACACGACTATAACTCCAGTTATTCGGCTGTTCCCATTTCGTTTCTTGTCCTGATATTTCCCCTTTCCATGTGTTTTTGATGCTTAATGAGTATGCTAAGCCAACTTGTGAATCCTCAAGGTCACTTGTTGTTACTGATCCAAGTGGCATTCCGATTACGCCAATGAAGTGATTTATGAAATCCTGGTTTGCCTTGCCGTGTTCATGGGGATCACCAGAAGCATGATGAATGAATTTATGCCAGAACACGAGTTTAGATTCTTCATTAAAAGTTGCATCCAATTCAGAAAGCAAATATCTCATATTGATCGTAGCCTCAGATGTTGAAGAATTCTCTGAACAGGCTACCTGATACAGTCTCTTAACTTTTCCATCGGGGGAAGGCATCCAGGGACTCCAGGAAGGTACTTCACCAATCGTAATTTTTAAACTGATCCACGTTGGTTTAAGGTTTGCATCCGTAAAGGTGAAGGTAGTATGTTCACTTCCAAAAGTGTATGGTACATTTTGTAAGAAGGTGTGTTCTCTTTTTACAATTCCCGTAACATCACCATAACCTGTTGTCGTTGATGCACCTTCCATTTTCAGCGTATATATGCTCATATCTAAACATCCTTTGAAGGCTGAAGGATTAGTACTCTGCAAATATAGGATTCCATTCACTGTTAAATCACTTCCGGCTGTAATACCAGCCCCGTTAATGGTTAAATTATTGATATTGCCGGTAATTATTGAGGAAGGAAGAATGATTGCAGATGAATTATTGAAATTCAAGGTAGATGAGGCATCCCCCGCATTAATATTTCCGCTTACTTTTGTAGGCGAATTACCTGATATGGTTAATGTGTTTGCTCCGACAGTTAATGATCCGGAAATTAATGCCAATGTACCTCCGATACTTACCGAGCCTCCTAAACTGATCCCATTAGCTCGATTCAGAGTCAAATTATTAACTGAAATACTGGGCAAAGTAGTACCCGCGCCACTTCCGCCAAAAACAATATCGGATGTACTTCCGCCTATTAAAGTACCTGAGGTAGTAACAATTGCACCATTAATAGTTAAGATATTTGCCCCTATATTGTATGCTCCGGTAGTAAGAGTAATTGTTGTTGTAATTATTATATCACCATTTTGGGTTAATCCATTACTATTGTTAAGTGTCAATGCATTGATTGTATTAGCCACAAAAATTCCGGCTGGAATACTTTGTGCATTCGTGCCTTCAAAAATAACTACACTTGAAGCTGCTGTTGCATCTATTTGATTTGCCGTAGCAGAAATAACATCACCTGTTAAAGTTAACTGATTCCCATTGATAACAAACTTTTTCCCACTGGTGTTTGTAATATTTTTCAGACTCCTGTTTTGATCTAAATAACAATCATTTGCGGGAGTTGAAGCAAACGAAATATCAGCTCCGTCAAGAGGTACAACACCGTATTGCCAATTGGCAGCGGTAGCAAAATCCGAATTCGTATTGCCCTGCCATATAAAATCAAGTGCTGATTCCATTGCCCCCATCTTAGGTGGGTCGTTGCGGGTGATTCCTTGAAAATCAGTTGTAATTCCTGTTCCGGAAACTCCGGACAATGAAGCAGAAATCTCGTAATCTAATGAATTTGTTCCTCCCGGTGTAGTAAAACCCGGATTGGTATTCAAGCTATTGACATCCTGTCCTGTAATAATTGGCAATGAGGTTTTATTTGATGAATTCCACCAACCCATTACGCCTCCGGTACCTGACACAAAATAATCGTTGTAATTAAGTGTTATGTTTGTGCTTGCCGTATAATTAAAATAGGCAGCATAATGCAAATTTGTCCCAGAAGTAGTAGAACGGGCATTCATAAAAATATTATTTCTGAAATTCCGAACATTTGTTGAAGCATTACTCCAAATAGCATACGATTTATTAGTACTTCCGGATGCCAGGTTTCCACCAATATAGATGGTATTGAAATAAAGACTATTATTGTTATTTGAAGCACCCGTTTCATAAATTCCGTAAATGTCAGTACGGGTATTTCCTCCCAGACTGATAATATTGTTCGAATATGTGGTTACGCCAGTAGCTATTTTTATACCATAAATTATTGCTGCTGTCGAAGTGGCTCCTGTTACAGAAAGGCTGTGAATGAAATTTTCGGAAACATCATTGGCACTTGTACCACCGGCAAAATAAACACCTATTACATTTCCTGCAAACAAATCATTCGTGTTTGACAAATTATAAATAGTATTTCCTTTTACAATTTTAGCATATGCTGTTCCTGTAATTGCCAAACCACAAACTGAGGCACTGCTGGTTGCATTTGTATTTCTATTGGATATAGTTAGATCGTAAACGATATTATTGGAGATGGTATTGATACCATTTATAGATGTAATCCCGTTTATCAAACCCAGCGTACCGGTATTTGTATTAGTGGTTCCATTCGTGAGTTTTGAAATAGTATTATTTGAAATTACATTATTACCTGTACCTGCACAATAAATCCCGTAAACAACCTGGACATTGCTTGTACTTGTTGAACTGGCATAGATACTATTGGCCGTAACGGTACTACCGATATAATTATGGCTGATTGTAGTATTACCTGCAGATGCTGTTTTATTAATACCATAAAAACTACCAGCTAAGGTCGCTCCATTGTTAACAGTTACAGAGCCAATAGTATTGTTCTGACAAATAACTTCGCCGGTACCTGAAAAATATATGCCATCTATAATTTGACCTGTAGTTGTTCCGTTAACTGTTATTGAACCTGTACCTGTTACAGCACCAATTGTATTACCAACGATATTTCCAATATTTGCATTTCCGCCCAAAATTTCAATGGCTCTCCATCTTCCGTTCGACGAGTTACTCCAACTAAAATTTTGAATGGTATTATTTTGAACTGAACTGGCTGTCGTTGTTGATACATTTAAGCTTATTGCCGCAAATGTATTATTTCTTGCATTGGTTTTTGTCCATGGTGTGCCTCCGCAAAAAGGAGAACTACCACCTATGTAATTATTTGAAATGTTAAAGTTACTGCCGGCTGTATAACTTATAAGTATTGGCACATAAAGTACATTAGCTGTTGGAACAAAAGTCGTGGTTTCATAAAAACTATTTCCATATATTGTCCAATCAGTTGTATTCGTCGACAAGGAAATTCCATTGGAAGCAGTACCATGCTTCACAAAATCAAATATATTATTATTGCTAATTATGTTTCCGCTGTTATCTTTTCCTGCAGTTCCCAGTGAAAAAATAGCATTTACAGGTCTGTTCGCATTTATTGCATTGGTAATGTCATTATGCTCGACAATATTTGTATTATTTCCTATTGCTGCAGTAGTAGTTGAAAAGAACAAAATACCGCTGGTAGTATTTATTTCTGAGCCTTTAACTGTAGTATATTTTAATGTGTTGTTTGTGGCACCATTTATAAAACGTATGGTTGAAGTACCTGCAACAGAGGAATTACTTGAGTTAATAATACTCAAATCTTTTACTGCACCTTCCGCATTCACCCGGCCATCTATGGTTACATTATCTGCACCGTTTAAGTCAATCAAAGGTGTTGCAAGATTTCCATTGATTGAAAGTCCTGTTTCAGTAGGATAAATAAGAATTGAAGAATAGATTGAACTGCCGGTACCGCTGGAGTTTAATACTGCTGAAGCACTTTCAGTTGTACTGCTATTTATTTTAATAGTGATAATACCCTGATGTGTACCGTCATTTATTTTATCAAATGCGCGCTTTAGTGTAGTGTAATGAGCCAGCGTGGAATTAATTGTAGCATTGACTTCAATGTCAGGAGGCGAATATTCGATCCAGGTGGAGTTTGTACCACTTGCGACTTCCTGCCATTTGTGAAAATAATTAACTACCCCGCTATGAATACCAATATCCGCACCCGTTTGAATGACATCATCAGCTCCAAATTTTATCACTATTTTATTGGTGGTTTCAAAAAAACTAACCTGTACATCTGCATATTTATAATCATCATAATCGATTTCCATATCATTGTATTCTATCGTAAAGATTCTATTCGGAGCAATTCCTGTTACCAGTGACCTTACCCAGGAAGCAGGAGTCCTGCCTAATTGACAATCATGAATACCCAACGCTAATATTTGTCCG
>Ga0209573_1001586_pt1 | contig 34021 bp, 40 predicted proteins | sample TNRBio252014_DNA_FD_185870 | JGI IMG/M metagenome (GOLD analysis project Ga0209573, IMG submission 185870) | Wastewater treatment Type I Accumulibacter community from EBPR Bioreactor in Madison, WI, USA - TNR Reactor_6/25/2014_ DNA (SPAdes)... | ecosystem: Engineered > Bioreactor > EBPR >...
TGCTGCCAGCGGCTTGAGTGGTCAGGTTGTACGTCGTTCCGGCAACGGTGGTTGTGGTGGGGAAGCGCACGGTATAGGCCATATTGGGTTCCAACTGCGTAAGGCCGTATTTAATGCTTGCCGTATCCGTTCCGGTAGCGCTGGAGAAATAATAGTTTCCATTGGCGTCCGTGGTGGCAGTCGCTAAGACAGTTGTACCTTTGAGTAATTGCACCTGAACACCCGAAATGCCCGCTTCGCCCGCGTCTTGGATGCCATCGTTGTCGGTGTCTAACCACACGCGGTTGCCGATTTCGAGCGGCGCGGGCAAGTTCATCACTTCCAAGTCTCCAAGTCCACCAGCTTTATCCATGCAAGCCTCAGTACTCAGATTGCAATTATCCCACCAAAGTTCGTTGGCTCGTTCTTGTTGTCCATTGGTATTATTGAACGCTACATATCCATTAGACGTAAAACTTACCGGATTCAAGGCGGTCGTCACAACCTCGTCTCTGTCACCAAATCGGTGGCTTGTCACACCTCCTAGTGTGATTTCGGCATGTGAGTAAGGGTTCCCCGTTAAAGAGGTGCCCCATCTTGCTTGATCTTCATACAAGTCGTTTTGGAAGTAGCTACCGATCGCCATACTAAGTGAGCACGTTGCATCTTTGGTAATCTTCAAAATATCCCCATTCGCATAATACTTTGTATGAGGCCCACTACCACTTAGATTATACTGTCCTCCTCCCGTCTGAAATCCGTTCCTGTCTGTTAATCCGAGCAAAAAATTCCCGTTATTGTCAAAGTCAATATCGGTAAACATCGGATGGTTTTCTGTTGTTACAAACTCATTCTTCCAAGGCCGCCAACGAGCGCTATGTGTGACGGTGGGTGTTGACCCTGTACCTCGAATAGCATCGTTATCTCTATAAGCCATACTTTGAGTATATACCACCGTTGGGGTTGTTGGGATATTCGTTGTCCCTAGATTAAAGGCGTATAGGTGCAAACTCATGGTTGCGCTGGTGCCAATTTCATTGTTCGTGGCATCTTGACCGCTACACATCACCCCCGTATAGAGTTTACCTTTAAACACCTTTAGACCAAATGGCCGATATTCTCCTGCATTGGCAACCCCTGTACAAGGATCGGGAATGGGAAAAGAAGTAATCTGTGTAGCAGTTGGGACTTGCGGAGAAATGGGGTTTTGTAGGTCTATCCGATACAACTTCCGGTCAAACAAATTGGTAACAAATAAAAACTGCCCGTTTTCACTGATATCCAAATCACCTAAAGAAGTTTTACCGACTTGGTCGTAAGCATCAGCATCAGTACTGGGGGTAAAAAGTGGCTGGGCAACTAAATTGCGGGCTGCATTGCTTTTAATATTATATGCGCCCGAGGCAGCATGGGTTGGAAAGCCCAAAGCGTCTAAGTCTGCAAATAGCAAATTACCTGTTAGGTTTGGTGAGGCCGGGTTGATGATATAAACTGCACCTGGCCCACCCGGTCCTAATCCCGCATGACGACGAAGAAAAGCAGACACAAAAAGACGTTCGGCATGTTTACTATATGCATTACCCCACAACGTACCTACTTGCCCAGCCAATGCCAGCGTCGTATGCCCCACTTGTCGCTGGGGAATAGAGCCTGCCCCCCCTTGCGCAAAGGTGGTGATAACCAATCCATTTTCAAAGTATCCGGTTGAGGTAACGGCCGATTTGTTTGCCGTGTAACTTGCATCTCCTGATGGTGCTGCGGGGGTAGGTGTTGGATTACCTGCACGATGTATCACATTGTATAGGTCAGGTACAAAGGTTGTCTCTCCGCCATATTCTCCCGGATAAAACAGTGCGAAGTTTGCAGTACGAGTACCTGCCGACGTATTGGCCAGAAACTGCACCGACGTACCATAAGCACCACCACCGAGTGCCGAATAGTCTATACCATTATCCGCAAAACAGGCTCCCGCTGGGATGATAAACTCGATCCGTACCGCACCTGTACAACCCGAAAGGGTGTAATTCGGCGCACTGGCCGCCGTCGTGGTTTGAGTTGTACCGCATTGCGTTCCGGTGGTATCGTATGCCCTCACCTCAACGCCAGCTACGAGTGGCTCGGCGCTCTCCTGGGTACCATTTCCGTTAAAGTCTCGAAAGACCGTTCCTGTAATTTGTGCATAGGCTGTCTTGGCATATATCATCATGATAAACCCTAACACGACAAATCGTTTCATGTCCTCTTTCTTGAGCATTGTTTTAGCATTTTTATTAACACGGCAAGGCTACAAACCTTCCTGAAGAACTTGTCAAACGAAATGCCTTTTTTTTCAAGTAAAATGCCCAAACATTTACATTACCTTATTCTCTCTATTATATGACATGAACAATAAAATTTTACATAAATAATTATTAATCAGAAACATACACTAAATAGATGTGAATTTGAAATTATTATAATGTCACCTTATTTTGCAAAAAAACAAGGTCTATTTTCTTCTCAAAATGATTCACTCTGATTTCAACGATGTGCAGGGGGAGATCACACGCCTTCTTCAGGAACTCAACTTGGGTCATACCGAAGCGTGGGCAGAAATCATCCAGCGCACTTATCCTCAACTTTGTCATCTATCTTCGAACCAACGCTCAAGCCTAAAAACCCTGGTGTCTGGGGACACATTAGACACCAAGTCACTGGTTCATGAAGCATTTTTAAGCCTCTATTACAGCCGCCAGATAGAGTGGAAGAACCGCCTTCACTTCTATATGACAGCGGCAAAATCCATGCGCTATGTGCTACTCAACCGCATACGCGAAAAAGGTCGCTACAAGAGGGGTTATTGGGCAGAGCATGTTACTTTTGACGAGGAAGTTTTTCAACCACTTGAAGAAGCGATTTCCTCCGAAAAACTTTTTGAAGCACTCGAATCATTATCCCAGTCCCATCCTCGCGGTTACAAGGTCGTACATTTGCGGTTTTTCCTCACAATGCGAGAAACTGAAATTGCAGAATTAATGAATCTATCCACAAGAACCATTATCAGGGACTGGCTGGCTGCTAAAGCACTTCTCTCTAAGTATTTAGCATCAGATTTTACCTAAACGATAGATATTAGGAAATAATAAATGACCACAACGCAACAAACGTGGGAAGTCTTGGGGCTTTATATAGAAAAGCTTTTGGCTATAGCTCCAGAAGAACGTCCACAATATTTGGCTGGTATCGAGAAAAAAAATCCAGCTTTAAAAAACACCTTAAACACCTTATTGGGAGCACTTTTACAACACGGCGATAAAATAGAGGCTCTTTTCAAAGACTTAGAAAACATAGATCTCCCAGTCCAAAACAACCAATCTTCCGTCATAAGCCTCTCACAAGGAACGATTCTCGGCAAATATGAAATCCTTTCATTTATTGGTGCCGGTGGAATGGGAGAAGTATATAAAGCCCAGAGATTGGGTAATATTAAACAAATCGTTGCGCTTAAGGTTTTCCGCCAGCGGTTTATATCTCTGAATATTATAAAGCAATTTGAACAAGAACAACAAATACTCGCCGGGCTGAATCATCCTCATATTGCCCATTTCTTAGATGCCGGACAAACAGAAGGCGATCAACCTTATTTGATAATGGAAATGGTGGAGGGGCAACCCATTACAAAATATTGCGATACACATAAACTAAATATAACACAACGAATTAAACTTTTTTTACAAGTTTGCGATGCGCTTCAATATGCACATCAACAACAAATTGTACACCGAGATATTAAGCCAGCTAATATTCTTGTCACCGAAAACGGTCAAGTTAAAATATTAGACTTTGGGATTGCAGGTTTCCTTGCTGAAGACCCTCACTCACTCACAAGCTCGCAAGCCATTCAAGGGCTTTTCACGCCAGACTTTGCCAGTCCCGAACAATTTAAACAAGAACCTCTTACACCAACGTCGGATGTGTATAGTTTGGGTATTCTGCTTTTTGTGTTATTGACGGGGCAACAGCCTTACAACTTAAGCCAAGTACCTCCCTTAAAGCTATGGGAAATTTTTCAAGAAATCCCCTTTCCTTCGCTATCTCAAGCAATTTCTGGAGCTTTAGGTTCCAAGCCGTACGACGTAGTTGAAGGTGCAGCCAACCGTAACAGCACGCCCCAGCAGCTAGTCAAAGATGTAAGAGGCGACCTCACGTTCATTGTAGAAAAAGCAGCCGCGCGAAATGCAGAGACTCGATACCCTTCGGTACAAGAACTGATAAATGATTTGGAACGATTCTTGGCAAAAAAGCCTATCACAGCCAGACCACCAAGAATTTGGTATCTCGCCAATCGTTTTATTAACCGTCACTTCGTACTCATAGCAGTAGCATTAGCCGTATTGATTCTAACGAGTACGGGAGCTGCTTTTTTCTTGTACCAAGAATCGAAAAAAACACAAGCCAAATTAGAAGAAAACGAAGTCATCCAAAAATTTATCACTACTCTGGTTTTTGATGATCAGTTTGGTATCAATAGCGGCTTGAGGTTAGACTCTTTACAAGTCCGGAAGTTCTTAAACTTGGCCACGTTCAGAATCCAAAAAGACCTCAATACGACACCACGCCCCAAACTAAATGTCCAACGGTCGCTCATAGACTTTGCACTCCAAAGACGACTTTTTGCAGAGGCCGAGGCCATGATTAGACAAGCAAAGCCTGAAGCTGAAGCTTATCCAGACCTCAAAGCTGGCCTACTGAGTCAAGAGGCTGTTTTGTCTATCTATAAAGGCTCCCCTTTAAAAACTTCTCTTGCTTTTATTGAAGAAGCCAAACAATCATTAATCAACCATCCAAACGAGGATGTAAAGTCAGAATTAATGATTACAGAAGGCGTTTTGCGTGGCGAAAATCAGGAGTGGCATACCGCGCAATCTTTGCTCATAGAAGCCCTACAACAACGGCGTATTCGTTGTAAAAGCGAACCTTGCATAGGCGTAATGAATGTGCTCCAACACTTAGGCGACCTTTGGAGCCACCAAAAACAATATCGAAAAGCCCAGCCATACTATGAACAAGTCATTCAACAACTTAGCTATTTATTGGGGAAAGACCATTTGTTATTGGTCGTTCCGAATGCCAATATGGGTTCGCTGCAATCGCAATTGGGACACTATGATCGCGCTTTAGTGTACTACAGAGATGCATTACGCATAACAAATATTCACTACCAATCAACTCACGAAGATAGGCAAATGATTTTATTAGGCATTGCAAGTGTAGAAAGTAAAATGGGTCAAAAAATGCTTGCAATAAATAGATTTAAGCAAATTAAAACCCTAAAAGAGCAAATAGGGGATACTCATTCGTTTGCTTTAGGACTTACCAATCAAAAACTTGCCCTGACGTTTTTAGACATCAACCAACCTCTGGAAGCCTTGCTTCCGGCGCAATTGGCGACTAAAATTTATGAGAACACCTTTGGCTCTTCCCACCCCGAATCTATAGCAGCACGGTTGCTATTGGCAGAGGTTTATCTCTATAACAACCAACCGGAAATGGGAGAAAGTACGATAACCCCCCTTTTTCAAAATACAAAACAATGGTCTTCCAAAGATGTTATACTGACGGCAAAGGCACATTTATTACGTGGATGGATCATGGTTGCTATGCAAAAAAATGACGAAACTCACCGCATTAGAGATCATCTCCAACCCTTTTTTGATCACCCCGAATCCTTCCCTTCGGATGTTTTGGGGGAATGGCAGTGTTTTGCGGGGCTTTTACGTCTCCCACAGCAACAAGCAGAAACAGAAATAGCCTCTGGAAAACAAAAACTGCGGAATGTCCGTTGGAATAACCATGCATTTTTCTCCTTCTTTGAACGCATGTTAAACAGCAAAAATCTTCACTAACGACTGTTTTTCAATCACTTTAATATACCAGCGTACAAACAAACCTGGAAGAGAAGATATTCAAGTTCCTGCTATAAACACATTGGGGCTTTATTCACACCATACAAGACAGCGTTTTTGATACGCGAGGTCGGTCATCGTACAGTCGAAAGAAATTGTAAAATGATCCTGTAAAAACATACGTTTAGCAAGTTCCCCGATCTTCAACCGCATGTATGAGCCGCATTTACACCTCTTGAAAGTTGAGACGCAAAGGTGTGATGAGAACAACTCTAAGAAGCTACGCGCTCAATATCTCATATGAAGACCCCAAACTCATCATAGAAAAAGGCGCTAAGACCGGATATCCCTCACCCGCTTGCAGAACTTGAAAATACCAGACAAAAGGAACGGTGCGTCTTATGAAGCGTAAGGACATTTATCTTACAAACCAATTCCATTCTCATGAAACGCCTTAGTACCCTGCTCCTTTCTATTCTTTTCACCAATCTCATCCTTGCACAACCCCGCTTCCCTGAACCGGATTTTGTTTTTGACGACACGTCTTTACCACGTATAGACATAACGCTTTCACCGGATTCCTTGCGTTTGGCTGAAACCAATGTGAGTAGCAATAAAGAATATGTGGCTACTTTTCAGTTTATGCGACGTGGTGTTGCTGAACAAGTCGAAAAGGTGGGCTTCCGTGTGCGCGGAAACACCTCACGAAATGCACTAAAAAAATCGTGGAAAATCTCTTTTAATACCTTCCAAAAAGGCAGAAAATGGTATGGCTTAGAAAAATTAAACCTAAATGGTGAGCACAACGACCCCTCCATTATCCGAGCAAAATTGGCATGGAATCTCTTCCGGCAGTTTGGCGTTCCGGCCTCGCGTGCAAACCATGTACGGGTATTCATCAACGGAACCTATTATGGCCTTTACCTCAATGTGGAAAACATAGACGAAGAATTTGTGCAGTCCCGCTTTGGCAACAACAACGGAAACCTATATAAATGCCTCTGGCCCGCAGACTTGGCGTGGCGCGGCTCCGACCCAAGCGCCTATAAATTCACCTCCAGCGGGCGAAGGGCATATGAGTTGGAGAACAACAATACCACCGACGATTATACCGACCTCCGCGACTTGATCCGAACCATCACCCAAACCACCGATGCCGCTTTTCCGGTGGAGATTCAGAAGGTTCTCAATGTGGATGGCTTCCTAAAAGTCTTGGCAATGGATGTTGCCATTGGTGGATGGGACAATTATTGGTGGCTAAAAAACAATTATTACCTCTATAAAAACCAAGAAACCGGACGCTTTGAATGGATCCCGTATGACTACGACAACACCTTTGGGATAGACTTTGTGTCGCAAGATTGGGGAAACAGAAATGTGAACACATGGGGCAACCAGTCGGAAGCAAGGCCCTTGGTAACACGCTTGTTCAAGGTGGATGCCTTCCGGTATCGCTACTTGTATTACCTGAAACAAATCGTGACCAACCTAACCAAGCCCGGTGTCTTAGACCCCGAAATCAACCGCTTATACAACATGAACTTGGATGCAGCCTTGGCCGACTCCTACCGTTTATTGGATTGGAATTGGGATACATCGTCCTTCGCCAAGTCCTACGATCAAGCTTTGGGAGGGCATGTAAAATATGGACTTAAGCCCTTCCTTACCAGCCGATACAACAGCGCCATAAGCCAAATTTCCTTTACCAATATCCCGCCTATTTTGCGTTATCCCAAACAATCTGTTTCCGTCTTATCACCCAATATGCCTTTGGGCATCCAAGTACAAGTTGAAGACGACCAGCCCAGCCCGACGGTCACGCTTTTGTACCGCTTTAATGGTGGAGCAGAAGCCACCCTTCGCATGAAAGACGATGGAACTGGAGGCGACACCACCTCCGGCGACGGTTGGTACACCGCAACCATTCCCGCCATGAGAGCAATAGGCAGTTTATCGTGGTACATCGAGGCTGATGATGGGCGATTGGGCGTCAGCGTTTTTCCGGCAGGTGCACCCTCCGCCCCCAATATCGTTCCAGTCATGGTCTCGCCCATTGTCCTAAACGAATTTATGGCCGAGAACACCAAAACCATCCAAGACGAGGCCGGACAGTTTGAAGACTGGATAGAGTTGTACTACGCTGGCGAGACCACCTTCTCCTTAGAGGATTATTACCTCTCCGACGATCCGGCACGGCCCGACAAGTGGCCCATTCCGACCACCCAAATTGGCCCACAAAACCGTTATCTGCTCATCTTTGCAGACGAAGACCGTACGCAAGGCCCGTATCATGCCAACTTTAAGCTGAGTAAAGGCGGCGAGTACCTCTCGTTGGCAAAAAAAGAAGGAGGTACGGTTACGCTTATAGATGCGCTCTCTTTTGGGACCCAAACCGCAGATGTATCCTATGGTCGCGAGCCAGATGGAACAGGGAATTGGGTGTTTCGCAGCAAGCCCACCCCCGGAAAAGCCTATCTCACAGCCTCCAGCCCAGACCCGCTGCCAAGCTCGTTTGTGGTTGGTGCGGCCTTTCCAAATCCCTTTAGCCACACCTTTCAAGTTCCCATAAACCTACCACAGGCCGGCGTCCTTGAACTTTCGCTCTTTGATGTCTTAGGACGCGAGATACATCGGATGCAAACCCATAGCACTGCCGGACAACAAGTTGTTAACCTTTCACCAGAAGTGCCAAATGGTGTTTATTTGTTGGAAATAAGGTTAAGCGCCGGACAAAACCGTCAACAGAGGAGCGTAATACGATTGGTCAAAACCCGCTGAAGAATTGTTTGACCAAATCCCAGAACATTTTTATATATTGCGCTCTAAATTCACCACTTATAACCAAGCCACCATATGCGCGAGGTCGTTTTTCTGCGCCAAAATGCAGACAAATGGAAAAAATACGAACAACTTTTCGAGCAAAAAGACCATTCGTCGGCAGACGAATTGGCCGAGGTCTATTTGGCCTTGACGGATGATTTGGCCTATTCAAAAACCTATTATCCCAACAGCAAAACAACCGACTTCTTAAATGTCCTAACGGGCAAATACCACCAGTTTATCTACAAAAACAAACGTGAAGACCGCAACCGCCTCCTTCGCTTTTGGGTGGATGAAGTGCCGGAGGTGATGTACCGCAACCGTTATAACCTACTCCTTGCTTTCGTGGTATTTATGCTTGCGGTGGGCATTGGCGTGGTGTCTGTCTTACAAGATGAACGGTTTGTACGTCTTATTCTCGGTGATGACTACGTCAACATGACCTTAGACAACATCGCACGGGGAGACCCGATGGGCGTGTATAAGTTTGCCAATGAATGGGACATGTTTTTTAGAATTGCTTATAACAATGTAATGGTGGCGCTACGGGCTTTTGCCTTTGGGCTGCTTATTTCTTTTGGTACGGGAATGTTCATGTTTTATAATGGCGTGATGTTGGGTTCTTTTCTCACCTTTTTTGCCCTCCGGAACTTGCTTTGGGAGTCCACATTGGTGATCTGGATTCACGGCACGTTGGAAATCTCGGTCATTGTGGTGGCGGGTTCTGCTGGTTTTGTCTTAGGGAACAGTATTCTTTTTCCCGGAACCCTTCCGCGCGGAACCTCCCTCGTCAAAGGGGCGAAAGAAGGCATGAAGATTGTTATTGGCACGGTTCCCATTTTCATAGTGGCCGCATTTTTAGAAGGATTTGTGACGCGCCATACCGAGATGCCCGCTTTTTTGTCTTTGTTCATTATCGGGAGTTCAGCAACGTTTATTTTGTGGTATTTTGTTTGGTATCCTTATCATCGGTTTGGCAAAGGCCACCTTATAGAAAGGATCAAACATTCCGCAACGCAGTTCCTTCCCTTACATCATTCTAAAACAAACACTTAAACACAACATGAGATCTGTCGAGTTCAAAAAAACACGCGCATTGGGCGATGTGGTGAACGACACCTTCACCTTTGTTCGGGAAAATTTACAGCCATTAGGCCGAGTGTTGGTTTTGTTCGTCTTGCCGCCCTTGCTCTTTGGGGCCGTGATCGCAACGGGCATGTCGGGGGAGTTGTTGGCCAAGATCATGAACCCCAAACTGATAGAAGAGAACCCCGGCGGTATTATGGAATTATACCGCCAAACCTTCCTTACCCCATACTTTGCCCTTTCTCTTTTGGCTTCTTTGGTGGGATACTTATTGCTCTATGGCGTTACCATCACCTTTATTCAGCAATATGTAAGAAATGCTTCATTGGCCTCGCAGGATATATGGAGCAATATGCAGGGTAAATTAGGCCGCATCTTCTCTACTGTAATTGGTGGTGGACTGCTGTTTTTTATTTTTTTCCTAATCCTCTACATGATCTTGGTAGCGATAGTCGTTGCGCTAAGCATGATGGGCGGAGGCGGCGGTATTGCAGCAGGTATTTTTGCTTGCTGTGGAGCCATTTCCCTCTTCATCATCGTACTTTTTGCAGGCGTTGTCTTTCAGCTCATCATTCCCACCCGTATGGAAAATCCAGATATGGGACTTTTTGAATCCATCTCTTATGCCCGCAACCTCTTGACGGGGCGGTGGTGGCAAGGTTCAGGATTGCTTTTTGTGATGTTCGTGATTGTATTTGTAATGGGATTGGTCTTTACCATACCCGCAACCATCGTTACTACATTTGCAGGCGTGGCTGTCATTTCCGAGATGGGATTGGTGTGGAAGATTTTGTTTTACCTCACCAATATCGTGAGCCAAATAGGTAGTTTATTACAAGCTATGATTATTGTTTCCTTCTACTTGTACTATCACAGCTTAGTTGAAGAAAAGGAAGGGACGAACCTTTCCCAACAAATTGACGAGATGCGCTAATGCAAACAAGGCGGATTTGGTGGTTTTTGTGGCTATGCGGGCTTTTCGGGTCTCATTTATCTGTTGCGCAAGGCGTCGCCGTAACGGACTCCTTGACGTTGCGCACGCCAGACCTCAAACAACTTGAGCAATTAAAGTCTGAAATTCCGCTGCCTATTATTAAACCTATCCCACCAAGTCCGTCTTTTTGGGACAATATTTTTGAAGCCATAGACTGGATTTTGCAAAACATGCTCGGTTCTGATGGCAAACGGACATTTTGGAAAGTTGCTCCGCTTGTCATCTTTTCCTTGCTCATGGTCTATCTCTTTTGGCGTATGGCCAGCATGGACAGAACAGGGCTTTTTTATGGCGTTGGCGCACCTTCTGGCGTTGGTAAAATGATGGATATTGCGTCTTTAGGCCAAATTAACTTTAGAACCGAAATCCAAAATGCCGAGCAAAAAAGACGATATCGAGAAGCCGTGCGGTGGCACTACCTCCAACTACTCCATCATTTAGAGCACCAAGAATTAATCCTTTGGAAGCCCGAAAAAACTAACGCGGATTATGCCTCCGAACTAAAAGGGAAACCCTTCCTTCCAGCATTTAGAGAAGCAACAAGGCACTTCGAATATGTTTGGTACGGCGAGTATGCCCCCGACGAAATGGCGTATCGGCATATTGTTGCTTCGTTTGAAGCCCTGAGCAACCTAAACCCTAAACAAACATGAACCTTAGCCGCATAGACCGCGTTTTGTGGGCTACGCTCATCTTGGGCGTGGGGTTCTATGTGTTTTACGAAGCAACAAAACCTGCACCTCCAGACTGGCGCCCGACCTTCGCACCCAAGGACAAAATCCCATATGGCCTCTATGCATTAGACAAAATTTTGCCAGAAGCCTTCCCTAACCAAAAACTACACCGCACGGAAAAATCTGCATACGAACTGTTATCCGCACTTAATAACCAAAACAAAACCAACACCAATTTTGTATGGATAGATGTGGGCGTGGAATTATCGCCCCTCACCATTAAAACCCTTAAGCAGTTTGTAAAAAAGGGGAATGTCGCCTTTATTTCCTCGTATTATTGGCCTAAAACCCTAAAAGACTCCCTGAAGGCCGATGTTGGGCTTGGCAACGAAATGCCCGGATCGGCTCAGGTAAACCAATTTGCCCGATCTGTTTCGGAAATGTCCGATACGTCTTCGGTCGGGCTTCGTCATGCGCACTTCAAAGACAAAAAGTTCTGGTTTCCATCTTTTATGCAAAGTGTCACCTTCACGGCCTTTGACTCCACCCAAACGCAGGTTTTGGGTGATGCTTTTTACAAAACCAATAAACTCTTTGAGGCTGAACCTAACTTTATCCGCATGAAAATAGGCGATGGTTTCCTGTTTCTACATACGCAGCCTTACGCCTTTACCAACTATGGCCTTCTGAAACAAAACAAGGCAGCCTATGCCTTTGGCGTCCTTTCCCATCTTCATGTGCAAGAAACGTATTTTGATGCCTATCGGCGCGGCTCCGCCACCGACGAATCCTTGATGCAGTATGTTTGGCGGTCAGATGCCCTTCGTTGGGGCCTTTATGGCTTATGCTTGCTTCTATTCTTTGCCTTTTTCTCGGCAACCAAGCGACGACAACGTACCATTCCGGTCTGGGAATTACCGAGAAACACCACACGCGATTTTGTGAAAACACTGGGACGTCTTTATTACCGGAGAAAAAACCATAAAGACCTCGCCAACCGAAAAATTACGTATTTTCTGGAGACCATCCGGAACCGCTATCATGTTCAAACCGATCTTTTAGACGATGCATTCTTCGAGCATTTGGCCGCCAAAACAGGCCATAACAAAGAATCGGTGGCTTCCATGTTTTTCTTCTTCGAACATTTACAAAAAAAAGCTGTATTGAGCGACGAAGACCTACGAGAGCTAACACGTCGTATTCACCGATTCTGAAAACCCAACTTTGATACCACGATATGTCCACAACTCAAGACTACGCCAACCGCACCGACCTTTCCGCCTTAAATGAGGCCGTTGAAAACATTAAAAGCGAACTCGGCAAAATGATTATTGGCCAGAGCAACATGGTAGAAATGCTGATCACAGCACTTCTAGCAAATGGGCATGTGCTGATCGAAGGCGTCCCCGGTGTTGCCAAAACCCTAACCGCCAAATTGCTGGCTCGTACCATATCGGTTGGCTTCTCGCGCGTACAATTTACCCCCGACCTCCTGCCCTCGGATGTGTTGGGAACCTCCATTTTTGATCCCAAATCCTTGGTATTTACTTTCAAAAAGGGGCCAATCTTTGGAAATTTAGTGCTTGTGGACGAGATCAACCGTGCACCCGCTAAAACACAAGCCGCCTTATTCGAGGTTATGGAGGAGCGGCAAGTTACCGTAGATGGGATATCATACCAAATGGAAAAACCATTCTTGGTATTAGCCACCCAAAATCCTGTTGAACACGAAGGTACCTACCGCCTACCCGAAGCACAGTTGGATCGCTTTCTATTCAAAATATTGGTGGATTACCCCACTCCCGATGAAGAGGTCCAAATCCTTTCCGGCTTTCATACACGGCTCGGCATAAACGACATTTCAGCGCTCACGCCTTTACTTTCTGGCGAACAGGTGCAAAACCTACAAAAAGTGGTGCAAAGCCTGCACGTAGAAGATAAAATCCTGCGTTATATGGCCCAACTTACCACCGCTACACGAAATAATCCCGCCCTCTATCTCGGCGCATCACCACGGGCATCTTTGGCATTGCTAACCGGTTCTAAAGCGCTTGCTGCCATTCGTGGCCGCGACTTTGTAACACCGGAAGACGTACAAACGGTGGCCTATCCCGTTCTTCGGCACCGCATCCAGTTATCACCAGAGCGTGAGATGGAAGGAAGTACGCCCGATCAAGTGATAAAATCCCTCATCGAGAAAATAGAAGTACCTCGCTAATGCCCCATTACACCCCAAATTTCACCTTTATGAAACGCTTCTTCCTGTTTTTATTTGTTTTTTTGACCGCTTGCACAGGAACACGGCCAGAACGCAACGGCCACAACGCTTCCGCGAAAAACCCGCGTGAACGCGTCATTGCCTCGGTGGATTCGCTCTTCAATGCACCCTTGTTTAACCATGCACATTGGGGTGTTTTGGTCAAATCCCTTAAAACGGATGAAATTTGGTACGAGCGAAATGCAGACAAAATGTTCATGCCCGCCTCTAACGAGAAAATCATTACCGGAGCCGTTTCTTTGCAGAAATTAGGTCCAGATTTTCGTTATATCACCACCATTGGTCATCGCGGAAGCATTGTAAATGGTGTACTAAAGGGCGACCTATTGGTATTTGGCAGTGGCGACCCTTCGTTTAATTTTCGATTTTGGGACGACAACCGCGCCGTGTTAAAAAAATGGGCTAAAGAATTAAAAAACAGAGGCATCCGAGAAATAACGGGAGACTTAATCGGCGACGACAATGCTTTTGAAGATTACCCTTATGGTAGTGGATGGCCTTACGACGACTTTGACTATTACTACTCTGCCGAGGTTGGCGCCTTCCAATTAAACGAGAACTATATTGATCTTGAAATTACACCGCCACGTACTTCAGGTGAGGCCATGAAGGTACAACCCAGTATTCCAAGCCGTTATTACACCATCGAAAACAACCTCCAAGTGGTTCCCAATGGCTCCAATCGTATCACCATTTCCAGACCTTTTGGAACCAATCGCCTGATGCTGAAAGGACAAGTAACCTTAGGCGGTAGTTCTGTGACAGACGCTATAACCATTACCAACCCTACTTTGTTTTTTATGACCGTCTTTAAGGAGGTTTTAGAAGACGAAGGTATTAAAATCTCTGGAACTGCACGCGATTGCGATGACATTGCAAGCTACAACGGGAAACCAACCGATGTTACGGTGCTGATCTCCGAACAATCGCCGCCTTTCTCTAAACTCTTGGCGGAAATGATGAAAGTCAGTCAAAACCTTTATGCGGAAACGTTTACCAAAACATTAGGCTGGCAAACCACGGGAACCGGAAGTTTTGAGGCAGGGAAGTCCGTCGTACAACAACAATTGGCGGAGTGGGGCATTCCTCCAAACACCTATGTTTATGCGGATGGTAGCGGTCTCTCTCGATATAATTATACCAATCCACGTATCTTGTCGAATATCCTTACCCAAATGCGCCACTCACCGAATTGGCTTGTGTTTAAAGAATCTATGCCCATTGCGGGCGTAGATGGGACGATTCGGAACCGCATGAAAACCGGCGCAGCTTTCAACAATTTGCGAGCAAAAACGGGAACCATCGCCAATACACGTAGTCTTTCCGGCTACCTAACCACTGCAGACGGCGAGGAACTGGTATTTTCATTTATGGTCAATGGTCATTTGCTGTCCTCCCGCGATGCCGATCGCATAACCGATACTGCCGCTAACCTCTTAGCCGGATTAAAGCGATGACAATATCGCCACATCAGGTGTCTTGATAAATCCAAAACGTACAAAAAATGCATCTACACCCTCCTTGCCAAAGCCCAGAGGCTAAAAAGCAACGATACGTGTAGATGCAATACGTTTGGTCAACCCGTCTTATGCCGGATAATCATGCGGCAATTCCACATTCACCGCTTCGTTCCAAGGCAAGCCATGCTGGTTTAAAAGGGTCATAAACGGATCAGGATTTAATTCTTCACAATTCCAGACCCCCGGTTTTAGCCATTCAGGATTGCTCAGCATGAGCATTGCACCAATCATGGCCGGCACACCCGTCGTATAAGACACCCCTTGCGCCTGCACCTCACGCCATGCGTCTTGATGCTTACAATTATTCCACACATAATACGTGGTATCCTCTCCTTGTTTACCAAGTCCTTTTATTTGGCAGCCGATGGAGGTTTCGCCCGTGTAGTTTTCGCCAAGCGTACCCGGCTCCGGCAACACAGCCTTCAAAAATTCTAAGGGCACAATGTCCATTCCTTGAAACTTGACCGGTGTGATGCTCGTCATGCCCACATTTTGCAAAACCGTAAGATGGTTGATGTATGCCGCTCCGAACGTCATCCAAAAACGTGCCCTCTTAAGTGTTGGAAAATTCTTCACCAAAGACTCCAACTCCTCGTGATACAAGACATAGCTTTCTTTTGGCCCAATTCCCGGATACGAAATTGGTTTATGAATGCTCATTGCCGGAATTTCCACCCATTTTCCATTTTCCCAATAACGTCCGGGCTGGGTGATTTCGCGGATATTTATCTCCGGATTAAAATTTGTTGCAAAAGCCTTTCCGTGATCACCCGCATTACAATCTATAATATCTAAATAGTGCATCTCGGAAAAATGGTGCTTATTGGCATAAGCCGTAAAGACTTGTGTTACACCCGGATCAAAACCACAACCGAGCAGCGCCATAATGCCCGCTCTTTCGTAACGCTCGCGGTATGCCCACTGCCACGAGTACTCGAACTTGGCCACATCCTTGGGTTCGTAATTTGCAGTGTCCAAATAATGTACACCCGTCTCAAGGCAGGCATCCATAATCGGCAAATCCTGATATGGTAGCGCCACATTTATCACCAATTTGGGCTGCACCCGCTCGATGAGTGCCGCCACCTGACGTGCGTCATCGGCATCCACTTTGGCCGTATTTACATGAGAAAGCCCTAACTTGGCACAATCTCGCGCAATCGCATCGCATTTGGCTATCGTCCGGCTGGCTAAGGTGATCTTGCCAAACACGTTCGGATTCATGGCACATTTCTTGGTGACAACATTCCCGACGCCACCCGCGCCGATAATCAATACATCAGACATTTTTTTACTTGTTAAGAAGTTCTTAATTACCCTATTGAGCTTAAACTACTATAATCAACTTGCCTTTACGGATTTTTTTTGGTCAATTTATCTGCAAGCATCATCCAAAACCAATCCCTACACAAAAAGGCTGCCCACACACTTGGTTGGACAGCCCTAAAATCGTTAAACATTAACCAATGCTTATTCTGATGTAGAAGAAGCCTCTTGCTTAGAAGCACCCTTTCCACGACGGGAACGACGGGTTTTTCTCTTTGCAGCCGAAGCACCATCTGGGCGGACGTCGTTGTAGTCCACCAATTCAATCATGGCCATTTCAGCGGCGTCACCTTTCCGCATTCCAAGACGGATTACGCGGGTATATCCACCGTTCCGGCCCGAAATTTTATCGGCAACTTCGCCAAAAAGTTCTTTTACAGCTTCTTTGTCTTGCAAACTACGAAAAGCCTCACGACGGTTGTGCATCGTGTCCGCTTTTGCGCGGTTGATAATAGACTCCACATGCTGACGAAGTGCTTTTGCCTTCGGTAATGTTGTGGTGATCCGTTTATGCTGAATCAGTGCCGTAGAAAGGGCCATCATCGTCGCTTTGCGGTGCGATGCAGTGCGGCCAAGTCTGGATTCTTTAACTCCGTGTCTCATGATGTTTTCTAAAGAAGGTCGTGTGCGTATTTAGGGTGTGCAGGTAGTCTGGCTTTATGCCCCACGCCGCACACGAAAAAGGTTAGTCTTCGAGATACTTATCTACATCCGTTCCGAAACGTAGGTTACGTTCCTCCAATACTTGCGCCAATTCCATCAGCGATTTCCGCCCAAAATTGCGAAACTTAAGCATTTCCGATTCTTCACGGCGTACCAAGTCCCCGATGGTCTTGATGTTGGCCGCCTTCAGGCAGTTGTGCGCACGAACAGAAAGCTCCAATTCGTCCACACTTTGTAGAAGCAGGGAACGAACCCTTTGAACTTCCTCGTCCACCTCTTTAACGGCCACCATTGGCTCTGGCTCTTCATCCATCCGGACAAACAGGTTAATGTGGTCGCGCAAGATTTTTGCTGCCTCTGTAATGGCTTCTTCCGGCGAAATAGAACCATCCGTTTCCAATTCCAACGTCAAGCGCTCGTAGTCAACACGTTGACCTACCCGCGTAGGGGTTACATGGTATTGAACGGACTTGATAGGCGTATAGATGGCATCTATGGCAATGACCCCTATGGGATCATCTGCACGCTTATTGTCCGCAGCTGGGATGTACCCACGCCCACGGCCTAATCTAAGTTCAACAATGAGGCGAGCAGATTCTGCCAAGGTTGCAATATGGTGGTTCTGGTTAAGTACCTCATACTCTCCAGTAGCATCTGCAATGTCTTTTGCCGTCCAGTTTCCCGGCCCTTTGAGCGTCAGAAAGATTGGATTTTCTGGCTCATCGTCATATTTAAACCGAACCCCTTTCAGGTTGAGAATCACCTCAACAACATCTTCAGATACCCCGGGGATCGTAGAAAACTCGTGCTGAACCCCGTCTATTTTAAGCGCCGTAATGGCTGTCCCTTCCAACGAAGAGAGCAATACCCGACGAAACGCATTGCCGATCGTCACGCCAAAGCCTCTTTCGAGCGGCTGAATCGCAAAACGACCGTACTTAGGGTTTAATTCTTCTACTTGTACGCCTTCCGGCATTTTAAGGGCAATGGTGCTCATAATATTCAATGGCATGTTTTTATCTTGAGAAAATCGGCAAAGGTGAATTTAATGACCTCTACCATAGCACCTTTGTTTAAACTGTACCTACCGTAATAACCAACATATGGTCTTACTTTGAGTAGAGTTCGACGATGAGTTGTTCCTTAATGTTTTCCGGAATGTCTTCGCGGCGCGGATTCTCCAGATACTTTCCGGTCAACATATTTCGGTCAACTTCCATCCACGTCACCGTCCGGCGGTTACGGCTCAGATTGTCTAAAACCACAGACAACTGGCGACTCTTCGGACGAATAGCAATGACATCTCCCGGACGAACCTGATAGGAGGGAATGTTGACCGGATGATCATTGACGGTAATATGACAGTGTGTTACCAACTGCCGAGCTTGGCGGCGTGTACGCCCAAAGCCTAAACGAAAAACAACGTTATCCAAGCGTGCTTCCAAGAATTGGAGCAAGTTCTCGCCCGTAACCCCTTTCCGACGGTGGGCTTTTTCAAACAAATTGCGGAACTGGCGCTCCAACAATCCATAAATATGCTTGGCTTTTTGTTTCTCTTTTAGCTGAATGGAATATTCGCTTTCCTTACCACGGCGCGATGGCCCATGTTGTCCGGGTGGGTAAGGCTTGCGTTCAAGCGATTTACTCGGGCCAAAGATGGGTTCGCGGAACCTTCTGGCTAATTTCTGTTTGGGGCCTCTGTAACGAGCCATTTTTTTCTCCTCTTTAATACGTAGTGCTTACGGGGGTATCTAACATCTTAGAATAGGTGTTAGAAAGTGCGCCCGAAAAGTCTGCTAACCCAAGGAGGCTAACAGGAGGGTTCTGGAATAAGTACGAATTAGACGCGGCGGCGCTTTGGTGGGCGGCAACCGTTGTGGGGAATCGGGGTGGTATCACGGATCGTCAACACGTCAATGCCTGCTGAGGCAATGGCACGAATGGCCGATTCCCGCCCAGACCCCGGTCCTTTTACAAATACATCCACTTTGCGCAGCCCCAAATCAAAGGCTTCTTTTGCTGCATTGGCAGCAGCTACTTGCGCAGCATAAGGTGTATTCTTACGGCTTCCTTTAAATCCCATTTTTCCGGCTGAAGCCCAAGCGATTGCATTTCCCGAAGAATCCGTTAACGTAACGAGTACGTTATTGAAGGTCGCTTGAATATAGGCGAACCCCTCGGGGGTAACATTCGCTTTTTTCTTTTTACGGGCTGCAGCCGCCGCTTTTTGTGCAGCAGATTGTTTTGCCATGGTTTTACTAAACTGGTTTTCCTAAACTTAAGCCATCTATCCGGCAAAGGATTGCAGGCTGTTGAACCCAGCCCATATTCCTGCAATAAGAAATACGGGATACGTTCCTGTTACTTCTTCGGAGCCTTCTTCTTTCCGGCAACGGTACGACGACGACCTTTACGGGTACGTGCATTCGTCTTAGTACGTTGCCCACGAACGGGCAACCCTTTGCGGTGACGAAGCCCGCGATAGCACTTGATATCCATCAATCGCTTGATGTTCAACTGAATCTCGGTTCGCAGTTGCCCTTCCACCACATACTCGTCCTCGACAATGCGGCGGATAGTTGCGGTTTCGTCTTCGCTCCAGGAAGATGCTTTCCGGTCTGGGTCAATTTCTGCTTTGGTAAGTACATCCTTAGCATTGTTTACCCCAATACCAAAGACATAACTTAACGAAATGTCTCCGCGCTTGTTAGCGGGAATATCTACACCTGCAATACGTGGCATATCCGTTCTGGCTTTTTATCCCTGACGCTGTTTATGCTTCGGGTTCTTCTTGTTAATGATGTAAACGCGTCCTTTTCGACGAACAATTTTGTCTTCAGAGGAACGCTTTTTTACGCTTGCTCGTACTTTCATTGTCTTGATACAATTATGTATTACGGGGAAACGTTCGGGCGTAGCTTCTTAGAGAAACCAAACCCGTACTTTCAATTATTTATAACGATATACAATTCTTCCTTTGCTCAGGTCATACGGCGAGAGTTCTACCGTTACCCGATCTCCCGGGAGAATTTTGATAAAGTGCATCCGCATTTTACCCGAAAGCAGGCCCAATATTTCGTGGCCATTTTCTAATCTTACCCGGAACTGGGCGTTTGGTAGGGCTTCTACCACAGCACCATCTTGTTTGATTGCATTTTGCTTGGCCATTTTAATGCACCTCTGTCGTTTTTATTTATATGGAGGCGTTACCACCTCTTCAATGTAATCCCACATGCTAATAATTTCCGGCACACCTTTACGGACACAAACCATATGTTCGTAGTGTGCAGCCGCTTTTCCGTCTTCCGTCTTCACCGTCCAACCATCTTCCATAAAGCGAACCTTTTCGGTTCCGGCATTAATCATTGGTTCGATACAAATGGTCAGCCCTTCCCTGAGCTTTTTACCATCCCCTCTTTTACCATGATTCGGAACTTGCGGATCTTCGTGTAGCGCTCTTCCAACACCGTGCCCGACCAATTCCTTCACTACACCAAACCCGCGGCTTTCACAATATTGCTGAACACTATATCCAATATCTCCGACACGGTTCCCCGCACGAGCACGGTCTATTCCTTCATAGAGGGACTCGGCAGTAACTTTCAGGAGAGCCTTTTTATCCGCCGTGATCTCCCCGATCGCAAATGTATAAGCAAAGTCCCCAAAAAAACCATCTAATTCCGCGCCACAATCCACCGACAAAATATCGCCTTCTTGAAGAACATAATCATTTGGTATCCCATGTACCACCACATCGTTTACCGAAAGACACAAAGAGCCGGGGAAGGGGTTATCGGGCTGAGGTCCCGGATACCCTTTAAAAGCTGGTCTTGCATTGTGGCTACGGATATAATCTTCTGCAATCTGATCCAACTCAAATGTTGTAATGCCCGGTCTAACGTATTTTGCCACTTCACCCAATGTTTTTCCAACCAATTCGGCGGCGTTTCTGAGCTTAGCAATTTCATTTGGCAACTTTAAGTGGATCATTGCAGTCGGTCACAATCAAATAGGAAATTATTCCGCAACAAGGGATTACATGCGGCCACGCATGCGGCCACTCTTCATAAAACCGTCGTATCGCCGCATCAACAGATGGCTTTCAATTTGCTGAAGGGTATCCAAGGTTACTTGTACCATGATCAACAAACTTGTACCCCCAAAAAACTGTGCCCATCCTTGGTCTATCCCAAGTGCAGTTGCAACCGTTGGTAAAACCGCAATAATGCCCAAGAAGATTGCTCCCGGTAGGGTAACGCGGGTAAGGATGTTATCTACAAACTCACTTGTTTGCTTCCCCGGACGAATCCCTGGAATAAAACCACCGTTCCGCTTCATGTCATCTGCCATATTCTTCGGGTTTACAGCAATAGCCGTATAAAAATAAGTGAAGAATACGATTAGGATAAAGAAGAAGAGGGCGTGCCAAAATCCAGTATAATCCCCAAAAATAACACCCACACTTTGCCAAAACGGACTGTCTGGGAAAAATAGCGCAATCGTTGTAGGAATAAACAAGATGGACTGTGCAAAGATAATGGGCATTACACCAGCAGCATTAATCTTAATGGGAAGGTATTGTGTACTACCACCCATAACCTTTCGACCTACAACCCGCTTAGCATATTGAACCGGAATTCGACGTACCCCTTGAGACACCCACACTACAGCGGCGATAATGAGCAACCAAACCAAAATCTCAATGATGAAGATAAAGAGGTTGCCATTTACACCCGCCGTCGCTTCGTTATAGAGGCTGTGTGGCAATCTGGCCACAATCCCTATTGTAATGATCAACGATATCCCGTTCCCAATCCCCGCTTCTGTAATGCGCTCTCCCAACCACATGACGAAGATTGTCCCCGCCGTTAGTACAATGATGGTAGAGATATAGAACGTGAGGTGGCTCACCGTAATGGCTTGGCTTGAGGTTCCGAGCAACTGGATGGCATAGCCATACGCTTGAAACGCCGTAACCAATACCGTTCCTTGTCGAGTCAGTTGGTTTATTTTTCTTCTCCCTTCCTCTCCCTCGCGCTGCAACTTTTGGAAGTAGGGCACAACAGCCCCCATCAACTGGACGATAATGGAAACCGTGATATAGGGCATGATCCCCAAGGCAAATATTCCAGCCTTTGCAAAGGCTCCTCCAACAAAAAGGTCTATAAGACCAAAGATATTGTTGGGCGAACTTTGCGAAGCGATCAACTGTGCCGGATCAACACCCGGCAGGGTCACATAGGTACCAATCCGATATACAGCAAGCAAGGAGAGCGTATAGATGATACGTTTCCGCAATTCTTCTATGCGCCATATGTTTCGCAAGCTATCAACAAATCCAGCCATATTGGTTAGAGTATGAATGTCAGAAATATAATTGAGTATGCGGTATTAACACCCGAAGCTTACGAGCCTCAAACGCTTTCTTGTCCTTGTCCTGCGACGGTTGCCGAACCTCCGGCCCCTTCTATTTTTGATTTTGCAGACTCACTGAAAGCGTGAGCCGTTACATTCAATGCGATTGAGATTTCACCTGACCCCAAGACCTTAATCAGGTCTGTTTTGCCAGCAAGTCCTAATGCAACAAAGGTATCCAGACCAATTGGCTCGGATGGGTTTAACCGTCCTTCTTCCACAAGTTGGGAAAGGCGACTTAGGTTGATGGGGTTGTATGAAACGCGAAAACGGTTTTTGAAGCCGAATTTTGGGATGCGGCGTTGAAGTGGCATTTGCCCCCCTTCAAACCAAGCGCGGAATTTAGCACCAGAACGGCTTTTGGCACCGTTGTGCCCACGGGCAGATGTTTTCCCTGTACCAGACCCTTGACCGCGCCCTACACGTTTACGATTGCGTGTAGAACCCGCTGCGGGCTTTAGATTACTCAGGTTCATGGTTTCAATTGGCTTTAGTCGCCCGAACGGTCAGTCCCGCCGGACTCGCTTGTTAAAAACTTTTGCTCACAATGTTGTGGGCAACAAGGAAGGCTTTTGCATTTCGCAGAAAGCCTTTTAATATAGCGCCTATAAGACGAAGTTTTGTCTAATTTTCATCGCAAGTTATATAAAAAACCTGCTTCACACTTCTTCCACCTTGACCAGGTGACGAACGACGGTTATCATTCCACGAATTTGTGGCGTGTCTTCTACTACTGTTGTGGATCCCATTTTCCGGAGCCCTAACGCTTCCATCGTCAACTTTTGGTTTTTGGGACGCTTTATGACGCTACGAATTTTGGTAATTTTTACTTGAGCCATGATTTTGTCTGTTCAAAACATGTTGGGGTTAACAAACTGGTTATACCAATTCTTACCCGTTAAAGACTTTTTTGAGCGAAACACCCCGACGACGAGCGACGGCCAATGGGTCTTCGAGTTTTGTAAGCGCATCAAACGTTGCCGAAACCAAGTTGTGGGGGTTTGAGGAACCGATAGACTTCGACAATACATTTTCGATACCAGCACACTCTAAGACAGCCCGAACCGCACTACCGGCAATCACGCCTGTACCGGGAGCAGCTTGTTTTAGGAATACCTTTCCTGCATCTGCCCGACCTACAATGGGGTGTGGGATGGTTCCATTTTGGAGTGGGATCTTGATGAGGCTTTTCTTTGCAGCCTCAGTCGCTTTGGCGATTGCATCGCTAACTTCGCCAGCCTTCCCAAGCCCACGGCCAATCATACCCTTTCCGTCTCCTACCACTACCACGGCACTAAAAGAGAAACGACGTCCCCCCTTTACAACTTTAGCAGTACGGTTCACAGCAATGAGTTTTTCGATGAACTGGGATTGTTCTTCGCTTGCACGCTCTTGCTTACGATTTTTTCTTTCCTTTGCCATTTCTATTCAATATTGGAATGTTGAACATCAGAAGTTAAGACCACCTTCGCGGGCTCCTTCAGCGAGTGCTTTTACACGCCCATGATATGGGAAGCCGGCACGGTCGAATACACAGGTATCAATACCAGCCGCTTTTGCCTTATTCGCCAATGCAGCACCAACTGCCTTGGCTTGCTCGGAGCCGCTACCAGTAATGTCTTTATCTTGTACCGTAGATGCAGCAACCAACGTTTGGCCGGCTAAGTCGTCTATTAGTTGGGCATAAATATGCGCATTCGAACGAAATACTGCCAACCTTGGGCGCAATGCCGTACCACTAATTTTACTACGGATGCTACGACGGATACGCTGACGTCGCGATACTTTTTTGTTTTTTGTTTTTTTGATTGCCATTGGTTTTTTTATGCTACGCCAGAAGATTTCCGACCCTCCAGCCTTAAGTTCAACGCAATGTAAAGTAATAGCGATTAAGGTTATTTCTTACCCTTACCACCTGTTTTACCTGCTTTACGACGTACTTCTTCACCACGATAGCGAACACCTTTTCCTTTATAAGGCTCTGGTGGACGCAATGCACGTAATTTTGCAGCGACTTGGCCTACCAACTGCTTATCTATCCCTTCTACCGTCATAATAGGGTTTTGACCCCGTGCTTGCTCGGCAGAGACCTTAATCCCCGGAGGCGGTACAAAATAGATGGGGTGCGAATAGCCCAATGCAATTTCCAAAATGTTGCCGGAAATAACTTGTGCCCGAAATCCAACCCCAATAATTTCTAATTGGATTTGATAGCCCTTGGTTACACCCGTGACCATATTCGTTAACAAGGCACGGTATAGGCCATGCAAAGCGCGGTGACGGTTTTGGTCGGTGGGGCGAGAAACCTGAAGCGTTCCGTCTTCCTGAGAAATTTGAATTTCCGGATCAACTTGAAGGGTCAGTTCCCCTTTAGGTCCTTTCACCTTAACGAGGTTTCCAGAACTTACGTTAACGGAAACGCCACTTTCAAGTTTTACCGGCATTTTGCCAATACGAGACATTTCTTTGTCGGTTTATTTCCAGTCAATTAAACTGGATTGTTTGACGATTTTACACAAGGAGGTACAGGCTAAATGACCTGTTTCTCAAAATTATAAGGCCAATCTTAGTAGATATAAGCCAAAACCTCACCACCGATACCAGCATCACGGGCTTCTTTATCCGTCATCACCCCACTTGACGTGGAAAGGATCGCAATCCCAAGACCGTTCCGCACTTTGGGGAGATTATCTGCCCCTACAAATTGCCGATGACCCGGTTTTGAAACCCGTTCTAAACTTTGAATCACGGGTACACTCTTGTTGTACTTCAGATAAACCCGGATCAAGCCCTGTTTGCCATCTTCGATGTCTATATATTTGGCCACAAAACCTTTGTCCAACAAGATTTGGGTCATGGCACGTTTTAGGTTAGAAGCCGGAATATCCGTGTATTGATGCCGGGCCTTCTGCGCATTCCGAATCCGTGTCAGATAATCGGCTACAGGATCTGTAATTGCACTCATGTTTTTATAGAATTTCTTGATTAACTTGGATGTTAGACCTTTAATATCCCAGCCATGATACTATGGGGGTCTTTTAAAGGATGCCATGCAAAATGCGCTTACCAGCTTGCTTTTCGAACTCCGGGAATTTTACCGGCCAACGCCATATCGCGAAATGCAATACGTGATACGCCAAACTTCCGCATATAGCCACGAGGACGACCACTCACCGCACAACGATTCCGAAGACGGGTAGCACTTCCGTTTCTGGGCATTTTTTGGAGTTTCGTAGAGGCCGCCAATTTCTCGTCGTCGGAGGCGTTTACATCAATGATGATTGCCTTTAATGCCGCCCGCTTCTCGGCGAATTTATCAACGGTTTCCTGACGGAGCTTTTGGCGGGCTATCCAGCTTTTCTTAGCCATTGGTTTGTTTTTGTGTTGTTCAAGGGTTAATAGGTTCCCAAATTTTGGTCAAACAACCATTTATCAAGAACTTGAACGAGGTTTATTTTTGGTCACGTCGAACAAATGGGATCCCCATCTCCTTCAGCAAAGCATAAGCTTCTGCATCCGTCTTTGCTGTTGTCACAAAGGAAATATCCATCCCTCCGATCCGTTCAACTTTGTCTATATCAATTTCAGGGAAGATAATTTGCTCTTTCAACCCAAGGGTATAATTACCCCGCCCGTCAAAACTCTTATCCGAGACCCCTTTAAAGTCGCGTTCGCGAGGTAATGCAAGCGTGATTAGACGATCCAAGAATTCAAACATTGTATCTCCACGAAGGGTAACGAATACGCCAACCGGCATCCCTTCGCGTAACTTAAAGTTGGAGATAGATTTTTTCGCCTTCGAGACAACCGGATGTTGACCCGTAATCTTACGTAGTTCCTCTACGGTATCGTCCAAAAGCTTTTTATTCTGATTGGCATCCCCCAAACCTTTATTTACACTGATCTTAACCAGCTTGGGAACTTCCATGATATTTTTGTATCCGAACTGCTTGATCAGTGCCGGAACAACTTCGTTTTGGTATTTTGCTCTTAAGCGTGCACTATAGCTCATGGCATTTTTTTGTGTGGGGCGTGTGGGCATTGGGCCGTCACGTATCCCGCGTTAGAAAATCAGGGTCTTATCCCCAAAGATTTATTTGTCCAATTCTTGGCCAGTGGTTTTGGCATAACGCACCCAGCGACCTTTTCCGGAGTTCCCATCGGTTACATACTTGCGACCTACACGGGTTGGCGCACCGGTATTGTCTAAGGGCAATACGTTGGACGCGTGGATGGGCATTTCACGTTGAATAATGCCTCCATTGGGATATTCTTTGTTAGGCTTCGTGTGGCGTAATCGCACATTTACCCCTTCTACCAAAACCATTTGTTTGGCAGGAAAAACCCGAAGTACGCGGCCTGTATATCCTTTTGCGCGATCCATTTCCAACGACTCGGCAGACGTGACGGCCTTTGTTAGGGCTACCATATCTCCTTTTTTGACGTGGAGTTTATTTTGTTTGTTTGTCGTGCGTGGCATGATAATTTGTGGTTTTGATTCCGGTGGGGACCAGCCCCAAGACGGAGTCCCGGTCAGAGTACTTCCGGAGCGAGTGAAACAATCCGCATAAAGCCCTTATCCCGCAATTCGCGTGCTACTGGCCCAAAAATACGTGTGCCAATAGGCTCGTCATCTTTATTGATCAATACAACCGCGTTTTCATCAAACCGAATGTATGAACCATCTTGACGACGAAATTCCTTCTTCGTCCGAACAACGACAGCGCGTTGGACGTCTTTTTTCTTGGCCGTTCCACCCGGAATGGCAGACTTTACGGACACAATGACCACATCCCCTATACGGGCATAACGACGGCCGCTTCCTCCGAGTACTCGGATGCAAAGCACTTCTTTCGCCCCGCTATTATCGGCGACGGCCATTCTGGATTCCTGTTGAATCATGACTGATTACCTCTTTCTTTTTCAGTGCTATCGGTTATCAAACAGGAGGTTGTTCAGCGCCTCCTCCGCGATGCGAACCAAACTATTCTGCGCGCTCTACCACCTCTACAAGGCGCCAGCGTTTTTTTGCGCTCAACGGACGGGTTTCCATGATCCGAACCGTATCCCCTTTACAGGCATCATTGGTCTCGTCATGAGCCATCAGTTTGGTCGTTTTTTTAACGAACTTCCCATAAATCGGGTGCTTTACTTGGCGTTGGATGGAGACGACGATGCTTTTATCCATTTTGTCGCTCACTACCAAGCCTACCCGTTCTTTACGTGCATTTCTCATGGTCATTTATTCCGTTTATGCTTCGGCATCTGCCGCCAATTTTTCTGCCAAAATGGTTTTGAGCCGTGCAACTGCACGACGGGTATTTCGGATTTGCATCGGATTTTCCAAGTTGGCAATCGTATGCTGGAACTTTAATTTCCGATACTGGGCTTCTTGTTCCGCAATCTGGGCTTCAAGTTCCCCAGCGGACATTTCGCGTATTTCCTTGGTCTTCATAGCTGGTTTGGGTTACGGCACTAAAGCAATTAACTATTCTATTTAGAACATTGGGACATTACCTAATTGCCGATCAATTCTCCGAAAAATCTGGACGAACGATAAATTTGGTTTTGATGGGTAACTTGTTCTGGGCCAATCGCATAGATTCTTTGGCCAAATCGAATGAAACACCATCCCCTAATTCAAACAAAATACGTCCGGGTTTAACAACCGCTACCCAATATTCCAAGGAACCCTTACCACTACCCATACGGGTTTCAGCAGGCTTTTTGGTGATGGGCTTATCCGGAAAAATCCGGATCCATACTTTACCTTGACGACGCATATGACGGGTCATGGCAATACGTGCGGCCTCTATCTGGCGACTTGTGATCCAGCCGGATTCAAGCGCCTTGATTGCGAAGTCGCCAAAAGAGATAGATGTTCCACGACCAGCATTTCCATTCATCCGGCCTTTCATCATCTTGCGACGCTTCACGCGTTTAGGCATCAACATGGCTAATTACCTTTTATGCTTTTATGATTGATATTCCTTAAAATAACCGTGCAACATTGGGGGATTATCTGTCTCCACCTCTATTGCCACCACGCCGGCCACGGTCACGATCTCCACGGTCACGATCTCCACGGTCACCTCGGCGGCGGCGTTCTGGACGTTCGGTACGTTCCTCGGTTCCTTGTGTGGCATTGCGTTGCGACTGGATATTCGGACTAAGGTCTGGACGACCAATAACTTCACCCTTAAAAATCCAAACTTTTATCCCCATCGTACCATAAATTGTATAAGCGGTTGCTTCGCTATAATCAATATCGGCACGTAAGGTATGGAGTGGAACCCGACCCTCTAAGTATTGTTCAGTACGGCTCATTTCTGCACCTCCCAATCGGCCTGATACACGCACCCGAATGCCTTCAGCCCCCATGCGCATTGCTGCTTGAACACCTTGTTTCATCGCACGGCGAAAGGCAATCCGGCCTTCTAATTGCTGCGCAATAGTTTGTGCAACCAAACTAGAGTCCAACTCCGGACGTTTGATTTCATTGATATTGATCTGAACATCCTTGTTGGTGAGTTTTTTTAACTCTTCGCGGAGTTTTTCAACCTCTTGCCCGCTACGCCCAATCACAACGCCGGGGCGACTGGTATGGAGGGTAAGAATCACCCGCTTAGGTGTCCGTTCAATAATTACACGGCTAAGGCCAGCCTTTTTTAAACGCGCCCGAAGGTATTTACGAATTTCTTCGTCTTCGATCAGTTTATCGGCAAAATCTTTGCTATACCAGTTGGATTCCCAACCGCGGATAATTCCGAGACGCAAGCCGATAGGATTAGTTTTTTGTCCCAAAGTCGTAAACTTTTTTGTACCCTACGGTACGGATGAATTACTCGGATGCTTCTTCTTTATTGGCCACCACTACGGTAAGGTGGCTGTTTCTCTTCTTAATCCGAAAGGCTCGGCCTCTCGAAACGGGCTGTATCCGTTTGAACATTGGCGCACCGTCCACATAAATTTCGCGGATGTAGAGGGTGTTTTCGTCAATTGGCTCATCTCCAAACTGGTCACGCAAATTGCTATATGCCGAGGCGATGGTTTTTTCCACCGTTCTGGCAGCCATTTGGGGCATAAAGCGCAGTTTGTTCAGAGCATCCGGAACCCGCATCCCACGCACTTCATTCACAATGATGCGCATTTTGAGGGGGGACATCCGAACGTAGGTTTGGCGTGCTTTTGCTTCCATTGTATTATTTTATTCGTCAAATACTAGGTTTAAGGTGATCGCTGTACCAGACTTTCGCCCGTCCGCGCCGCCATCTTATCGCTTACCGCGCTTGTCTTTTTTATCTCCGGCATGGCCGCGGAAGGTACGTGTCAGGGAAAACTCGCCCAACTTATGGCCCACCATCATTTCTGTTACATAAACTGGAATAAATTGCTTCCCGTTGTGTACGCCAAACGTATGACCTACCATTTCGGGCACAATCATCGAAGCGCGGCTATAGGTGTTGATCACCTTTTTTTTGCCCGATGCATTGACCGCATCTAATTTCTTTAGGAGTTTGTGAAAGACAAACGGTCCTTTTTTGAGTGAACGAGGCATAACTCGAATTCAATTATGTATGATCAGGTTTTGGTAAATTACCGATAAGCTTTTGAATACTTCTTATCGGATTTATGGCCAATGTTTTATGCTTTGTTCCGTTTACGAACGATAAAGCGATCAGAAGCCTTTTTCCCACGACGGGTTTTATAGCCTTTTGCAGGTTGGCCCCATGGCGAGCGTGGGTGTCCACCGGATGCGCGGCCTTCACCACCACCCATTGGGTGATCAATCGGGTTCATCGCAACACCACGTACTTTCGGACGTACCCCTTTCCAACGTTTACGACCCGCTTTACCCAAAATAACGTTCATATGATCTGGGTTACTCACTGTTCCAACGGTTGCTGTACATTGAGCCGGAACCATACGCATTTCGCCAGAGGGTAACTTCAAGGTTGCCATTCCACCATCTTTAGCCGCCAACTGTGCAGATGTACCCGCAGAGCGTGCCATTTGGGCGCCTTTCCCTGGTTTCATTTCGATACAGTGTACAAATGTTCCTAATGGGATTTTGGCAAGCGGTATGCTATTGCCCACTTCTGGCATGGCAGTGTCACTGGAAATCACTTTTGCACCGACGGTCAACTTGTCTGGTGCAATAATGTACCGCTTTTCGCCATCTGCATAGACCAAAAGCGCGATACGTGCGGAACGGTTGGGGTCATATTCAATACTGGCCACCGTAGCCGGAATGTCTTTTTTATTCCGCTTGAAGTCTATAATACGATAACGACGTTTATGCCCGCCACCTTGATGGCGCACGGTGATACGCCCGTTATTGTTTCGCCCACCTTTTCGCTTTGTATCGTCCAACAAACTTTTTTCTGGTGCGGACTTGGTCACCATCGAAAAGTCTGCCATCGAGCGCCTACGCTGTCCGGGAGTTGTGGGCTTTAAAGTTCTTAATGCCATTTTATATGAGGTTTGCTCCTTTTCTTACAGAAGCCTATTTAGGAAGGATTCTGTTTTGCAGGATTCTGTTCTGTTTAGATTTCTTCGTAGAAGTTAATTTCGCCAGAAGCAAGCGTAACGATAGCCTTCTTCCAGAAAGGCCGCCGTCCTGCCAAAACACCTTTTTTGGTCATTTGGCGTCGTGCCTTTCCACGGACGATCATGGTACGGACGTGTTTGACCTGAACACCCGGATAAAAATCCTCCACCGCACGTGCTATTTGGATTTTGTTAGCACTCTTGGCCACCTTAAATCCATAATGCTTGGCTTCGCCCAATTGCGTCATTTTTTCCGTAAGGATCGGGCGGACTAGAATTTTATTTGCATCCATTGCTGTTTCTCCTCTTAGGCTTGTTGGGCTTGCTTGGAAAGGATCGCTGTGAGTTCTTCAACCGCGCTTTCTTGCAACAAGACTACTTGCGCATTCAGCAGATCTAGGGTAGAAGCATTAGACGCTTCCATCACATTCACTTTGGGGAGGTTTCGACCAGACTTGAAGATCACTTCGTCGTGGTGCCCGGTTAGAAGCAACACTTTTTGCCCTGCCAATTGTAATGCGCTTAATACAGCGATCATGTCTTTGGTTCGCGGGATTTCCATATCAAAGTTTTCAATAACCCGTATCGCATCCGCAGAAGCTTTGTAGCTCAAGGCAGAACGCCGTGCCAATTGTTTGGTTTTACGGTTTACGCTCACCACATATTTGTGGGGGCGAGGGCCAAAAACAGTACCACCACCACGCTTAAGCGGTGATTTATAGTCCCCCGACCGAGCGCCACCGGTTCCTTTTTGGCGGTACAACTTTCGGGTAGAACGTGCTACCTCGCTACGTTCTTTCGATTTGTGCGTACCTTGGCGGCCAGCGGCCTGAATCGAGCGGACGTCTAACCAAATGGCATGGTCATTGGGGGTAATCCCAAACACGGATTCATCCAATGTAATCGTGCGACCTGCGCTTTGTCCGTCTCGTGTATAAACTGTGAGTTCCATTTTATGTAAGTCTAGATAATCTATCGTTTAACGAGTTTTACTTGGTCATCGAAGACCCGTTTATTTGGCTTTTAGGATTTCAACCAAGCTGTTTTTAGCACCGGGGATTGCACCTTTGATCAGTACCAGATTTTGATCGGCCAAAATCCGAACGACGGTAAGTTTTTTAAGGGTTACTCTGTCACCGCCAGTTCTACCGGCCATTTTCATCCCTTTAAAAACACGACTAGGATCGGAAGACTGTCCCAGAGAACCGGGTGCACGCATTCTGTTGTGCTGACCGTGTGTCCGCATCCCAACCCCACTAAATCCATGACGTTTAACGACCCCTTGAAAACCTTTCCCTTTAGATGTACCAGACACATCTACCTTCATCCCTTCTATCAGAACGTCCTCAGCCGAGACCGTTTCTCCGAGGGAGACTTCTTTTTCGTAATTCCGAAATTCAACCAGATGATGCTTTGGCGTAGTAGCTGCTTTCTGGAAGTGGCCCATCATGGCCTTTGTGGTGTTTTTTTCTTTTGCTTCACCAAATGCAAGTTGTACGGCGGTATAGCCGTCAGTCTCTTCTGTTCTAACCTGCGTTACTACGCAAGGCCCGGCCTCGACGACGGTACAGATCACTTGATTGCCTGCTGCGTCAAAAACGCTCGTCATGCCAATTTTTTTACCTAAGATGGCGCTCATTGTAATCGTTTTATGCTTTTGTCTTAAAGAAGACTATGGCTTGTTGATTAATTTAAGCTCTTATTTTTCAAAGAGTTATATTTGGGGCTTCTCTAAAAAAGAAGGAAGCCCCACTTCTGTCCATTTACTAAGGCTTCGTGGCCGTAAGCGTAACGGTTCCTTGATACTGTGTGCTGTTAAAGATCACATTCACAACGGCTGCGGGCAACGATAAAGTTACTTCTTTATTATTGCCTGCTGCAAATGCATAGTTGAGCGTGACCGTAGTGCCGAGGTTCTTAAGTTGCACTTGTTTGCTTGCCTCAATAACCGTATAGGTACCCGTATCTGCAACATCTTTTGCGCCGGCGGCCTTAGCAGCTGCAGAATAAAGTACTTCAAACTTATCGCTCAAATCCTTATTCAACGTTATACGAAGGGTGGTTACTTGTTGCTTAAAAGGAGTCGTAATGTCGCCACGTCCGTCTGTGATTTTCGTCAGCGTCCAAACCCCTACAAGGTTTTCGCTGTCAGTTGGTTCTTTATCGCACCCTACCGCTACCATGGCTAAGAATGCAAATACGAGCATGCGAGATAGTATTCTCATGGTTTTCCTCTCTTTTTTTGGGTTTAATGGATTGATGAGGAGTATTCAATGTGCAAGTGGAACGCCTGCAGACACTGAATGCGGTTGTCTTAAGGAACCTTAATTTCGACATCTACACCACTCGGAAGCTCAAGCTTCATGAGGGCATCTACCGTCTTCGACGAGGTAGAAAGGATATCAATAAGGCGCTTATGGCTACGAGACTCAAACTGTTCGCGGCTTTTCTTATCTACGTGCGGAGAGCGTAAAACAGTATGAATTTGCTTATCGGTGGGGAGTGGAATAGGACCACTCACGACAGCACCGGTTGCTTTTACTGTCTTAATGATTTTCTCTGCGCTTTTATCAATCAGCGTATGGTCGTAAGACTTTAGCTTGATTCTTATTTTTTGGCTTGCCATAGGTCTTTAGGAATGCAAGTTATCGTTTGTTGTCGGTGGATGTTTAGAAAAACCAGCCACCGACAACAATTTTCAGGCTTAGTCAAGGATTTTGGATACGACACCGGCCCCAACGGTACGACCACCTTCGCGGATAGCAAAGCGAAGACCCACTTCCATTGCAATCGGCTGAATGAGGTTTACCTTAAATTGGGTATTGTCACCC